>Ga0210408_10004204_pt1 | contig 12935 bp, 11 predicted proteins | sample IncBWH4MmetaG_FD_155471 | JGI IMG/M metagenome (GOLD analysis project Ga0210408, IMG submission 155471) | Forest soil microbial communities from Barre Woods Harvard Forest LTER site, Petersham, Massachusetts, United States - Inc-BW-H-4-M | ecosystem: Environmental > Terrestrial > Soil >...
TGATGTTCGTCTTTGTCGGCCGCGATTTCCATCCGGCGATCGATGGCGGCATGATCCAACTTCACGTCCGCGCGCCGCCGGGCACCCGCATCGAGGTGACAGAGCAGATCTTCCAGGCGGTCGAGGACAAGATCCGCCAGGTCATTCCGAAGAAAGACTTGGATATCATTGTCGACAATTTCGGGGTGCCAGCACGTTCATATAACTGGGCGTTCGCGGACGGCACGACCATCGCGGTCAATGACGGCGTGATCATGGTGTCGCTCAAAGACGGCCACCCGCCGACGGCCGATTACATCCGCAAATTGAGGCAGGTGCTGCCGGCGTCCTTCCCGGAGGATTTGTTCTATTTCCAGCCCGCCGACATGGCCACCCAGATACTGAATTTCGGGCTGACGGCGCCGATCGACGTCCGCACGGTGGGTTATGACAGAGTTAAGAACCTGCACATAGCCGAGGAGCTGCGTCGCCGCATCGCCGCCATCCCAGGCGTTGTCGACGCCCATCTGCAGCAGGAGGTCTACGCGCCCGATTTCTACGTCCAGATCGATCGCGCGCGGGCTCTGCAGTTCGGCATCACTGCGAGCGACATCGGCAACAACCTTGGCACGAGCCTGAGCTCGTCCGAGCAGGTCTCGCCCAATTTCTGGACCGACCCGACAAACGGGATCCCCTATTACATCGCGGTGCAAACACCGGAATACCAAGTGCACTCGCTCGGCGACCTCGGCAATACGCCGGTCAGCACGGGGACTGCACCGCCGGCAATGCAGCCGGTTCCGGGAGAGCTCGGCAATGTGGCGACCTCGGTGCCGGTCAGCACGGGCACCGCGCCACCGACAACGCAGCTAGTGCCGGGCGAGCTCAGCAATGCGGCGACTTTCACGCGCGACTCGGTGCCGGGCAGTGCCAACCAGGCCAACATCCAGCCGGTCTATGAAGTCTATGCCAGCACCCAAGGGCGCGATCTCGGCGGCATCGCGACTGACATCGACAAGATCACGACCGATCTTAAGAAACAGCTCGCGCCGGGCAACACGATCCAAGTGACCGGTCAGATCGACAGCATGAACCAAGCCTTCCGCGACATGACGATCGGCCTCTTGTTCGCGGCGGTCTTCGTCTACTTGTTGATGGTCGTCGACTACCAGAACTTCGGTGACCCGTTTGTCGTCATCCTAGCACTGCCGGCGACATTCTGCGGTATCGTCACGATGCTCTACATCACTGGTACGACACTCAGTGTCCCTCCCCTGATGGGCGCCATCATGGCAGTCGGGGTCGCCTCGGCAAACTCGATCCTGCTCGTCACTTTTGCGCGCGAGCAGCAGCTGGCCGGCATGACCGCCTTCGACGCCGCAATCTCGGCCGGCCACACCCGCATTCGGCCGGTGCTGATGACCGCGACCGCGATGATTGTCGGCATGATCCCGATGGCTATCGGCGGCCCGGGCGAGGAGCAGAATGCCGCGCTCGCGCGCGCTGTCATCGGCGGCCTCTTATTTGCAACGCCGACCACCCTCCTGGTCGTGCCCTACTTGTTTGCGATGCTGCGCAAGGGCAATGACGGCAAACAGGCCCATGGCGTGTTCGAGGAGGTTCCCGAATGAACGAGCTCGACGCACCGCCGGCACTAAAGGGACCGCCGCCGCGGCCGCTGCTTCCGGCACCTGATCGCGATACCCCCGAACCGCCGCCAAGCGGGCCCACGAGGCGGGGCGGGTCCGGGCGCCGGTTGCTCGGGCTCGGCGTGCTCGTGCTGTTTATGGCCGCACTCGCGCTCGGGGTGTGGCGCCATTACGAGCAGCGCCGGCAGGTCACCAACACTGCCGAGCAGCAGACCGACTTCGTCCCGAGCGTGCATGTCGAAGAAGTGGCGCCGCAGCTCGGCAGACTGCATGTCAGTTTGCCAGGGACAACGCTCGCCTTCGAGGCAGCAAACATCTATGCGCGCGCCAGCGGCTATGTATTGAAGCGCTATGTCGATATCGGCGATCACGTCAAGGCCGGGCAGCTTCTCGCCGAGATCACTGCCCCCGAGGTCGAGGCCCAGGTCGCCCAATATCAGAATAGTCTGCAGCAGGCTCAGGCGACGCAACGCCAGAACGAAGCCCAGCGCGCCTCGACACAGGTCACCAGCAAGCGTATTTCCGTCCTTGCCAAGGAGGGGTGGGCGACGCAGGAGTTGGGCGATACCGATTGGTATAACTTTCAGGCGCAGCAGCACGCGACAAATGCGGCTCAGTACAATGCCGCGGCGATCCAGCAGCAGCTAAACTATTACAACCAGCAGAAGATCTACCAGCAGGTCGTCGCTCCTTTTGACGGTATCGTTACGCAGCGGAACATCGACGTCGGCAGCTTGATCACGGCCGACGCGACGGGCGGCACTTCGATGTTTTCGATGGTTCACAGCAACATGATCCGGGTTTGGGTTTACGTGCCGCAGGACGACGCCTTTGGAGTGAAGCCGGGGGTCGAGGCCGTCATCCGCGTACCGGCGATGCCCAACCTCACCTTCCATGGCACGGTGACGCGGATTGCCGATGCCCTGCAGCCGGGAACGCGTACCCTGCTGACCGAGGTCGACGTACCCAATCCGGACGGCGCCCTGCAGCCGGGGGTCTATTGCACTGTCGAACTCAAGATCCCGCGCAAATCGCCGGCGCTGATCGTGCCCGCCTCGGCGATCATCTTCAATCAGAACGGGATGCAAGTCGCGACGGTCGAGAACGGCGTGGCGCATCTCCACAAGATCGCGGTCACTACCGATTATGGCACCGAGGTCCAAGTCAGCGAGGGGGTCAAGGACGGCGACAAAGTCATCCTCCAGCCGCCCGTCAACCTCGCCGAGGGCGACAAAGTGCAGATCATTCCCGAGCCAGCTACGGCTACGCCGTAGCATGTCGAAGCGGCTGAGAGTTCCTCGGCCGGTCAGCAGTCGGTGCGGCTCGGTGCGGCTCGACGAGCGACCGGTGGTCGGACCAAGTACCTAGCTCGGTTTCATGTTTCAGGAACCGCGGCTGATGCGCCACAACGTCGCCTTCGGTCTAGCGGCGCTGCCTCGGGCGCAGCGACGAGCGCTTGCCGAGGGAGCACTCCAGCGAGTCGGGCTTGGCGATGCCACCGAGATGCTGCCGCGACAGCTTTCCGGCGGCATGGCGCAGCGGGTCGCGATCGTCCGGGCCTTGGTGACGCGCCCGTCGGTATTGCTGCTCGACGAGCCGTTCAGCGCGCTCGACGCCTTACCCGAATGTCGCTCCAGGAACACTTGCTCGAAATCTGGCGCGACGATCGGCCAACTATGCCGTTCGTCACCCACGACATCGACGAGGCGCTGATGCTCGCCGACCGTGTTATCGTTCTGCTCGGTCGCTCGGGGCAAATCCGCCGCGACGAACGCATCGAGCTGGCGCCCGCGGCGACGCGGCGACCTGCGGCTGGACCGCTGGCGCGAGCGCCTGTTCGACGATTTGAGTGGGCCGGGTACCCGGCCCGAGCTGCGGGTCGCCAGTGCGAGGTGAGGGATTCTCCTGCCGATCTTCAGGCGCAGTCCAGCCAAGAGCTCAGGTGAGGACGCGGTTTAGGAAGGCATCCATCCTCTTTGTCGCCGCCTCCGACAGATCGTTCGGGAACAGCGTGAAGCCATGCGCTCCGCCGGGGTAGACCGCCAGTTCGGCGTCGTTTCCCGCCGCGACCCAGCGCGCGTGCATGAACAGGGAATCATCGAGCAGCGCGTCCTTGGTACCGACAGTGAAGAGAGCGGGGCACAGGCCCTTGAGATCAGCATAGAGCGGGGAGATATCCGGCACGCGCCGGTCGTCGGTGATCGTCGGCAGGAATGCGTTGTAGAACTGCTGCATATCGATCGTCCGCAGCACCAGCCGGGTGTTGCCGAATAGACGCTGGCTCGGTGTCAGACTGAGATCGAAGGCGCCATAGACGATGTTGGCACCGCGGAAGCCGCTATAGCCGTGGCGATCCCTCATGCGCAGAATTGTCACCGCAGTCAGGTGCCCGCCCGCGGATTCGCCGCCGATCGTCAGCGCATCGGTGCCGAACTCCTTCTTGCCGTTCTGCATCAGCCAAGCGGCAGCGGCCTCACAATCGTCCGGACCCGCCGGGTAGGGGTGTTCCGGCGCCAGCCGGTACTCCACTCCGACGACGGCCTGACCCGTGTTGTCGGCGATCCGCTCCAGCATCGGATCCTGCATGTCTGCACCGCCGAGCACCCAGCCGCCGCCATGGAGATGCAGATAAATCCCGCGGGGTTGCGCCGACGCGATCACGCGCAACGGGATTTCATTGCCGTCCTTGCCGGTGATGGTCAAGGATCGTGCCCGGCTCGACATCACCGGGGCCGGAAACGGGCCCTCGCCGCGACGGCGCGCCGCCCGGGAGGCCTCCGCGCCCACGATCCACCATTCCGGCTGACCGGTCAGTAGCTGGATCATGTCGGCATTCAGCTTCGCCGTTTCGGCGTCTATCGCCGCCTCGCCGAACAAGGCTGGATCGAACGGTTGCGTGTCGGGCATGGCATTCTCCTCGGCGTGCGAGGTCGCTACGATATCGCATGGTGGACCGCCGGCCTCCGGCTCTTTTCATATCAGCGATCGGGAAGGAGAGATCTATGCCAAGGCTCGCAGGCAAGGTAGTCTTCATCACCGGCGCTGGTAGCGGTATCGGCCGCGCCACCGCAATCCTGTTCGCCGGCGAAGGCGCCAAGGTCGCCATTGTCGAGCTCGATGCGCGGGCGGGCGAGGAAACCGCTCATCTCGCCGGCAACGAAGCGATCGCGATCCGCGCCGACGTGACTGATCCCGAGAGCCTGCAACCGGCGATCCGCGCTACCGTCGACAAGTTCGGCCGCCTCGACGTGCTTCACAATAACGCCGGCGGTTCGACCGCGCAGGACGACACCGCGGTCAATGCCCCGCTCGAGGAATTCTGGCGGGCGATCAAGCTCGACCTTTACGGCACGTTTCTCGGCTGCCGGTTCGGCATCCCCGAACTGATCAAGGCCGGCGGCGGTTCGGTGATCAACATGAGTTCGAACGTCGCGCTGATGGGGGTCGCCGGCCGCGATTGCTATACCGCGGCCAAGGGCGGGATCGCCGCAATTACCCGTTCACTCGCTGTCGCCTACGCTCCGCAAAGAGTTCGCGTGAACGCGATTGCGCCATCGGCGACGATGACCGAGCGGGTCAAGAAACTGGTCGCGGGAAACGCCGCGCTGACCCGGCTTGCCGACTCGCATCTGCTCGGCCTTATCGAGCCTGCCGACATCGCAAACACGGCGCTTTATCTCGCCAGTGATGAATCCCGCATGGTCACCGGCCAAGTCCTGCCGGTCGACAGCGGGGTGACCATCTCCTGACGAAGTCGCGGCCCAACGAGGTGTACTTTGGCAAACCTTCTACGCGGGCTTACTTCTGGCCGGATATCCGCCAACTCCCCGTTTCCGCGGCCGCGACGGGGGACTGGCCGCAGCCCTCAGTCGCCGAGGCGCGTCGCGAGCACCGCTGCGGGGCGTTGGCCCACGGCGTAGGTCGCCAAGGGCGTCAGCGTCCCCGTCTTGTCATCGATACGGTACGCCGCCAAGCGGCCGGACGCCGTGCCCGCGGCGAAGAGGAAATGTCCGGCCGGATCAAGACCGAAGGCGCTGGGGACCGCTTCGGTCGAAACGTGTCCGATCGCCGTCAAATGGCCGGTGGCGCTGTCCACGGCAAAGCCCGCGATGCTGTTGTGACCCCGGTTGGCGACGTAAAGAAATTGTCCCGAAGGGGTAAGGTGAATCTGGGAGCAGGTGTTCCGTGCGGAGTACCCGTCCGGCAAGGTGCTGACCGTTTGCACGGAAGAAAGAGTGCCCGTCCTATTATCCAGACGATAGAGCGTGACGCTACAGCCTTGCTCATTGGAGAAATAGACGTGGTCCTGCATCGGATGGAAGCAGTAGTGACGGGGGCCAACCCGTTCCGCCGGCTCGAGCCGGAACGGCGAATTGGGCGTCAAACGGCCGGTGTTCTCATCGAACCTGAACTGCATGATCACGTTTGGACCAGGGTTGTTCTTTGGCGGTTCCAGGACATTGTCGTTTAGGCGGGCGATGTGCGGCACAAAGGCGAACCGGTTGGAGGGATCGGTCTGAATTGCATGGGCGCCGGTGGCCGCCTCCTGCCGGTCGACGGGCAGCGCGCCTACCGCGCCCTCCGTTCCGAGAGGGTGCGTCGCGCCATAGCCGCCCTGATAATAGACCGACAGCAGATATCTGCCGGTGCGGTCAGCTGCCAGGTATGTCGGCGCGTGTTCCGACGGAATGCTGTTCTGGAGCATCAGCTCGCCGGTGCCTTGGTCGATCCGGAAGCTCGAAATCGCCGGTCGAGTGCGATGCCCGACATAAAGCACCTGCCGATCGGGGCTGAGGGCTAGAACCGACGGCCCTCCCGCGGCGGGCACGTCGGCCTGTCGCGTCAGCCGGCCGGTATCGGCATCTATGCCGAAAGCCGCGATCTTGTCGTCGTCTTGGAGGCAAACGTAGAGAGAGCAGGGCATCGTTTCACCTTCGCTTGATAATGGCCATCGCCGTACATGCTGCCTGCTGCACCAGGCCAACGCCGATTATAACAATGAGCCGGATGTGCTATCGAGGGCGACGTGCCGGCGTGAGGCAAGCTATGGAAATCAAGCTCTATGCGATGACCTGCGGCCATCTTACCGGCGATCTCGGCCGCCTTATGGAGGGCGGCGAGGGCCGGATAAGGATTCCCATCCCTGCCTACCTGATCGAGCACCCAAAGGGTCTCGCGCTGTTCGACAGCGGCATGCATCCGGACTGCCAAGGCGATCCCGCCGCGCGGGTCGGGGCGCGCATTGCCGGATTGTTCGACTTTGACTATCGCCCGGGCGAGGAGATCAGTGCGCGGCTGATGGCGCTCGGCCGCGACCCAACACGCATCGATATCCTGATCAACTCGCATTTCCATTTCGACCATGTCGGCGGCAACGCGTTGATTCCCAACGCAACAATGCTGGTGCAGTGGCGCGAATGGGAAGCCGGCTTGGACCCCGACATTGCCGCGCCGCACGGCTTCAACCGTCGCGATTTTGATCTTGGCCACAAGCTGTTGCTGGTCGATGGTGAGCACGACGTCTTCGGCGACGGCTCGGTCATCTGCCTGCCGACTCACGGCCACACGCCGGGGCATCAGTCGCTGAGAGTGCGGCTCGATAGGGGCCAAGTCGTCCTGGCCGCCGATGCCTGCTATTTCTGCCGCACGCTGCGCGAAAGGCTCCTGCCGCGGCGGGTTCACGACCGAGAGGCGATGCTGGCTTCGCTCGACCGGCTCGCCGCACTGGAAGCGGACGGCGCCCGCATTTTCTATGGGCACGACCCAGAGTTCTGGCAAACTGTACCGCAGGCTCCGATGCCGATCGGCTGAGCCATCATCGGCAGCTGTTTTTGGCAGACGTAGTCGTCGCATATCGAGAGGGTAGGGGCCGGTCAAGTCCCTAGAGGAGACCGTGGCCCGCTACCGCGCTACGCCGACGCGCAAAAAATTTTGTCCGGAAATTCGGACCGGGGTCAAATGACAGAATTGGCGCGGGCGCGAACTCGTCGAGGTTTGATAACAGGCGTGTCGATCTCCGGAAGCACGGCCGGGGTTCGCTTGACACCCTCGGGACAGAGCGCTAGGAGTGCCCGCCTTGGTCGTGGCCGCGGGGGCGTAGCTCAGTTGGTTAGAGCGCCGGCCTGTCACGCCGGAGGTCGCGGGTTCGAGCCCCGTCGCTCCCGCCATCGATCGCCGACGCGGAGCCTTGTTGCGCTGCAACCCCACCGGGGTTAGCGGTATCGCATTCCGGTCGTCGACATTCTATATATTTTCTAACGAGTGGGCCGGGACGGGACATCGTCTGCGGCACGAGTGCAGCGCGGCAAACGGCTTCAGCAAGAGTTCTCGATGGAAATCCTACTGCGCGAGTACTTCCCGATCCTCGTGTTCTTGGCCATTGCGGGCGCGATATCGGTCGCGATGGTCGCTGCCTCCTTTATTGTTGCGCGTCAGCGGCCCAACACCGAAAAGCTGTCGCCATACGAATGCGGGTTCGACCCGTTCGGCGATGCCCGGGTGCGGTTCGATGTCCGCTACTATCTCGTCGCGATACTGTTTATCATCTTCGATCTCGAAGTCGCCTTCCTGTTTCCGTGGGCGGTCTCGCTCGGCGATATCGGAATGTTTGGCTTTTGGTCGATGATCGTATTCCTCGCGGTGCTGACCATCGGCTTTATCTACGAGTGGAAAAAGGGGGCGTTGGAATGGGAGTGATCGAGACGCCCGCCCGCCCGATTCCGCCCGGCGGCGAGCAGAATGTGCTCCTCAAGGCCGCGACCGAGGAAGTACAGGACAAAGGCTTTGTCGTCGCCAGCCTCGACAGCCTTCTGAACTGGGCGAGGACAGGTTCGCTGTGGCCGATGACCTTTGGTTTGGCTTGTTGCGCGGTGGAGATGATGCATACCGGCGCGAGCCGCTACGACCTCGACCGCTTCGGCGTCGTCTTCCGCGCCAGCCCCCGCCAGTCGGATGTGATGATCGTGGCCGGCACATTGTGCAACAAGATGGCGCCGGCTCTGCGCAAGGTTTACGACCAGATGGCCGAGCCGCGCTGGGTCATCTCGATGGGCTCTTGTGCCAATGGCGGCGGCTATTACCATTATTCATACTCGGTGGTGCGTGGCTGCGATCGCATAGTGCCGGTCGACGTCTACGTCCCAGGTTGCCCGCCGACTGCCGAGGCACTGCTCTACGGCGTTCTGTTGCTGCAGAAGAAGATCAGACGTACCCGCAACTTCGCCCGCTGATCGGCCATGCAGGAAAAACTCGAGGCCCTGTCCGAGCGCGTCTCGGCGGCGTTGTCCGATGCGGGGGTCGCTGCCGAGATCCGCGGCGATGAACTGTGCTGCCGAGTACAGCGGGAGGCGTTGCCGCGTGTCCTGAAATTTCTGCGTGACGACCCGAATTGCGCTTTCACCGTCCTCTGCGACATCTGCGGCGCCGACTATCCCGATCGGCCGCTGCGTTTCGAGGTGGTCTACAATCTCCTCAGCATGCGGCTCAACCAGCGCATCCGCATCAAGGTTGATACTGACGAAGAGGTACCGGTGCCTTCGGCGGTCGGGTTGTTCAGCAGCGCCGGTTGGTGGGAGCGCGAAGCCTGGGATCTGTTCGGCATCTATTTTGCCGACAACCCCGATTTGCGGCGCATTTTGACCGATTACGGCTTCGAAGGTCATCCAATGCGCAAGGATTTTCCGCTGACCGGGTACGTCGAGTTGCGCTACGACGAGGACCAGAAGGCGGTCGTCTACGAACCCGTTCGGCTGCAGCAGGAGTTCCGCAGCTTCGACTTCCTCTCGCCCTGGGAAGGGATGGACAAGATCCTCCCGGGCGATGAAAAGGCCGCCTCGAACGATGGCGACGCCGCGGGCGAGGGGCAGCGATGAGCGAGCCGCGGGCGACGGTGCCGAACGAGCTCGAAGGCCCGCCGCGCATCAAGAACTATATGATGAATTTCGGGCCGCAACACCCGGCGGCGCACGGCGTCATGCGGCTTATCCTCGAAATGGATGGCGAGGTCATAGAGCGGGCCGACCCGCATATCGGCCTCCTCCACCGTGGCACCGAAAAACTGATCGAGTACAAGACCTATCTGCAGGCGATCCCGTATTTCGATCGGCTCGACTACGTGTCGCCGATGTGCCAAGAGCACGCATTCGCGCTCGCGGTCGAAAAGCTCATGGGCATCACGCCGCCGCCCCGGGCGCAATACATCCGGGTGCTGTTTGCCGAGATCACCCGGATATTGAACCACTTGCTGTGCATTTGCGCCTTCGGACTGGATGTCGGCGCGATCACCCCGTTCCTGTGGGGCTTCGAAGAACGCGAACGGCTGATGGAGTTTTACGAGCGCGTATCGGGCGCCCGCCTGCACGCCAATTACTTCCGCCCCGGCGGCGTGCACCTCGACCTTCCCGCCGGTCTGGCCGAGGATATCCTGGCGTTTTGCGAGACGTTCCCGCAGACGATCGACGACATCGAACGCCTCTTGACCGAGAACCGCATCTTTAAGGAGCGCACGGTCGACATCGGTGTGGTGACTGCCGAGCAGGCCGCGGATTGGGGATTTTCCGGCCCGATGCTGCGCGGTTCGGGAGTGGCCTGGGACCTTCGCCGCGCCCAGCCCTATGACGCCTACGATAAGATGGAGTTCGACGTTCCGATCGGCCGCAACGGCGATTCCTACGACCGCTACCTCGTCCGCATCGAGGAGATGCGCCAGTCGGTGCACATCATCAGACAGGCGCTCGCTCAGATGCCGACGGGGCCGATCAAGGTCAACGACCGTAAAGTGGCGCCCCCGCCGCGGGCCGAGATGAAGCATTCGATGGAAGCTCTGATCCACCACTTCAAGCTCTATACCGAAGGGTACCACGTGCCGCCCGGCGAGACCTACACGGCGGTCGAGGCCCCGAAGGGCGAGTTCGGCGTGTATCTGGTTTCGGACGGCACCAATCGCCCTTATCGCTGCAAGATCAGATCCCCCGGCTTTGCCTTTCTGCAGGCGACCGATTTCATGTGCCGCGGCCATATGCTCGCCGATGTCGTCGCGATCATCGGCTCGATGGACATCGTGTTCGGCGAGATCGATCGATGAGCATGCCGATCGAGGGCGCCCCATTCGAGCAGCCGGAGAATTTCGAATTCACGGCGGAAAATCTCGAGCGCGCCAAGGCCCATATAGCCAAATACCCGCCCGGCCGTCAGGCAAGTGCAGTCTTGCCATTGCTATGGATCGCACAGGAACAGCGCGGAGGATGGCTGCCGCGGGCGGCGATGGATCATGTCGCCGGGATTCTCGAAATGGCGCCGATCCGTATCTATGAGGTCGCAACCTTTTACACGATGTTCAATTTGCGGCCAGTCGGGCGCTATCTATTGCAGGCGTGCACAACAACGCCGTGCTGGCTGCGCGGCTCCGACGCAGTCGTTGAGGCCTGCGAGCGCAAGCTTGGGATCGCAGTTGGCGACAGCACGGCCGACGGGCTCTTCACCCTGGTCGAGGTCGAGTGTCTCGGCGCCTGCGTCAATGCGCCGATCCTGCAGGTCAACGACGATTTCTACGAGGATTTGGACGACGCCGCGACCGAGGCGCTGCTCGACGCGCTGCGCGACGGCAAGCCGCCGGCTCCCGGCTCGGTGATCGGCCGGCAGGGTTCCGAACCCATGACCGGTCGAACCACGCTGATGGAGCCCGTGGGCCCGCTTGCCGGCGGCGAGAAATAAAAAGAGGAAAGCGATGCTCGCCGACAAGGATCGGATATTTACCAACCTTTACGGTCGCGATGATTGGCGGCTTGCCGGCGCCCAGAGGCGGGGCGATTGGGACGGCACGAAGGAGCTGATCCTAAAAGGGCGCGATTGGATTGTTGAACAAGTCAAGGATTCCGGGTTGCGCGGTCGCGGCGGAGCCGGTTTCCCGACCGGCTTGAAGTGGTCGTTCATGCCAAAGCAGAGCGATCGCCCGACCTATCTTTGCGTCAATGCCGACGAGAGTGAGCCGGGCACCTGCAAGGACCGCGACATCATACGCAACGACCCTCACAAGCTGATCGAAGGATGCCTGCTCGCTTCGGTCGGGATGGGGGTCCGCGCCTGCTACATTTATATTCGTGGCGAATTTTATAATGAGGCAAAACGCCTGCAAGCTGCGATTGACGAGGCGTACGACGCCGGCTTGATCGGCGAAGATGCCTGCGGGTCCGGTTGGGATTTCGAGCTCTACCTGCATCGCGGAGCCGGCGCGTATATCTGCGGCGAAGAAACCGGCCTCCTGGAGAGCCTTGAAGGTCGCAAGGGCCAGCCGCGCCTCAAGCCGCCATTCCCGGCGCAGGTCGGTTTGTATGGCTGTCCGACTACGGTCAACAATGTCGAGACGATCGCGGTCGTACCAGCGATCTTGCGACGCGGCGCCGCTTGGTTCGCCGGCATCGGCCGGCCCCGGAACACGGGTACCAAAATCTACTGCCTTTCCGGCCAGGTGAACACGCCGTGCAATGTCGAAGAGGCGATGAGCATACCGCTGCGCGAACTGATCGAGCGGCACGGCGGCGGAGTGCGCGGCGGGTGGGACAATCTGCTCGCGGTCATTCCGGGCGGTTCGTCGGTCCCGGTCATACCCAAATCGATCTGCGAGACGGTATTGATGGATTTCGACAGCCTAGTCGCCGTCAAGAGCGGGCTCGGCACCGCCGCTGTCATCGTCATGGACAAGTCTGCGGATATCGTAAAAGCGATTGCGCGGCTGTCGAAATTCTACAAGCACGAGAGCTGCGGCCAGTGCACCCCATGCCGCGAGGGTGCGGGCTGGGTATGGCGGGTCATGGAGCGCATGGTCGAGGGCAACGCTTCGGTGGCCGAGATCGACATGCTGCTCGACGTTTCCTACGAGATCGAGGGACATACCATCTGCGCACTGGCCGATGGGGCGATGTGGCCGGTCCAGGGGCTGATCCGCCACTTCCGTCCAGAGATGGAGAAGCGGATCGCCGAGTACCGTACCGCGGCCGCACGGGAAAGGCGGGCAGCCTGAAATGCCGAAGCTGACGATCGACGGGCAAGAGGTCGACGTGCCGGCTGGCACTACAATCCTGCAGGCTTGCGAGCATGCCGGGATCGAGGTTGCGCATTTCTGCTACCACGAGCGTCTCGCGATCGCCGGGAATTGCCGGATGTGTCTCGTCGAGGTCGAGAAATCCCCAAAGCCGATCGCGTCTTGTGCGATGCCTGCAACCGACGGGATGGTGGTGTTCACGAAATCCCCAAAGGCGATCAAGGCGCAGAAAGGAGTGATGGAGTTTCTGCTGATCAACCACCCGCTCG
>Ga0210408_10004208_pt1 | contig 12927 bp, 12 predicted proteins | sample IncBWH4MmetaG_FD_155471 | JGI IMG/M metagenome (GOLD analysis project Ga0210408, IMG submission 155471) | Forest soil microbial communities from Barre Woods Harvard Forest LTER site, Petersham, Massachusetts, United States - Inc-BW-H-4-M | ecosystem: Environmental > Terrestrial > Soil >...
GCGGCCGCCCTTTGACTGAGCTCTTTCCTCATGGTGCTCAGTCAACGGCCCGAAATGCTATTGATCGCCGAAATGCGGTTCAAGACAAAACTACTAATGTTCATAAAATTGATAAAAATCTTAAGTACCAAAGATCGATTTGGTTTTACGAGGAAGTTCGATCCCGATAACTATCAGAGCGATTCGGCCATGCAATTCGAAACTATCATTGTCCAGGAGGCTCCCCGAAAGTTAACGGCCACTATCTGCCGACCCAACCGGGGGAACAGTATCAATTCGACACTGATCCACGAACTTGGTGCCGCACTAGATCTCGCGGAACGCTTGCCGGGTTGCCGTACGTTCGTGCTCGAAGGCGCTCCAGGTCTGTTCTGTACTGGCATGGATTTTCAAGAGGTCGCCACAAATTCCGGCGTCGAGGCCACCGAAACCGCGGGTATTTCGGATTATATGCTGTTGCTCAAGCGGTTTACGCTCTCTTCCAAGGTAACCGTCTGCCGGCTCGATGGAAAAGTGATTGCTGGCGGCGTTGGACTCGTCGCCGCAAGCGATATCGTCATCTCAACCAAACGCACGGAATTCAGCCTTTCGGAGGCGCTCTGGGGTCTGCTGCCTTGTTGTGTGATCCCCTTCTTGATCCGCCGGGTAGGATTCCAGAAGGCTTACTTCATGACGCTCACGACCAAGCCTGTGTCCGCGAGCGAGGCCTGCGCGATCCATCTGGTAGACGAACTAACCGACCATCTCGAGGAGTCGCTCCGCAAGCTGACGCTGCGCCTTAACCTGCTCGACGACAACACCATCGTTGACATGAAGCGTTACTTCCAGAAGATGGGCGGCATCACGCTCGAGTTGGAGCAAGCAGCGACGACGGAAATCGCCCGTTTGGTAGCACAGCCGCACGTGCAGCAGAACATCGCAAATTACGTGACCCAAGGGGCATTCCCTTGGGAGCGAAAAGTGTAAGCGCCCCGGTTGGATCTTCAGCTCATGAACGAAGTGATCAAACTTCAGTGGTTGGACGAAGTAATCGCCTTTGTTGCCATGGAGGATCGCGCCTCCAAGAACAGATCGTCTGAAGAGTTTATGTCCGGCATAGATTCTGCCTTCCGCGCGATCCAGGGAAACCCTCTGACCCGTGTTGTAGTGATCACCGGCTACGACAACTACTTCTGCTGTGGCGGGACACGGGAGCAACTGCTGCGCGTGGCCTCGCGCCAAACCAAGTTCACGGACTTTGCTTTCGCCGATCGGTTCCTGCGTTGTGAAATTCCTGTCGTGGCGGCGATGCAAGGGCACGCTATCGGCGGCGGCTTAGTCTTTGGCGCGTATGCCGATGTCATCGTGCTGGCCGAGGAATGTCTCTACAGCACGAATTTCATGCGCTACGGCCTCACTCCGGGAATTGGCGCAACGTGGGTCATTCCGTACAAGCTCGGGAGCACGCTGGGCTGGGAGATGTTGCTGACCGCGAAGAACTACTTTGGCCGCGAGTTGCGTGAACGCGGGGCGCCGGTCCGGATCGTGCCGAAGGCTGACGTGGTCGAGCTCTCCCTTTCGCTTGCTCGCGAAATCGCCGAAAAACCGCTCCTTGCGCTTAGAGAAATGAAACGCTGCTTTTACGAGTCCGTACGGAATGAACACACCGCGGCGGTCCAGAAGGAACTGCGGATGCAAGCCGATGTCCTAGCTGATTCCGAAGTCATCCAACGCATCCAGAGTCTTTATTCGGATTGAGAGAGGACTTCATTCTTTCGGAAGAATCGCATCAAAATCCAAGGCGTTTTCCGCCGCGTCGGATTTTTTCGGAAGAACTACGGACATGGCAACTGTGCGGCTGATCCAACCAATAAACTTATATTGCCCAAAGTTTTGAAAGAGCCCACCCCAGATCCGACGTCCCAGGGGGTAGATTCCGGCAAGATTGAAAATCTCCATCGGACTCATCAGACCGCAGGTCAATGCCTTTGAGAGCGCCTCTTTGGCGGTCCAGATCAACGTGCTAAGCGCGAGTTCATCGGCACCGGCGGAGCGTGCCCATTCGCGCTCGACTGGAGACATCTGCGATCGGATGGCAATCAGGCGGGCAGGGTCGATTTGCTCGATATCGACTCCCATCGGATGACCGGCGGGAAAGGCTAGCGCCACCGCGATCTCATTGCAGTGGCTGATCGTCACACTGGGAATCTTCGCTGATAAACACGATACCAGGGGTTGCTCAAATACCCCACGACCGATTTCGATCGCCTTCAGATCGTGCTCCAGCAAGGCGCTCTGCAGCGCCAGCTTTGCCGCGTATCTCCCCAGGAGAAAACTCTGCTGTCGGCGCAGGAAGCGAAGGCCTGAAAAATAGGCCTCCTCCGGCGGAGCCAGGAATTCGGCAACGTACCGAATGAGCGTCGGATATTCACGAGCAAACGCGAAGCCAAAGACAGTGTCGACACGTTGTCCTTCCCGCGTCAGCGGAAAGGCTTGAATGCTGCCTGCTGGAATTCGTCTGCCGACCACGCGGTGCACAGTAATAGCTCTCATCAGGCAGTTCAAAAATCTTCGGTCCTGCCACGGCTAACGATTACCATTTCTCCTTTACCGCAAAGAGAGCGCAAGCGGTCAGCGATCGCGTAAATGCCGGTCCGAACGACGGGCGCGATCTCCTCCCGCGGCGGCAATCATCAGCAAACCAACTACCGGAGTGAGCATCAGGGAGCTAACCAGATACCACCAAAACCCAAGAGGCTTATGCCTACCGAGCAAGGCAACCAAGAAACAGAAGAGTACATATAGGACAACTATTACCATAAGGTCCACGGCCGTCTAACAGCTGAACCCCGAGGCGGCAACCAGGTCGCCGCGCTTTCACACACTCTGGATTTGCTTCGTGCTCTTCCGATCTTAACTGGTTTTTTGCTGAGAAGATTCGGTCTTCGTCTTCGATACCGCCAATTTGCCTTCTTCGAACTGGCGCGCAAAATGTTCCCTTACTGTCTTGGGATCGAAATCCAGGAATGTACCACCTGACGCAAAATGTTGAACAAACACTTTACCAACCGCGTACGTAAAAGCGGCTGCCAGACCCGGCACGGTTAGAAATGCGCTCGCGAGTCCAGCAACTGGAATTGATTTGACCAGGCTCACAGTCAAAGCAGTGCCCAATGTAGGTGCGCCCAACCCTGCCAGCAACGAAACGAGAACGCTCTTGACCTGATCTTCCTCGAAAGGCACCTCATAGAGAGCTGAGAGCTCCTTGAGCATTTTCAGTTCGACCACGGTAACTGCGATCATGTCAATCAGCGGAAGCGGTATCACCCCGCCTCCGGCTGCCCACAGGACGTTCCGTCCGATAATTCTGCTGGCCTCCGCTTCTTTGGTTGGAGCAGGCGCTTCTTCCTTTGTGAGAGCCAGACGATCGGCTGCAGTAGCATGTGCCGCCATAATGTTTGTTAAGTTTAAAGTCGTTTCTTAATTTCGATTTAGCTGCGGATGCTGCGGGATTGCCTTTGATCAGGCAAGAAAAAAATCTGACTTTCGAAGCACGATTGATCTTCTTAAGCCCGGAACAGACCTCCTATAAATCTTCCTATGGAACTGCGCATCGCATTTGTCACCTACGAACTTGTCCACGGAGGCAGTCTAACATTCCTGATCAATATCAGCCGCGAATTCCAGCGTCGCAAAGTCGCACACTGCATCATCAGTCTTCACTCCCGCCATCCCCTGGAAAGAGATTTTACCGCGGCAGGCGTAAGTACTTTGCGGCCCCGCACTTCCCCTCGCTCTTATGAAGATGGAATTACTTTTGGTCTTGAACAACTTCGCGCTTTCAATCCTACGCATGTTATCGGGTGTCTTGGACCACAGTCGCTGGAAATTCTTCGCTATGTTCCCAAGGGTGTTTCACGCCTGGGAATCGTGCAAACAGATGACCCGCCCGTCTACGCGATGCTGGCAAATTACGCTCCATTCCTTGATGCAACCGTCGGCGTTTCTGCGTACTCGTGTGACGTCCTTGGCCGTTACCCGCAGCTAGCCAACAAACCGATATATTACCAACCGTACGGTATCTCTATCCCTGAAAAGTTGAGAAGACCTTCACCGGTTCAAGGTCAACCCATCCGGATCACTTATGTGGGCCGACTGGTTCGCGAGCAAAAACGAGTACATGTTTTTCCGCAGATTTTTCAGACGCTAGTGAGCTCTCGCCGACCGTTCGTCTGGAGGATCGCCGGTGAAGGCCCACAGCTTGCCTCGCTCCGGAAGAATCTTCAGACGAATTCCCGACAGCAGCTGGTCAGTTTTGAAGGACAGGTGCCTTACAGCCGCATTCCCGAATTAATGCTGAGTTCCGATGTCTTCCTGCTTCCCTCAGATTACGAAGGACTTCCAATAAGTCTTTTGGAGGCAATGGCCCACGGAGCGGTGCCGGTGGTAAGTGATCTGCCTAGCGGTATCAGGGAAGTTGTGAACGCGGAAACCGGCATCCTCGTTAATCCGGAGAACGTAGACGGATATGCCGCAGCGATATTAAAGCTCGATTTGGACAGGGAAGACCTCGCAAAAAAGGGCCTTGCGGCGAGTCGCCTGGTGAGAAATGGTTTTTCCTGCGAAGCGATGGCAGACCGTTGGCTCAAAATGTTGCGTGAACTTCCCTCGGCGCCAACTGAATGGCCGGTGTCGCAGAAGGTGACCTACAGTATCACGATGCGAAGGCTGGGTTTCCCCTTCCTTCCAGCGATTCGTCCGGTTGCCAAGTTAATTAATCGAGTTGCCGGCCCAAAGCTCTTCTAGTGCGAGAAAATCTGAGCGGGCCTTTCCCCCGACTGTCGATTTGTTCTTTAAACCTGAATTCCGAAATTTGGACTCGTCCTCGTCCTCGTCGTCGTGCTCGTCCTCGGTGCATTGGGATTCGGTGACCGCAAAGAGACCGATGTCCTGCAACTAATTTGTTCTGTTAGTCTGATTGCGAAACGATCGGGATTCTCGAGGGCGACGACGAGCACGAGGACGACTCCTCAAATTCGGAATTTGGGTTAAACTAGCATGGTTGTGACCATATGGACATCCAGCTAGGTTATGTGCTCCTTCGTGATCGGCGCGTCCCGATCCGGTCAAAACTGCTCGCCCTGGCAATCGGCGCGGCGGTCGTCGGGTTTACAGAGCTGCTTCAGATACCATTGGAAAGCCTGTTCGCTGTCATTCTGCCCATCGTCGGAATCGCCGGAGACGTTGTTTTAGACGGCGTCGAAGCCGTCTTCGGCCCCCTGCTCATCGCCACGTTGCTCCTGCCCTATCTCGCGCCCGACCCTGTCGTTCAACAAATCCGTGCCGAACGCGCAAGGCCTGTCTGACGATTTCAAACGTGCTATTCTTTTCCTAGCGGAGAAGGATGCTGCCGGTCTTTCGAAGAACGATTGATCTTCTCAAGCCCGCAACAGATCTCCCATTAATCTTCCTATGGAACTGCGCATCGCATTTGTTTTGCCTTTCGCTGGGGCCGAGGCTGAAATACTCTGCGCCCTACACCCCTTTTGCTTTTCAGTCCGGTAATCCATTTTTGATTAGAGTTTTCATGCCAACGACCACTTCTATCGCACACGAGCTCTGGACGGCTGACGAGTTTCTCGACTGGCTGGAACCAGGTGTCTTTGCCGACCTGATCGATGGCGAAATACTTATGCATTCTCCGGTCAGCCTGCTCCATGGCAATCTCACAAACTTCTTAGACCGGCTTCTTGCCTCCTTTATCGAGCACCAAGGGCTAGGGGGCGTTGTCCACCGCGAGGTGATTGCCGTCCGTATGAGCCAAAGAAGTGTCGTGATGCCCGACATAGCCTTTTACACCCGGGAGCAAGAGGCGTTGTTTCAGGAGATGCACATTCCTGTGGCGCCCACCTGGGTCGCGGAAATCCTTTCGCCCACGACCGCGCTCAATGATGTTGGCCGAAAGTTCGCCAAGTACGAAGAGTACGGAGTCAAAGAATACTGGGTCTTGGATCCCAAGGCTTTAGCGCACCGATTTTACAGCCGACGTGATAACCTGCTCCTGGAATTCGGGCAGAATGAAGAAATCATCCGTTCCGGGGCGATTCCGGGCTTCTGGGTTAAGCGAAGTTGGCTCGATAGACAATTGCGAGCTAACCCAACAGTTGCGGAAGCCCTCGCCCAACTTGTCGCTTTAGACAAATAGTATAGTGGAGGTCTTCGGTCCCCGCGGGAGCTTTTTGCCTTTCCCACTCACTAGGTGGTGATCCCGTGCGCCTGCCGACCACCGATGGCTTGGCGGATTGAAACGGGCAAGCTCGGTCGGTAGTGGCGAGATAGAATTGATGTGGGGGCGCTTGACATCTTCACTCATACGTATCACTAATTCGTATCACTGATGTCCCCCCGCTTCACCAAGTCGCGTCCTACTCAAAAAGATATCGCCGATCTGGCCAAGGTTTCGCAGGCGACAGTCTCGCTCGTCCTAAACGGCGTAAGCGATTCTTCAGTCCCACTGGTCACTCAGCGCAAGGTGTTCCGGGTCGCGAAAAAACTGGGATACGTACCGAACCGGGTAGCTCAGAGTCTCCGAACCCGGCGCACCAAAACCATCGCCTGTATCGTCCCGGACATTACAAACCCTTTCTACCCCGCCCTTGAGCGCGGCGCGCAAAACAGTGCGGAAGCTCACGGCTACGACGTGCTGACCTACAATACCGACGGGCTTCCAGCTAAAGAACGAAAGTGCATCGATCGCCTGCTCGAAGGTAGGGTCGACGGTGTGATCGGCGTATTCTTTCACCTCACGGCGCGCGATTTGCGTCCACTCCTCGAACGGAAGATCGCCATCGTTCGGATCGAGGCGAGCCCGAAGAAGGTCGGACCCTGGCCTCTGGATAATCTATTTGTGGATAACGTGAGCGGAGCAAAAGCAGCTACCCAATACCTCATCGAGCGTGGCCATCGTCGCATTGTGATGATCGCCGGCACAGGTGGACCGGAGTGCAATCGGGTCAGCGGCTATCTGCAAGCGCTAGGCGAGGCTGGCCTCACGCCGCAACTGGCGAGCCATGGCGATTTCAATGAAGAGGGTGGCTATCTGGCAACCAGAGATATTCTTGCCACCGGCGCGCGCCCGACAGCCATCTTTGCCGCCAATGACCTGATGGCGCTCGGCGCGATGACTGCCATTAGGGAAGCAAAGCTGACCATTCCAGACGACATCGCGCTGATGGGTTTCGACGATATTTTCGCCGCCCGCTTCGTGACCCCGCCTCTTTCTACGATCAACATGTTTCAATGCAAATTGGGCCGAGTCGCTGCGGAAATGGTGATCGAAAGGCTTAATGAATTGACACCTGAAGCCTCTGGGCGGCAGCGCCAGATGCCGTTTGAAGTCGTAAGACGACAATCTGTCTGAACGCACCGGAGCAAGATGAAAACGATGAAAACAATGAAAAACGATGAACCGAAGAGGAGGGTGGAGGGGCTTTTATTGAAAAAAACCAGAGTGGATTTTGTGGCGCGCGTCGCCACCCTGACTGCCGCCGCAACCCTATCAACGAGCGCGTGGGCCGACGGGCCGATTACCCTTTGGTATCAGCGCGGCGGAAACCCGGAACAGCAACGAATCTTACAGAAGGACCTCGTTGAGCCGTTTAATGCGGCGCATCCGACAACGCCGCTCACACTCGACGTTCTGGCCGGCGGAAGCGGTGACAAAAAAATTCGAATGGCCGTAATCTCGGGCAAAGGTCCTGATATTGTGATGACCCCCGGGCCCAGCACCACCTTGGCGCTGGTGCAATCCAACCATCTGCTGGCGCTGGACGACTATATCAAGAAATACAATCTGGACAAACGCATCTTGAGTCCCGTGCTCAGGACAGGCGAATACAAGGGCCACAACTACGCGTTGCCGCGGACCTTCGAAACGATGGTCCTTTACTATAACAAGACTTTGTTCGACAAAAATGGTTGGGCCCCGCCCAAAACGATGGCGGAACTGAACACCATCGCCGAAGCGCTGCTGGCCAAGAACATAACTCCGTTCTCAGTTGGAAACGGAGACTGGCGTCCCGCCAATGAATGGCATGTCTCTGTCGTGCTCAATCATTACGCCGGACCGGAGGACATCTATAAGGCCCTAAAAGGCGAGATTCCATGGACGGATCCGGTCTTCGCGCAAGCGATCGATGTGCTTAAGAATTGGTACCAGAAGGGATGGTTCGGCAAAAATTATTTCTCCCTCACTGGCGATCAGCAAGCGCTTCTCCTCGCCAAGGGGGAAGCAGGCATGGCGCCGAACGGCACATTCTCGTTCGATAATATGGTGGCCGCATTCAAGCAGACCGGACAGGAACTTGGGGTCGCCCCATTCCCCACCCTGCGAGACGGCTTGCCCTATCCAATCTACGCCATCGGCACCGGCAGTACGATGTCCATCAATAAGGATTCGGCCAATCCCGACGCGGCAGCAGCCTTTCTCGACTATCTCTATTCCGACGCTTTCTATGACCGCATCAGCAAGGACTGGCCGGGCGACTGGAACCTGCCTCTGACCTCGATTGACGAAGCCAAACTCAGCAAGAACGTATCGCCTATCTTCGCGGCGACCTTCACGGCGTTTTCCAAAGCGGTTGCCCAAGGAAACTACGGCTACACGACCTGGACTTTCTGGCCGCCGGCGACCGAGGACTATCTCATCCACGGCATCGAACAAGTGTGGCTGGGGCAGATTTCGACCACAGATTATCTGGCGAAGATGCAAGAAATCTTCGCGAAGGAAATGTCAGAAGGCAAGGTGCCGCCTCCCGCGGCACGCTGAAACAGATCGCCGTGGCCGCAACTCGCCGTTTTGGCGTCCTACCGCGCTGGATCACTCATCTCGCTGATTCGGCGCTACCATTTCTGTTGCCTGCGCTCGCCATCAATGTGGCGATCATTCTAATCCCGGGGCTTCTCACCATTGCGATGGCGTTCTTCGAATGGGACGGAGCCTCCACACCGGCTTTTGTGGGTCTGGATAATTTCCGCACGATTTTCACCGATCCCGTTTTCTTTTCAGCGCTTTTCAACAATATCAAATGGACGGTGATCTTCCTCACCATCCCGATCGCGATGGGCCTCGGCGCCGGCGCGCTGCTGTTGGTTGCGCGGCGCGGACGCACGTTTTTCCAGGTCGTCTATTTCCTGCCGGTCATTATCGCCACGGTCGTCGTCGCGCGCGTCTGGCAAGGCATGATCTACAATCCGGAATCGGGCCTCGTCGGCTGGTTCAAATTTTATGGAATTACTCTCGCCGATCCGCTCACTCAGCCGCCCACCGCTCTCTATGCCGTGGCATCGGTCGATCTCTGGCATTGGTGGGGGTTTCTCGCGGTGATTTTCCTCGCTGCCTATCGGCAGGTCGACTCCGCCCAGATCGAGGCGGCGGTGATCGACGGCGCCAGCTTTTTCCAATTGATGCGCTATGTGCTAATTCCAGCGATCCGGCCGACGATCACCCTGATGATCATCATGACGATCATCTGGTCGTTCCTCGCGTTCGATTTCGTCTATGTCTTGACCCAAGGCGGCCCCGCCTATGCCAGTGAAGTGCTCTCGACGTTATCGTATCGATACGCGTTCTATAATTATACCATGGGGCCGGCCGCCGCCGTTGCGCTGGTGATCAGCTTCTTCGGCCTAATCGCGACATTTTTCTACGTGCGAATTCAACAGAGAGAACGGGTCCAATGAACCAGACTCTTGGGCGCAGCACGATCTTCATTTCTTACTTCATCTTGGCGGTTGCGGCCGTCACCGCTTTATTTCCGCTCTCCTTAATGGTCGTCAGCTCGCTGAAGAAAAGCGCGGAGATCGTTGCCAATCCACTGGCTCTACCAAGCGCTCTGCAATGGAACAATTTCTCGCGCGCCTGGACAGACGCCCAATTGGGGCGGTCGCTGCTGAATAGCACCGAGACGACCGGCTTGGCTGTCATACTGATCTGCTCGACTTGCTCGATGGCGGCTTATGCGCTCGCCCATCGGACCGGGCCCGGATTGCGCTGGATCAGCGCCTATTTGCTCGGCACGACGACACTACCGATCCAGCTCTATCTTTTCCCGCTCTATTTCGGCTTTGCGCATCTCGGACTAATCGACAATGTGTTCGCCTTATCCTTCGTCTATACCGCGGTCTTCAGCCCATTCGCCATCTTTCTGCTGCGCACTTACTTTCTCGCGATCCCAAAGGAACTCGAGGAAGCGGCCGTCATCGACGGCGCTAATCGTTGGCAGGTCTTCTACTATGTGCTTCTGCCGCTGGTCTCTCCCGGTATTCTGACGGTGGCTTTGATTTCGGGCCTCAACGTCTGGAACGAATTCCTGATCTCGTCGACGTTCCTGCAGAGCCACGATCAACAAACCGCCGTGGTGCGTTTCTACACGCTCGGCGGCCAATACTCCAGCGATTGGGGCGAGATCATGGCCGCCGCGATCCTCATCGTCGCTCCGGCCGTCGGTTTATTCCTGCTAATGCAACGCCGCTTCATCCAAGGCATGGCGGCTGGATCAGTCAAAGGTTGAAGCGCCCCATTGTCAATCCAAACGAGAAGTCTATGTCTGTTCCTACCGATTACCTCGAACGCGTTTATGCCGGTGTGCTCGGCAAAATCATTGGTGTCTATCTGGGGCGCCCTTTTGAGAACTGGACTCATCAGCGGATCGAAACCGAACTAGGCGAAATCTGGAATTATCAACACGAGCGGTTCCGCGTGCCTTTGGTAGTCGCCGACGATGATATCTCGGGCACATTCACATTCCTGCGCGCCTTGCCGGACCACGGAGGTACCGCGGACCTAACACCGGAACAAATTGGATTAACTTGGCTAAACTACATCGTCGAGAACCGCAGTATCCTCTGGTGGGGCGGCATGGGAAATTCAACGGAGCACACTGCGTTCCTTCGATTGAAGAACGGAATTCCGGCGCCGGTGAGCGGTGCAATTCAGACAAATGGCAAAACGGTGGCTGAACAGATCGGTGCCCAAATCTTCATCGACGGTTGGGCGCTCGTTTCTCCGGGCAATCCTGGCCTGGCGGTAGAGCTGGCCCGAAAAGCGGCTTCGGTCAGTCATGATGGTGAAGCGACTTATGCGGCGCAGCTTGTGGCCGCAATGGAGGCCCAAGCGTTCACCGAACCAAGGATTGATCAGCTGATCGAAACCGGGCTCTCCTATCTTCCTCCGGATTGTCTAATCAGGCGGCTGGTCAACGATGTACGCGATTGGCACCGGACGGATGGAAATTGGCGGGTGACCCGGGAACGGATCGAGAAGACTTACGGATACGATAAATTCCCCGGCAATTGCCACGTCATCCCGAATCACGCTATCATCCTTCTCAGCCTGCTCTATTCCGAGGACGACTTTGGCCGTGCTCTCATGATCGCCAACACGGCCGGTTGGGATACCGACTGTAACTCTGGCAATGTCGGATGTCTGATGGGAATCAAGAACAGTCTGGCTGCCATCGACCCAAAACTCCGGGCGCCCGTCGCTGACCGACTTTTTCTTTCCACTGCCGACGGTGGACGTTGTATTACGGACGCGGTCCGTGAGACCTATGAGATTTGCCGGCTGGCAAACCGACTTGGGCAGGTGCCACCCGTGCCGATACCGAAACAGGGCGCCCGTTTTCATTTTGAGCTTCCCGGGTCACTCCAGGGATTCCAGGTTGAACCAGGTGACGGGCCGTCTGAGGTTCTGTTGTCGAATTCCCTCCGTAATAGCTCGAGCGGTAAGCATAGCCTCGCCCTTGATTTCAAATTTTTGCCGGACGGGCGTCCGGTAAAGATCGCGACGCCGACCTTCATCCCGCCTGATTCAAAAGACGCAAGTCACTACTCTTTGATGGCCTGCCCGACGCTTTACCCAGGATATGTCGTTCAAGGACGCCTCCTTGCCGGCACCGAAAATTCTGCCCCAGTTCGGATCGCCCCGTTCATTGCATACTATGGCGGTAACGATGAACTTCGTTATCACCACGGATCGGCGCTTTTGCTCGATCCCGGTGTCGCCCAACATTTCCAATGGCAAATTGAAGAGCTTAACGGCGCTCCGATCGCGCAGTTTGGAATCGAGATGGATGCCGCTGCCAGTGGTCGAGTTTACGTCGACTATATCGATTGGTCGGGAACTCCTACTACCGTGTTTCGTCGTCCAGATGCCGACGGGAAAATGTGGCTGCGAGCTTGGATCAATGCGGTCGATCACGTGGGCACACGATGGGCGTCCGCCTTTCATTTGTCCCAAGACCGAGGCACTGGGCTATTCATTCAAGGATCACGCGACTGGCAGAACTACGCGGTGGAAGCTGCAATCATCTCGGACCCAGCCAAGTCCTTCGGACTGGCAGCCCGGGTCCAAGGACTAACACGATATTATGCCCTCCTGCTTGGACCGAATCAGGTGTTACGACTGGTCCGAAGCTACGATTCGGTCGAGGTGCTGGCAGAGGTTGAGTACCGCTGGCATTGGTCACAACGGTATCATTTCAATCTCGAAGTGCATGGAGCCACGATCATCGGTTCGATGAATGGAACTGAATTGATTCGCTACCACGATCCCGATGCAACGCTGCTCGACGGCGGAATCGCCTTGGTCTGCGAAGAGGGCCTTATCATGACCGACGAGGTTAAAGTGACCGCGGCATAGCCAGCGCTGACTGGCTTCTTGGTCAAGAACTTCTCGAATTCTCTTAATCCTGAATTCCGAATTTGAGGAGTCGTCCTCGTGCTCGTCGTCGTCCTCGTCCTCGAGAATCCCTACAATATCGGAGAGGGACAGGTCAAATATCGGAAGAAGCGCGTATTTTAGCTACACTTTTATCTTTTGTTCTATATAGTCTGCCTCACTCCCATGAGGTTCCCGCGCGTCAAGGCTGAGGGTCAGAGTTTTTACCA
>Ga0210408_10004209_pt1 | contig 12927 bp, 11 predicted proteins | sample IncBWH4MmetaG_FD_155471 | JGI IMG/M metagenome (GOLD analysis project Ga0210408, IMG submission 155471) | Forest soil microbial communities from Barre Woods Harvard Forest LTER site, Petersham, Massachusetts, United States - Inc-BW-H-4-M | ecosystem: Environmental > Terrestrial > Soil >...
GTAGTCGATGTGAGAATGTTTTCGGCAATTGGGAGTTTGGTCGAATCGGTCACTTCACATGCGGATAAGTCCGCCGGTGCGGTCGTCATCAGCGGGCGGATTGTAATCTCCTGATCCCGCGCGCTCCAAACTAAAAGCGGCCGCACCGGTTATCCGGCAAGCGCTGCATTGCCAACCTGCGCCGCCGACCTAAACTAGAACGCTCCGGTGGATCGATATCTTCTCATTGCTTCAACTGTCTGTTTTCTGGCGGCGATTGCGCACACTGTTGTCCAGATCCGTGGCGGCATCTTTCGGCCGATGCGGTTCAATTTTCTTGCGGTCGGTCTCGGCTTCATTCTTCAAACCGCGTTTCTGTCGATCCGTGGACGCGAACTCAGCCGCTGCCCGATCACAAATTTGTTTGAAGTCATCATTTTCGTCGCGTGGTCGGTGGCGCTTTTCTACATCGTAGTGGGTCCGGCGTATCGGCTGTCGCTCATGGGCGCATTCACCGCGCCGGTCGTTGCCTTACTCCAAATTTTTGCGCTAATCGCGCCGATCGATCATCCACATCGACCGAAGTTGCCGGCGAATTCGTGGCTGGAATTTCATGCGTCTATGTCGCTGGTCGCTTACGGGGCTTTCGCGTTGTCCGGCATCGCCGGCGTGATGTATCTCGTCCAAGAGCGTCAGCTCAAGACTCACCATCTCCACTCGATCTTTTTTCATTTGCCGCCGCTGACCGACCTTTTCGCGGCGATCACGCGACTTCTGTGGTGGGGTTTCGTTCTTTATACGCTCGGATTAATCAGCGGATTTTTTGTGGGCGAGCCATTGCCGTGGCCGCAAATCATCTGCGCAATCGGCGTCTGGATCTTGTATGCGCTGATTTTGCAGGGCCGCTATCTGCGCTGGTTTGCCCCAAAACGTGTGGCGGCACTTTGCATCGTCGGCTTTAGCGCGGCCTTGACACTCTTGTGGGGAATTACGTTCACGGCCCAAACGCACACGCCATGAATCTTTTTTGTGTCGGCGTGAGCTATCACACAGCGGATGTCGCGACATTGGAACGTTTTGGCGGCAACGCCGAGATCGATTCCCTGTTGCGAAAGTCTGGTTGCGCTGAAGCGCTGCTATTGGCGACATGTAATCGGGTTGAAGTCTACGGCGCATCGGAATCACGCGTTTCGACATTGGACATTGCGCGGTGTCTCGATCGGAAGATCGACATCCACGCTTCGCGCGAATCGGCCCCGTTCTATCGATATGAAGACGCGCAATGTGTTCGTCATCTGTTTCGTGTGACGTGTGGAATCGATTCGATGGTTGTTGGTGAAACGGAAATTCTCGGTCAGGCAAAAAAGGCTTATGAAGCGGCGAGCTCATCAGGCGCGGCCGGTTCGCACCTGCACCGACTGTTTCAACGCGCTTTTCGTGTGGCCAAACAAGTTCGGACGCACACTGACATTACCCGCGGTGCGGTGTCGGTCGGGTCGGTCGCGGTCGATCTTGCTCAGAAGATTTTTGGCGACCTTCGGAACTGCAAAGTGCTCGTGCTTGGCGCCGGGGAAACGAGCGAAAGGACGGCGCGCGCATTGGTTTCCCGCGGCGTGGCCGATCTGCGCGTGAGTAATCGTTCCGGCGAACGCGCTGAGAGTCTTGCACAATTGACTGCGGCTCGTGCCGTTCCGTTTGAAACCTGGCCTAACGAATGCCGCGAGATCGATATTCTGATTACATCGACATCCTCCGAAGTGCCGTTGCTTTCGCGGGAGAAGCTTGCGCCAACACTGCGTGATCGGATCGATCGGCCGCTCTTCATCGTCGACATCGCCGTGCCGCGCAACGTCGACATCGGAGTGAATGATCTGGCGGGCGTTTATCTTTACGATATCGATTCGTTGCAATCGATCGCCGAACAATCGTTGGCCATGCGGCGCGAACAAATCGCCGCGGCGGAAGAGATCATTGCCCAGCACGTCGGCGAGTTCGAACAATCGATGGCGGACGGCCTGAATCGGGCGAAAGGAACGGCCGAACATCCAGCAGTCGGAGACGGATCACTGCGCGCGTCGGAGTTGTAGGCGGCCGCGTTTGCGGCGGTCATAGACCGCCGCTACAGGAACGTGGTGAAGCGTCCACACCGGATCAAAATCGTAGTTGGCACGCGCGGAAGCGAGCTTGCGCTGCGGCAGACCGGCCTGGTGGTTGATGCGTTGCAGGCACGGTGGGCCGATTTGAAGTTCGAGATCGAAATCATTAAGACGCGCGGTGACGACGAAAAAACGGCGATTGTTGATGTTAGGGCCGGCCGGAAGGGATTATTTACCGACTCAATTGAGCGCAGTCTGGTTGAAAAGCAGATCGATCTGGCGGTGCATAGCGCGAAAGACTTGCCGAGCAGATTGTCGCCGCGCACCGAAATCGCAGCTGTCCTGCCGCGGGCAGTGGTCGATGATGTATTGGTGGCGACAACGCAGAGCGATCTGGAATCGCTACCTAAAGACGGAATCGTCGCGACGGGAAGTGTTCGGCGACAACATCAGCTCCGCTGGAAACGGCCGGACCTGGAGATTGTCGATCTTCGGGGCAACGTGCCGACTCGTTTGCGCAAGCTGGCGACTGATCGTTGGCACGCGATTATCCTGGCTAACGCCGGTTTGCAACGGCTCGGGCTGAAAGCCGAACGCCGGCGAATCGAGTTCGAGAACAATGAATTTTTCACGACACTTCTTTCGCCTGAAATTTTCGTGCCCGCGGGCGGGCAAGGCGTTGTGGCAATGCAAATTCGCTCCGACAATCAACAACTCCGAGAAATGCTCGAGCCGATCAACGATTTCGACACGCGGCTGAGCTTGCGAGCAGAACGCGAGTTCTTGCGGTTGGTAGACGCTGATTGCAATCAACCCGTCGGGGTCTTGGCAACGATCGAAGGATCGACAATGAAAATCCATGGGCAAATCTTTGATCCGGGAGCAACCGCGCCGCGGCAGGCTTTCGTTAACGGGCCAAGCGAGGATGCGGAGAAATTGGCTGCACAGGTACTCGAGCAAATCCGAGTAAGAGCATGAGTACGACTAAGAGTGGAAGAGTTTACTTAGTAGGCGCTGGCCCGGGCGATCTTGGACTGGTCACGTTGCGGGCAAAGGAGTGCATGGAGCACGCAGACGTCATTGTTTACGATCATCTCGCGAATCCGGAGATGCTGGGGTGGGCGCGCGACGACGCGGAAATTATTTATGCCGGGAAAAAAGCGGGCGAGCACGCGCTGAGTCAGGATGAAATCAACAAACTGCTCACCGAAAAGGCGCGCGCGGGAAAAGAAGTCGTCCGATTGAAAGGCGGGGACCCGTTCGTTTTCGGTAGGGGCGCTGAGGAGGCCAAGGCGATTGTCGATGCGGGAATTGCCTTCGAGATTGTTCCAGGAATCACGTCGGCGATCGCCGGACCTGCTTATGCCGGAATTCCGGTGACTCATCGCGCCGAAAATTCCCACGTCACATTTTTCACCGGCCATGAGGATCCTTCTAAATTAGAGAGCGCGATTGATTATTCGGCGCTGGCGAAGTTGGGCGGGACGCAAGTGATGATGATGGGCGTTGAGAGACTTGAGTCGATTACGCGCGAGATGATGGGGAAGGGAGTGCGACCTGATCTGCCGGTGGCGCTGGTACGTTGGGCAACGACCGGTCGCCAACAAACGTTGACGGGAACTTTGGAAAACATTGCTCGGCGCGCGATTGAAGCGGAATTCGAGGCGCCGGCCGTCGCCGTGTTCGGAGATGTGGTCGGGCTGCGCAAACACTTAAATTGGTACGAGCAGCGGCCGCTGTCGGGGAAACGAATCGTGGTTACGCGAACCCGAAAGCAGGCTGGCGCGCTGACCAGTCAGCTTCGCGTGCTCGGCGCGGATGTTATCGAATTACCAACGATTCGAATCGACCCGCCAACCGACTTGCGCGAATTCGGCGAGCTGGTTCAGGACGCGCACACCTACGACTGGATCGTGTTCACGAGTCCAAACGGCGTCGACGCCTTCTTCGAGATGTTCTTCAAGCTTTACGACGACGCGCGCGAGATTGGCGCGGCAAAGATCGCCGCAATCGGGCCGGCGACTGCGCAGCGCGTGCGAGATTTTCATCTGCATGTCGATGTTCAGCCGGATGAATTCGTGGCAGAGGCTGTGGTGGGCGAATTTCGAAAGCAGGGAGGCGTGGAAAATTTGCGAATCCTGATAGCGCGGGCGGAAAAGGCGCGGGACGTGCTACCGAGGGAATTGTCCAAGCTGGGGGCCATTGTCGATGAAGCATCTGCGTATCGAACTGTTCCGGAAACGCGCGACATTACTGGCGCGCGTCGCCGTTTTTTGGAAGAGGGGGCGGATTTGATCACCTTCACCAGCTCTTCCACGGTGGAAAATTTTCTCGCGCTGGGCCTGGCCTGGCCAAAAGGAATTCGAGTGGCGAGCATTGGGCCAATTACATCCAAAACTGCGCGCGACCGTGGGCTGAAGATCGACATCGAAGCGCGGCGCCACGACATCGAAGGCTTGGTTGAAGCGATCCGAAAATTTTTCGCAGCTGAGAAAGCGCCGTGAGTAAAGCCATTAAAGTCGAAGAAGATTTTACGGCCGCGATGCAGCAGCTGAGCGCTGAGGCTGAGAAAACGTTGCCCGCGTCCCCAATGATTGTGGGGGACGACCAGTCTGCGGAGCCGGTGGCGGAACAGCTCCGGACGCTGGAGAAAAATTTGCTCGGCAGATTCGAAGCGTTTGCAGCGGCCATGGAAACCTCACACGCGACCGCCCTTGAAAAGCAACTACGCAAGATCGACGAACAACTGTCTTTGATTCGCAACACTGAGAGCGTCAATCAGCAATTGTTCGATTCGCTGCATTCCGAGCTGCGCAAGTATCGCGACAATTTTCTGCACGAATCGCTCCAGAAACCGTTCATTCACGATCTCGTTTATCTCTACGACCATCTGAACGGGTTGTGCGAACAGCTCTCGAGTGCGGCACAAGAAAAAGGAAAGCGCAGCCGCGTCTCACAGTGGCGCGACAATCTGGAGAACGCCATCCATTCGCTGGTCGAAATCCTGCATCGCTTCGATGTACGAGAGATCGAGGCGCGGGAACGGGTTGATCGCGCCTACCATCGCGTACTGAGCTACGAACCGGCAGACTTCCCCGAAGAAGACGGCACAATCGTAATGCGGGTGAAACGCGGGTTCATCTGGCGCGGCAAACTGATCCGCCCTGAGGAAGTCATCGCAAAACGCTTCGGCTGAGGCGGTCCGGCGCTTGTCGGTCTACTTGCGGAGTCTACGAAAATTCCGCCTCCTCTGAGGCACGAAAACTGCACTACCAACCCCGCAGAATTCAATCCCACAGGATCCACGCGATTTTTTTCGACTCATGAGTGCACGCAAAGTAGTTGGACTTGATCTCGGCACGACCTTTTCCGCCATTGCCCACATTGATAGTTACGGCAAACCGCAAATCATTCCCAACTCAGAAACCGAACGGATCACTCCGTCAGTGATTTTCTTCGATGGCAGTAACGTAATCGTCGGCACCGTGGCCAAGAACAATGCGGTCGCCGAGCCGGAGAAGATTGTCGATTTTGTGAAGCGCGAAATCGGCAAACCGAAAGACCAATTTCACCGCGAATTTAACGGCAAGGTTTATTCAGCCGAAGAGCTTTCGGCACTGATCATCAGGAAGCTAAAGGCCGACGCGGAAAAATATCTCGATCAGAAGGTGACGGACGCCGTCATCACGGTGCCGGCCTACTTCAACGACGCCGAACGCACCGCCACGATTACTGCCGGTCAATTGGCCGGGCTGAATGTTCTTCAAATTATCAACGAGCCCACGGCCGCAGCACTGGCTTATGGCCTGGATAAGCTCGATGAAAACCAGACCGTATTTGTTTTCGATCTCGGCGGCGGCACGTTCGACGTCACGATCATGCGCATCATCGATCACAAGATCGAGATGGTGGCGACCAACGGCGATCATCGGTTGGGCGGAAAAGATTGGGACGATGTAATTGTAAATCTGATCGCGGAGGAATTTGATCACCTTCACGGCGAGAATCCGTTGCTAGATTTGCACAGCTATCAGGATCTGCACAATCGCGCCCTGTCGGCCAAGATCCAGCTCTCCAGTCGCAACAGCACAACCATCGTTTACCACCACGGCGGCAAGAGCGTGAAGTTGACGTTGACGCGCAAGGATTTTGAGAAGCGAACGCGTCACCTGGTCGAGAAATGCAAAACCATCTGCGAAATGGTGATGCAGGAAGCGAAATTGAAATGGGACAAGATCGACAAGGTGCTTCTGGCCGGCGGCATGACACGAATGCCGATGATCCGCGCGATGATGTCGAATTTTGCTTCCGTGCCACTGGTCGATCAATTGAATCCTGACGAAGTGGTGGCACGCGGCGCCGCGATTCAGGGCATTTTGTCAATCTTGGCCGAGGAAAACGTATCCGGCGCGCGGGTCGTAGACGCGGATGTCCGTCGACGATTTTCGGGGCTCGATGGTGGATTGATCGAAGTTACCGACATCACCTCGCACACGCTGGGCGTCGTGCTTTGGGACGAAAAGCACCTTAATGAATACGTCTTCCCGATGATTCGCAAGATGACGCCAATTCCGGCGACGTTGAAGAATTCGTTTGGCACAGCCGACGCAAACATGCAGCACGCCATCGTCAAAGTTGTGGAAGGTGAGAGCACTGTGCCCGCGGAATGTACTCCGCTGGGAGTTTGTGACATTAAGCTGCCTCCATATTTGCCGAAGGGCTCTCCGGTCCAATTGACTTATCAATATAACGCCAACCAGGTGTTGGAAGTACAGGTAGAAGCCGCCGGCAACAGCGCCCAGGTGACAATAGACCGCAACACCGGTCTGGATCCAAAAGATATCGATAAAGCCACGTCTGGGTTGGACGAACTCCACGTCACCTAGGCGATGAGCAAGTGCGATATTTCCTTTCCGCTTCCGCTCCCAGATGACCCGCGAAAGTGGCAAGGCTGGAATAACTACCGATCAGCGAATTTTTATGATCGGCTCTGCCTCGATCCCTATGCCAATCCGAGCAATGAGCTGATCGAAGAGCATTGCCGCGAATTGATGCGTTGGTGGCAAAAAAAACTGCCGCTCAAAAATCAACCGAGCAATCCACTGGCGCAGATGCTGTGGGTGGGCTTGGAGGAATCGTCCCGGTATCTAACCGAAGCGCGGCTGGAACTTCTCGACCCCGAACGGCGCAAATTTGTTGATGAGCAATTGGCTGCCCAACAACACGATGCTGCGGTAGCCGAATTTCGAAAGTATCTCGAATTTGCGCTGGCCGGCGGTGTCCTTAGCTCTGAGGAGGAGAAAAATCTCATCCGCTTTGGAATCGATCGCGCCCTTAGCGAAGCGCAGGTTACTTCGTTGATCGAGGACGCATTGCATGAAACAGGCGCTCAACGCGCGGTAGTTGCGTCGCCGACGACGCACTTGTCGGAGCTTTCCGCAACACCGGCGACCTCAAATCCTCAGGAAGAATTCTTGCGCATGCTGCGTCTGAGCAATCTCGACAGCATGAGCATGAGTGACGACCAGCGCGACACCTTCATCGACATGGCCGAGAACCTCGGCCTCGATCCGGGCGAAGCCGAGGATCTTGTCGATCTTTACCTCGAGGAAGCCGACGAGAAAGCCATGGCCGCGCTGCCAAAGCCGGCGGCTCCGAAGATCGAGATCAAGACGGCGGCGGCCCAGCCGCCGGTTCAGGAGAAACCGTTGCCGGCAAAATTCGAACACAACGCTGATCTGGAACGTTCGCGTTACAGCAACTTCACTAACTCACTCGGAGCAATGATGATCTTTGTTCCGTCGGCGGAATTTACGATGGGCAGCGAAGCCGACGACGCCGCGCCGAACGAACACCCGACGTCGCATGTCACTGTCACGCGTTTTTATATTGCACGTTATTTAATCACGAACGCGGAGTACGAGCAGTTCGACCGCGCCCATGTCAGCAAACGCGCGCCAGGCGCTGGCGATCGGCATCCTGTTATTTACGTGAGCAGCCTGGACGCGACTAAGTTTTGCAACTGGCTTAGTACCCGCGAACGTCGCAAGTATCGCCTGCCAACCGAAGCGGAATGGGAATACGCCGCCAAAGGCACCGACAACCGAAAATTTCCTTGGGGAAATCAGGATGGCCGCGGGGATCTGGCAAACTTCGCCGACAAGAACACCGTTTTCGCCTGGAGCGATCATGAGATCGATTGCGGCTACGCCGAAACGTCGCCGGTTGGGGCGTTCCCGCTTGGAGCCAGTCCATTTGGAATCGAGGACATGGCCGGCAACATCTGGGAATGGTGCCTGGATTATTACGAACCGTATCGACCGGGACCAAAAGTGAACCCGCGCGGGCCGACCATCGGCGCCAAGCGAGTTCACCGCGGCGGGAGTTGGAAATCGCGCTTCAGCAGTTTACGGACAACGGTCAGAAGCTCCAACGCTCCCAACTTTTCCTGCAACGATCTCGGATTCCGGATCGTGTGCGAATGCGATTAGGTGTTTGGAAACAAAAAGGACACGCCGTAGCGTGTCCCTTGTATCAACAAATGCTAATTGTCGATCTTACGGATTGAAACGAAACTTCGTGCGACCGCGCTTGGCGTTTGCCTTCATCTTGCGGCGGTATTTTTGCGAAGGGGTCTCAAAAGCGCGCAGGCGGCGCACTTCCTCGAGAATACCCTCGGCGTCGAGCTTGTTCTTCAGGCGCTTCAAGGCGCGATCGACTGGCTCACCTTTGCGAACGAGTACTTCTGGCATCGTGTTTCAACTCCAATCCTAGCAGATTTTCTGCCCTGCCGGGCGAGGCCGACCCTAATCGGGCCATCGGTCGCCGTCAAATTCGGCCAAAATCTGCCTAGCGGGCGATTGGATTCGCGCTGGTAGTCGCTTGCGTGACCTCGCGCCGAAGCGAAGCGGTGTCTTTGCCACGAGCGCGCGTCCACCAAAGAACGATCGGCGACGCGATGAAGATCGACGAATAAGTGCCAACGATGACGCCCACGAGAAAGGAGAAGGCGAAGTCATTGAGAACCGGACCACCAAAGAAATAAAGCGCTAGGACAGTGAGCAAAACGGTACCGCCGGTGAGAATCGTTCGCGACAACGTGTCGTTAATCGAGTGGTTCATTACCTGGGCGATTGAACCCGAAAGCCGGTCTCGAAGACCGCTCCGGATTCGGTCGAACACAACGATCTTATCGTTAATCGAATAGCCGGCGATGGTCAGGACGGCAGCTACCATGATCAAGGAGAGCTCGCGGCCGCTCAGTGAGAAAATTCCAAGAGTAATAATGAGATCGTGCGCGAGAGCCGCGAGTGAGCCAACTGCGAACGAGGTTCCGAAGCGCATGCTCACGTAAATGAAGATGCCGATTAGACCCAGGGTGAGGGCGAGCGCACTCTTGCTCGCAAGTTCCTTTCCAACCAGCGCGCCGACGTGATCGGTTTGTTCGAATTTCAAACCGGCGCCTGGCAGCGCTTCCTGCAATCGCGCCTTAATTTTGTCCGCGTTTCCGGCGTCGGAACGGATGCTAATGAGGTCGCGATTAGCAACTCGCTCAGATTGGATCACACTGTTCTGGAGTCCAGTATTGGCGAGGGCGATCCGGATTTGGTCAGGAGTGAGTTTCTGGCTCGCGGACAGCACCATTAAATCGCCACCTCTAAAATCGGCGCCGAGATTTTGGTTGCCGCGGACAAACAGGACTGCAAGGCACGCCACCGTCGCTATTCCCGAGACGAGCATGAATTTTTTGGCGTTCCCGAGAAAATCGAAATCCTTCGAGCGAATGAGGTGCAGCATTGAGACGCGCTTCAAAAGATTGAGAGCGAATGCCCACGAGAAGCAGGTGTAGGTGACGAGCAGCGATGAAAACATCGACGCGACGATGCCGATGGTCAGCGTCAGCGCGAAGCCTTTCACTGGTCCGCTCGCCAGCCAGAACAGAATGACCGCGGTGAGGAACTGCGTCACGTGCGCGTCGAAGATCGCGCTAAATGCCTTCACGTAGGACGTATCGATCGCGGTGCGCAGCGTTTTGCCCTGTTTAATTTCGTCGCGAAGTCGTTCGTAAATCAGGACGTTGGCGTCGACCGCGATGCCAAGACTCAGAATTAATCCGGCGATACCGGGAAGGGTTAGCACGCTGTTGAACATTCCGAGCGCGCCGACCACCATGATGCAGTTGATTGCGAGCGCGATGTCCGCAATCAAACCCACGAGCCGGTAATAAATGATCATGAACACAACGACCAACGCGAAGCCGGCAATGCCCGAGTAAATTCCGCTCTTGATCGAATCGCTGCCGAGACTGGCCGAGACCTGGCGCTCCTCTTCAATCTTTACGGGCGTCTGTAGCGGATTTTCCAGCACGCTCGCCAACCCGCGCGCCTCCGCCTCGCCAAATTTGCCAGTGATGATCGCGTCGCCGCCGTAAATAGCGTCACGAATTACCGGCGCGGATATAACCACGCCGTCGAGCACAATCGCAAAACGGTGACCTTTGTTGGCAGCTGTGATCTCGCCAAACTTCTTGGCCCCTTCGCCATCGAACTTCATCTGCACCGTCCAGCCCTCATTGCCATAATAGGCATGAGATTCCGTCACGCGATCACCTCCGAGATCGGCCTTTTTCTTGATCAATAACCGTTCCTCGCGCGACTTTTCATTTTCTTCGCCTCGCATTGTGTAGGTTTCGATGCGGTAGTCGGGCGGAATTACTTCCTGACCTTGATCGATCTTGGCCAATCGGTCGCCGTTGTCCGGATACACCATCCGGAATTCGAGCTTCGCTACACGCTGAAGCTGTGTGCGCGCTTCCTGGATTTTGCCGGCGTCAAGGCCGGGGATCTGAACCAGGATCCTGTCAGTTCCTTGTGGCGTAATGATTGGTTCGCTCACTCCGAATTGATCAACGCGTTTTCTGATCGCCTCGATCGCTTGGTCGACCATCGATTTCGTAATCGGGCGCTTGGTTCCTTCGGGGCCGGCCGCCGGCTCAAGCCGAATCAAAAATGACGTGCCGCCCTGCAAATCGAGACCGAGATGAATTTTCCCCGGACGAACGATCGTTCCGTCAGGACGTTTTTGGTCGAACGGCGGATATGTCGAGGCGAGACAAAAGGCCGTGATTGCGATCGTCAGAGCTGTTCCCAACATTCGCCGAATCCGCTCGCTGTCGGTCGCAAAATACCAGCCGAACAAAACCAACAGGCCAATTCCTGCGAAAAATGTGGCTGCAGGACTCATTAACTTTCCTTCAAAACATTGGTGATCGCCGATTTTTCCACTTCGATCTTCACGTTGTCGGCCACTTTCAACATCAGGGTGGTCTCCTTGACGTTCGCGATCAACCCATGAATGCCGGCATTGGTCACAACTTTGTCGCCGGTTTTTAAGCTGGCAATCAGCCGCTGCTGCTCCTGCTGCCGTTTCTTCTGCGGGCGAATCATCATGAAATACATGATGACCATCACCAACATTAGCGGCACGAAAAGGCCACCGAAGCCGCCTGCCGGACCAGGAGCAGGCGCGGCGGGCTGTGCTTGAGCTAGAAGAATCGCTAGGATCGACATCGCAAAATTTTCGGCGAGCGGGAGTTTAAACCCGAACGCCTTCGCTGCAATCGAGAATCGCAGTAGCTACAACGTTTCCTCGACATCTCGCGTTTTGTAATTGTTGACAAAATCGTTCCGAAACTTGTCGAACGTTCCGTTGTCGATCTTTGCGCGTGCTTGCCGCATCAGATCCAAATAGAAATGCAAATTGTGCAGCGTGATCAAACGAAGCCCGAGAATCTCCTCAGCCTTTACCAGGTGACGGATGTAACCGCGGCCGAATTCGTCGCAGGTGGGGCAATTGCAACCTTCTTCAATTGGCCGCTTATCTTTCGCGAACTCAGCGTTCTTCAAGTTGAGCGTGCCCGTTGATGCAAATGCGGTTCCATTGCGCGCCAGTCTTGTCGGCAACACGCAATCGAACATGTCCATTCCACGAGTGATCATTTCCAATAACTGCGGCGGCGTCCCGAGGCCCATCGCATAGCGCGGCTTGTCTTTGGGCAAAAGCGGTTGGCTCGATTCCACCGCGCGAATCATTTCCTCTTCCGGCTCGCCGACACTGACGCCGCCAATCGCGTAGCCATCGAAATCAAGATCGACAATCGCCTGCGCCGACTCCTTACGCAGATCTTCAAACGTTGCGCCCTGCACAATCCCAAAAAGTAATTGTCCATCTTTGCGCGGCGCCCTTTTGCAACGCGCCGCCCAGCGCGTCGTCATTTCCGCACTTCGTGCGGCGTAATCACGCTCGCACGGCCAGGGCGGACATTCATCGAGCACCATCGCGATGTCGCTGCCCAGCGCGGCCTGAATTTCCATCGCGATCTCTGGCGAAATAAACGCGGGTGTTCCATCGAGATGATTTTGAAAATGGACGCCGTCTTCAGTGATCTTCCGCAACTTCGCCAGTGAAAAGATTTGGTAACCGCCGCTGTCGGTCAGAATTGGGCCATCCCAATTCATGAATTTGTGCAGTCCGTCGAAATGTTTGATCACTTCAAGCCCCGGTCGGACGAACAAATGATACGTGTTGCCGAGAATGATCTGGGCGTTCAACTCACGCAGTTCGCGCGGACTCACCGCCTTCACGGATCCTTGGGTTCCGATCGGCATGAACGCTGGCGTCTCAATCGCGCCACGCACGGTCACAAGCCGACCGCGCCGCGCTTTGGATTCTCGATCTTGCGCCAAAAGTTCGAACGTTTTTTGCATTCGCAACAGATTCCGCGTGATCGCGGCCCAAAACAAATTCAGACGCAAAATATTCTTTGCGGGGCGCGATTTTCTCCTCTATAGTT
>Ga0210408_10004210_pt1 | contig 12925 bp, 10 predicted proteins | sample IncBWH4MmetaG_FD_155471 | JGI IMG/M metagenome (GOLD analysis project Ga0210408, IMG submission 155471) | Forest soil microbial communities from Barre Woods Harvard Forest LTER site, Petersham, Massachusetts, United States - Inc-BW-H-4-M | ecosystem: Environmental > Terrestrial > Soil >...
TTGGCAGCGAGCGCGCTCGAACCGACCGCCGAGTTAAAACTGGCGGTGTTGAGGGCAAGCGCGACTGCACCGACGGCGGTGTTATTGGCACCGGTCGAGTTGGCGGCGAGCGCGGTAAGTCCGACGGCGACGTTTTCGTAACCGGTCGTGTTGGAGAAAAGGGCGTCGGTCCCGGTCGCGGTGTTGCCGGCTCCACTGCTGTTGGCGTAAAGGGCGCTGTTCCCGGTCGCGGTGTTACCCGTTCCGTTCGTGTTGGAGAAGAGCGCCGCGCCACCCGTGGCGGTGTTGCTATCTCCAGTCGTGTTGGAATTGAGGGCGTACCAGCCGATGGCGGTGTTGCCAAATCCGGTGGTGTTCCAGTACAGCGCCCAGTCGCCGAAGGCACTATTATTGTCCCCCGTACTCGTTCCCGACCCCACAACATTCAGCAAAGCAAGAGTCCCGTAAGCCGTGTTCCCGTAGATATCTGAATTGGCAGCGTCCGGCGGCTGCGTAGCGTAAGCGGACTGTGCAACGATCGTCAGTGCCGCGACGAGAATCGCAGCACGCCCATTAGAATACGTCATGACATTTCCCCTATTTATTATCCGTGTTGATCACTCGCTGCGAACCAAGCTTCGGAGCTGCCGCGTGGCGACGAAATCGGGCAGGGTCGGCCATAAGATACTCTCGGCCAAAACTGGTGGCAAACAACTCAAATTGTGTCGGCCACCAACTTCATGAACCGCAGCTTGAAATATGTCATGTACGTGAAGATGGCGGACCTACGGGCTTGGCGAGCGACAACTCGGTTGTGCGTCGGTTCAGCGCGCCGCCACGATCTCTGCCTGAACTGCGCCAGGGAATCCGTTGGGGAACGGAACGCCCGCCGCCGGGTAATTGCCGCCCGCCATGAACAGTTCCATTACGGAATTCCACCGGTCGCGCCAGGCGATCGCGTAGTTGCGGAACTTGTCCGCCTCGGTCGAGAACGCCGGCGTCCTGGCCTGCGGCGCGTATACCTTGATCAGCGTGACGATCGCCGTGTTGGTTTCCGCGAGCTGATCGAGGCGCTGCTTCATATTGGCGTGCTTGGCGACCCCGTCGCGGCGGATCTTGGCGAGATAGGAGGCCAGAATTCCGGCGTCCTTCTCGATGAACGGCTCGGCCTTAAGTTCGGCAACGAGCGCCTGGTTCTCCTTGAGCAGCAAGGCGATAGGCTCCAGCGCGCCCGTGACGAGCCCAGCGCGCGAGTCGCGCAGCGCCGAACTCGCGTGATACCACGCACCGGCGGCAACGAGGGCGGCGATGGACACCACGGCCAACAGAATCCCCACCGGGTGCGCGAAGCGAGACACTCTGCGGCTATCGCTTTGCGTCCCCAATCGCGAGCCGCGCCTTCAGCAAATCGATTTCCCTGCGCTCGTCGGCCAGCTGCGTCTGCTGCTGTTGGACGACCTTCGCAAGCACGGCGACGATATCCATCGCGCTGAGGCCCTTGCGATCCTGGGTCGCGACCAAGCCGGGCACGTCCTCGGCGATGAAGCCGACGTGCGGCTCGTCGCCGACCTTGTACTTGAAAGTCACCGGCACGAGGCCCGCCAGCGTCGCCATCGCCTCATCGGCAGGCAGCGGCTGGATGTCTTTCTTGAGCGCCCGGCTGGAGGCATTGGTCCAAACGCCACCCGTAGTGACGTACGCTCCGCCCGCCGTTTCGATCGGATAGTTGGGTAGGGCTGTGCCGAAGCCCACGTTTCCGGCAAAGTAGCTGTTGTTTGGGCTGCCGTTGTAGATCGACCATACATAGTTCGCGTGGGCCGGGCAATTGCCGCTCTGGTTCGGCATGTTGATGTTGAGTGCCGCGCTGCAGGACGTGCCGCTGGCGCCGGCCGCCGGCTGCCCCAGGTCCAGGGTGGAGACGACGTTTGAATAGCCCGCCGTGATGACCGGCGCCGCGATGTAGAGTCCCTCGGCGTAGTTGCCGTAGCCTGGGCCGAAGTTGAAGTTCGGGCCAATGATCATTCCACGCAGGTAGGCCTGACCGTAGTAGCTCGAGTCAATAGTGCCCTCGACGACCAGCTGAGTCGCACTGTAGCCATTGGGGTAGCCCTCGCTGACGGTCCCCTGGATATCGACGCCCATGGGCGCGCCGACGAGGCCTGAACCCGGCGTGCCGTTGAAACCGACGGCCGTGTTCGACCAGCCGCTGGGTTGCGCCTGCTGGATCACCGATGCGCCCACTGTGGCTGACGCCGAGAACACCGGCAGAAAGTTCGTGGTCCCGCTGCCGCCCACCCCCGCCGGTCCGGTGGGCCCTTGCGGGCCGGTAGCGCCTTGAGGTCCGGTGGCGCCCTGCGGCCCGGCAGCGCCTTGCGCTCCCGCGGCCCCTGGTGTTCCAGCAGCACCCGTCGCGCCCGTGGCTCCTGGCGGGCCGACGGCTCCTTGCGGACCGGTGGGCCCCGCGGGACCAGCCGGTCCGACGATCGGTGCCCCCGTCCCAAGTTGCCCGCTCGAGGTTACATAGACAGGGGTTCCGGTGACCTGCGTTCCTGCGACACCGGCGATGTAGGCCGTCAGGACGCCTGAGCCGAGGACGCCCGCGCTGCCCTGCGTGCCCAGGCGCAAAGTCTGCGATTCGCCGGCCACACCGACGTTGGAAAAATAAATGTTGTCGTTGCCCGTCGTCTGGTTGTAGCCGGCATTAAACCCTAAGGCGACGTTGTAGCTGCCCGTGGTGTTACCGTAAAGCGCGTTGCTGCCTATGCCTAAGTTGCGGATGCCCGTGGTGTTGCTGTAGAGCGCGTTCACGCCTTGCGCGGCGTTGCCCTTGCCTATCGTGTTCGAATACAGCGCGTCCAGACCGAAAGCCGTGTTGTTGCTGCCGCTGGAGTTGGTAAACATCGCCGCGTCGCCGAATACCGAGTTGCCCACGCCGCTGGTAAGTCCGGTGAGCGCGCCGGTGCCCGCCTTGGTGTTCGCGTTGGAGTCGCTCGCCAGCTGAGCCATGGCGACACCGCTGCCCATCAGGGTCAGAAGGATTGCCGACATGAGCGGGCGGAACAGTCTCGAGTGTTTTGTCATCGCAGCCATCTCCCTACGTGAGCACGTGGACCGAGCACGGATCACATACTGCGTCCAGGCGCAGAAACGGCTTGTGACTTGGCGCAGCATCTCGTCGCGACGATGTGCGCCGCTGGTCACGTTTTGAAGCAATCAGGCGCTGATTGCGACTGCGGCGCCGGGTTCGTGACGGAGCTTGCCGCGCGTGGTGGGTCGTTGAGCGATGACAAGTCGACATCGACATTACAGAATGCAATGAGCCGGCTCAACGATTGACCGTTGGACTAACCACAATACTTACAATAGACAATGGGAGAAATGCGGTGAAACAAGGATACCGTCAGTCCTTAAGGACGCGGTCTGTCGCGCTGTCGATCAATTAATTCGGCGACTTGCCGCTTTAGCGCACGCACTTCTGCATCCTGGAAGGCAGCGTGCTCAGTTTGAGCTGCAATTATCCGCCGCTGTTGCTGCAATTCACTGAGCAGCATCGGGGCGAGCTCCTCGTAATGAACCCCCTGGATCCTGCCGGCGCCGTCACGGATCACGAGCTCCGGATAGACCCGGTCCACTTCCTCGGCAATCAGGCCGTATTGTTGAACGCTCTTCGGGTCGGTCCTGTAGTGAAAGGTCACCGGGCGCAACTGAGCCAGTTTTCCAGATAGCTCCGGCATCGTCGCGACATCGGCCTTGAACCGCTCGGAGGATGCTTGCACCCCGAGCTGGCCGGTGGAGGTGACGTAGACGGCGCTGCCGGAGACAGGTGTGCCGAAAATGCCGGCGATCATTGTCAACGTCTGCGTACCTTGCACGCCTATCTGGATGGTCCCGTTGTCGCTCGGGGTCCCCATCGAGCCGATCTCGATGTTGTTGCTCCCATTAGCCACGTTGTAGCCGGCATCAAACCCCAAGGCGATGTTGTAGCTGCCGGTCGAATTGGTATAAAGCGCATTGCTGCCTATGCCTAGGTTGCGGATCCCGGTGGTGTTGTTGAACAGCGAGTTCACGCCCTGGGCTGCGTTCCCTTTGCCCGTCGTATTGGATTGAAGGGCCAGATTTCCAAAGGCAGTGTTGTTGGCGCCGGTCGTATTCACCAAGAGCGCATCTTGCCCGACGGCGGTGTTGTCGTAACCAGTCGTGTTGGTGGCAAGGGCGAAGCCGCCGACGGCGGTGTTGTTATTACCGGTCCCGTTGTCAGTGAGCGCATCCTTCCCGAAAGCGGTGTTAAGGTTTCCGCTCGTGTTCGAAAAAAGCGCATTATTTCCGGTGGCGGTATTGGAGGTTCCGGTCGTGTTGAGCTGAAGCGCGCCGGCCCCGCTGGCGGTGTTTTCGTTGCCGGTCGTGTTCGTAAAAAGCGCTTTGGACCCAATTGCGGTATTGAAGTAGCCGGTCGTGTTGCCCATGAGCGCCTCATTTCCGACGGCGGTATTGTTGGTGCCGGTCGTATTGGACAACAGCGCGTACTGCCCGAAGGCGTCGTTGCCCCCACTCCCTCCCTGAACATTCAGGAGCGCGTTGGTCCCGGATGCCGTATTTCCGTAGAGATCCGATTTGACAATGTCCGGAGGCTGCTGGGCGTATGCGGGCTGAATTGCAGCCGTCAGGGCAGCGAGCAAAATAAAAGAATGCAAATTACTGTGCGTCACGAGGGTTTTTCCTGATTGGTTTTTTTGTTTAGTTAGCGATCGACGATCTGGATGGCCGCCGGGCATCGAAGTGGACCAGGATCGCCTGCACAATAACACTCGGTCAACACGGGTGGCAAAAACTCAGATCGCACCGCGCACGAATGGTCGCGCCGACTGGGCGTGCAGCGCTCAAGCGCTGAAGGCCAGCGCGCGAGCCGCGGCCTCGCGGATAAATTGCGCCATGTGGTCCGGCATGGTGATGGGCAGCATGTGGCCGCCCGCCACCAGCGATAACTTGGCCCCTGGCAGTTTGGCGGCGAACGCCTCGCCTTGGATCTGCGGATTGAGGATGGCGTCGCCGCGTCCATACACGATGCTCACGGGCAGCTGCATCGCGGGGTAGCGAGGCACCATCCCAGGTAGATCGTCGGGGATCGCCGCCAGGTCGGCGCAGGCCGCGATGAAATGGCTCGGCCGCAGTGTGAGCAGGCTGCCGCCACGAGTGGCGAAGTCGTTCGGCGCGGCCTCGGGGCCGAACAGGATGGCGAGCACCTCGTCGCGCTTGGCCATGCTCATGGGGACGGCCAGGGTCCAAGCCACCAGCGTGCGCATCCAGGGCTTGGCGATTTTGAGGCCCTTGAACACGGGCGCAACTTCTTGCACCGGATGGGTGAGCGGCGCCAGCAACGCCAGACCGGCCACGCGCTCGGGGTGGCGCTGCGCCAGTGAGAGCGCCACTGCGCCGCCCAGGGAGTGGCCCACCACCACCGTGCGGCCGAGCTCGAGCGTGTCGATCAGCGCGGCCAGCGCATCAGCCTGCGCGGCCAATCCGGCGGAGGCGCCGGGCATCCTCACCGAATAGCCGGACCCAGGCCGATCCACCGCCACCACGCGGTACTCGGTGGCCAAGCGGTCGACGATGCCGTAGGTGAAATGGGCGAGTTGCCCCGCCAGCCCATGCACCAACAACACCGCCGGGCCCTTGCCGCGCTCCACCAGGTGCAGACGCGCGCCGGGCACGTCGACGAAGCGGCCGGCCGGCGGCAATACCCTCTCCACCTGGCGCACGGTGTGGACGGTAAATAACAGCAGGCCGCCGCCCAAGCCAAGCGCGACGAACACCAGAGCGAGGGCGACCAGCGGCGCGACGCTCATGACTCAAGGCGGGGTGCCAGCACCCGCCAGTAGCTCACGGGAAATAGCCGCTCGATCAGCGCGATGATCAGCGCGTCCCGCCCGACCAGGATGCGCGCTCGGCACTTTTCCACGCCGCGCACGATGATCTCCCCGGCCTGCTCCGGCGGCAGGCGCAGCAGCTTCTCGACCAAGCTCAGCCGCCGGCACATCTCGTCGGCGTCCGCCCCGACTGGAACGCGCGCTCGGCGGGCAATCGCGGTGGCAACCCCTCCCGGATGCACCACGCTTACCCCCACACTTGTCCCGGCCAGCTCATGACGCAGGGCGTTGGAGAAACCGCGCACCGCGAACTTGCTGGCCGAATAAGCGCACTGACCCGGCGGGGAGATCAGCCCGAAAACGCTCGAGACATTGACGATGCACGCGTCGTCGCTGGCTCGAAGCAGGGGCAAGAAGGCCCGGGTCATGCGCACCACGCCGTGAAAGTTGATCTCCATGAGCCAGTCGAAGTCGGCCTCGCTCACCTGATCGAAGCTGCCGGCCAGCGCCACGCCCGCGTTGTTGACCAGCAGGTCCGCGCGGCCATGCTCTTGCAGTACCGCCGCGGGCAGAGCGGCCACCGCCTCGCGGTTGGCCACATCCAGTGGGTGAGCACTCACGCGCACGCCGGCGGCCGACGCCAGCGCCTGCGTTTGCTCGAGGCCCGCCCCATCGATGTCGGCCATCGCCACGTGGCAGCCGCGGCGCGCCAGAGACAGCGCCGTCGCCCGGCCGATACCGCTGCCCGCGCCGGTGATCACGGCCACGCGATTCTTCAGGTTCAACGAAACCTACCAGCCGAGGATGTGCCAGGCGATGCATAGCTGGGCCAGAAACCCGACCACAAAGGCCAGTGTCCGCACCCATGGAATTGCAAATGTATACGCCAGCAGGTGCGCGACGCGGGCCCAGAAATACACCATGCACGACACCGCGATCGCATGATTGCTCAAGTGCAGCGCATTGGCCGTGAGCACCAGCGTCGCGAAAACGACGAGGTTTTCCACCGCGTTGTAATGAGCCGCCTTCATGCGAGAGGCCCAGGCTGCCAACGGCTTGGGGTTTTGCGCATAGCCAACGGCCTCCACGACGCCTCGCACCATGATCTCGTTGAGAATGTATGGAATCCAGATCACTGCGGTGAGCAGAGTCACGTAGGTCAGATATTGAAGTTGAGTATTCACGATGCCCCCGGTGTTGTTGTAGTCGCCCGTCGGCCGCACTTTAACCGAGTCTGAGCACTCCGCAATGGCCTTCCGAGCGTTGGAAACCCGGCCACGGTGTTCAACGGGGCGGCATCTCCTTATACTGGCCTTCACCTCTGGGAGAGGCGCACGACTACGACCCGCCCCGACTCGCTCTCCGCGACCGGCGACGGCCACCGCGAAACAACAAAAACGCTGAGGGAGATAGCAGAAATGAAGGCACACACACGATCAACCCGTTCACTCCTGCTGGTAGCACCGCTGACATTCATGGCGCCGGCTTTCGCTGCACAGCCACCGGACACGGTGACAAGCGATGTGAATTTCAACACGGCGATGGGAACGTCCGCCCTGCTAGATCTGAGCAACATCTCCGGGTGCACCCCCAATCCCTGCAACACGGGGAACACTGCCGCCGGGTCTGACGCATTGCTTTCCAACACGACTGGCTCGGCAAATACCGCCGTCGGGTGGGGTGCGCTTCGAGCCAGCACGACAGGCTACGCCAATACCGCCACCGGGGCCGGCGCGCTGCAAGCCAACACTACCGGATCGTTCAACACCGCCACCGGGGTTAACGCTCTTTTTTTGAACACGACCGGAGAACGTAACGCTGCTTACGGGCAATCTGCACTCAGCACCAACACGACCGGCAACTACAACACCGCCCTAGGGGAGAACTCACTGAGTTTTAACACGACCGGCGATTACAATACCGCCGTCGGGCAAGATGCGCTCTTGCAGAACACGACCGGTTATAGCAATACCGCCGTCGGACAAGGCGCGCTTATAACCAACACTACTGGCACGGAGAACACCGCGTCCGGCCAGGCAGCGTTGTTACTAAACACGACCGGAAGCAACAACACCGCCAGCGGTTTTTCGGCGCTCAAGAATAACACGACCGGCAACACCAACACTGCCGTCGGTTATCAAGCTATGGCTTTGAATACGATTGGGCCCAACAACACCGCCTTTGGGTATAACGCGCTTTATTCCAACGCGAGTGGCAAGGGCAACGCCGCGCAGGGCGTCAATGCGATGTTCAGCAACACCACCGGGATTCGCAACTTGGGGATAGGCAACAATGCGCTGTTTAATAACAACGGCAGCTACAACATCGCGCTGGGATTTGACGCCGGCTATAACGTGACCACGGGGAGCAACAATATCGAGATCGGTGCCCCGGGTACGGCGAGCGACAACAACACCATTCAGATCGGCGTCCAAGGCACGCAGACCAGCACCACGATCGCCGGTATTTTCGGTAGCGCGCTCACGGGCAGCCCGGTCTACGTGACTGCGACGGGGCAATTGGGCGTCTTGGGGTCTTCGGAGCGCTTCAAGACGGACATTGCGCCAATGCCGGAGCTGTCGGATAGGCTGCAGCAGCTGCGGCCCGTGACCTTTCACTACAAGACGGACCGGAAGCGCGTCCAGCAATACGGGCTGATCGCCGAGGAAGTTGAAAAGGTGTATCCCGAGCTCGTGGTGCGGGACCAGACGGGCGCGATTCAGGGTGTGCGCTACGAGGAACTTGCCCCGATGCTCCTGAATGAGATGCAGAAGCAGCAGCGTATCAACGCTGCACAGGCCGGCGAGATTCGTGAACTGAAGGGGCAAGTTGCGGAGCTAAACGATTTCAAGCAAGAGATGCGGGCCGCGCTGGTCAAGCTGCAATCGAAGGATGAACTCGTCGCGCGGCGCTAAAGACTGGGCGAGAATCACGGCAAAGACTCGAGGTAGTTCACGACCGCATCGCGATCAACACCGCAGCATTCAAAGAGGCAATCCTTCCCGGCGGATATTTTCGAGAAGGCGCGGATTGGAGTGCGTCTCCGGGTGCTCCCACTCGTCCTCCTAAATAGGCAACGGTTGGATGTATATGTTCGTTTCGAGCAGCACCTCAAAAGCGATGTCGGCCAATTCCAAGGACGTATCCATCAATTTGCCGCGCCTGCCTCGCAGCAAGACCGCAACATCCACGTCGCTCCCGGCGCGATGCGTGCCGCGAGCTCGGCTACCGAACAGCAGCGCGCCTTTCACCGGATGCCGGGCGGATACCCGCCGGATGAACTCGCGGGCAGCGGCCGTGCTGCCGACATCCGGCTCGGCGCGCGCGCGGTCATAGACCGCCGCCGGCTCGGCGACTTGCAAATTGCGCGAGCGATAAGCGCGCAGGCTAGCGAGGGTTTGGGCGACCTCGCTTTCCGCTGCGCTGATTTTAAGGAGATAGTCTCGCACCGCCTCGTTGATCAGCTTGTTCATCGGCCGACCGAGAAGCTTGCTCAAGGTGCAACAGCGCGGCATGCGAATCGGGGGCGAGCCTGAACAGGGACGCTTTGGGCGGCATCCACAGAACGATATCGTGCAGTCATTACGATATCAATATAAGAGAACGATAGCGGCGCGGTGCCGATGCGATCGCGCTTGCAGCCCCGGACCTCCGGACCTGAATCCCACCGTGCGCGGTCTACCCGATCAGGTCGACCACTCGCAAAGTTGCGAAACGCGCAAAATCCTTATCGGCCGTGACCAGTTCATCGATACCGTGCTCGCGGCAAACGGTGGCGATCTGCGCGTCGAACGCGAGATTTCCGCGCACGCCGGCGGCTGTGCAGGCGCTGCTGAACGCGGACGCATACCCCGGCGTTGGCAGAAGCAGGCGCACCGAAGGGCTTTGCATTAATTGGTCGAGAAACCCCAAAGCGCTGGCAAGCGGGCTCGGCGGGTCAAAGACCCGCAAGTGCGTGACGACCCGGACGAATTCCGCCAAGCAGAACACCGGCAGGCCCCAGGGCGAATCGTCCTCGGCAATCGCCGTAATCTTGCGGAGCGCAATTTCGTGCCGAGCGGATTCCCGGCGGTGCGCATAAATGAGCACATTGGTGTCGACTGCGATCACTCGCGCTCCATCAAATCGTACAAGGCGTCGCGGTCGGCAATGTCCACCGCGGGCGGGCTGCGCCCTTCGATCACCGGCAATGCGAGCTTGAATGGCTTGCGACGTGGCGGCTGCGGCAGGATGCGTGCGCGCAGCGCATCCTCCACGAAGTCGCGCAAGGAGATGCCGGAAGCAGCAGCGAGCTCCTTGGCGCGCCGTAGCAGGTTCTCATCCATATCCAGTGTCGTTTTCATATTGTCAAACCATATCATTGAGCCGTAAATACGGCAAGCACAAATGTCCGCAAAAAAACCTCCACCAGCTTTCACCGGTGGAGGTTTCGTTTTCCATCAAATTAAGAGCCTGGCAGTGACCTACTTTCACATCGACAAAGTCGACACTAGCATCGGCGCGGAGCGTTTTCACTTCCGAGTTCGGAAAGGGATCGGGTGGTACCCACTCGCTATGGCCGCCAGGCAAACCGGTCGCGGCGGGGGCTAGTCATGTCTAGCCCCCGCCACTAATTCGCACAATTTGTTTCGATGCTTGGTCGCATTCAAGTAATCGATCGAGCACTCCATAGCGATTCGACGTTAGGCAAATCGCTTGGGTGTTATATGGTCAAGCCTCACGGGCAATTAGTACTGGTTAGCTAAACGCATTACTGCGCGTACACACCCAGCCTATCAACGTCGTAGTCTTCGACGGCCCTTTAGAGACCTTAAAGGTCTAGGGAGATCTAATCTTGGGGGGGGCTTCCCGCTTAGATGCTTTCAGCGGTTATCCCGTCCGTATATAGCTACCCGGCAGTGCCACTGGCGTGACAACCGGAACACCAGAGATACGTTCACTCCGGTCCTCTCGTACTAGGAGCAACTCACCCTCAAATCTCCAACGGCTACGGAAGATAGGGACCGAACTGTCTCACGACGTTCTGAACCCAGCTCGCGTACCACTTTAAATGGCGAACAGCCATACCCTTGGGACCTGCTACAGCCCCAGGATGTGATGAGCCGACATCGAGGTGCCAAACTCCTCCGTCGATGTGGACTCTTGGGAGGAATAAGCCTGTTATCCCCGGAGTACCTTTTATCCGTTGAGCGATGGCCCTTCCATACAGAACCACCGGATCACTATCACCTACTTTCGTACCTGTTCGACATGTCCGTCTCACAGTTAAGCACCCTTATGCGATTGCACTCTATGCGCGATGACCGACCGCGCTGAGGGTACCTTTGCACTCCTCCGTTACTCTTTGGGAGGAGACCGCCCCAGTCAAACTACCCACCATACACTGTCCCCAACCCGGATTACGGGCCAAGGTTAGAACTGCGAAGTTGTCAGGCTGGTATTTCAAGGTTGCCTCCATGAAGACTAGCGTCCCCACTTCGTAGGCTCCCAGCTATCCTACACAAACAAATTCAAAGTTCAGTGTAAAGCTATAGTAAAGGTTCACGGGGTCTTTCCGTCTTTCCGCAGCTACGCCGCATCTTCACAGCGATTTCAAGTTCACTGAGTCTCGGGTCGAGACAGTGGGGCCAGCGTTACGCCATTCGTGCAGGTCGGAACTTCATGATTTCCACGATTACTCGCGGCATAGACTATACGTTCACCTGACAACGATGATTGATGTGGTCTCATCGCTTTTTCAAAAGTCAGGGCCGGCGTTTTATGGACTAGCTGTCTAGACCATCTGAGGATCTCAACCCTCAAGTCGTTACGGGGAAACGAAGCTGCGCGCACGCGCTTGCCTCGAATCTTACCCTCGGTATTGCCCTCGACGCACTTGCACAGACGTCGTTAGGGTTCCACCGATTTGAGCCGGTCATCGGAATAGTGTCGCCACTACCCTGGGCAATGTTACTTACCCGACAAGGAATTTCGCTGATCGTGTTGACTCTGTGATTCGTTGATTTTTTTCACAGCGCGAATGAGATTATTCCACTTTCTCATTCCTGCATGTCGCCATGCAGATCGGACTATATCTTCACCAACGATAGCGTTGGCGTCTGGCGTGTAGTCTCTGAGGATTCTGGTTCGCACCAGTCTTTCCTGCTGATTGACTGCACTGTTAGATTTTCACTACCGCTACAACGAGCGATGAGTACTAACAGATACTCAGTTATTCCAGCATATGGCCAAATTTTACTAAGGCAGCTTTTGTTCACCTTAGGCATTTTTGTTAACTTGATGTCGCCATCAAGATCGGACTATATCTTCACCACTCAAGGGGGAGTGGGTTTGGCGTGTAGTCTCTGAGGATTCTGGCTTGCACCAGTCTTTCCTGCTGATTGACTGCACTGTTGGATTTTCACTGCCACTCACTGTCGAGTGACGAGTACCAACAGATACTCAGTTATTCCAGCATATAGCCAAATTTTACAACGGCCGCTAAGAGGTAGCTTCAGCATTACTTGCGTAATGCTCCACTTATTCAACCGTTCTGATTGTTACACCAACACGCAGAATCAACGTGTTTGTGGAGTTTTGCATTGCGCTCAACTCCTGCATGTCGCCATGCAGTTCGGACTTTATCATCTCCCCGAACAGGGAGCCTGGCGTAAAGTCTCTGAGGATTCCGGCGGACGCCGGCCTTTCCTGCTGATTGACTGCACGATTAGATTTTCACTACCGCCCGCCGTCGAACGATGAGTACTAATCGATACTCAGTGTTTCCAGCATATAGCCAAGTTTATTTACGTAACTACAACTATAGAAGTTGTCCTAAATTTACTTACCCACAACTCTACATCGTCGACTCGACTCTCTCGTCTACCAATGCCTATAGTTACGGCCGCCGTTTACCGGGGCTTCGATCAAGAGCTTCGCCTTGCGGCTGACCCCATCAATTAACCTTCCGGCACCGGGCAGGCGTCAGACCCTATACTTCCACTTTCGTGTTCGCAGAGTCCTGTGTTTTTGGTAAACAGTCGCAGCCCCCGATTATCTGAGACCTCTATCTGCTCAGGGAGTAAATCCCATCACAAACAAAG
>Ga0210408_10004213_pt1 | contig 12921 bp, 12 predicted proteins | sample IncBWH4MmetaG_FD_155471 | JGI IMG/M metagenome (GOLD analysis project Ga0210408, IMG submission 155471) | Forest soil microbial communities from Barre Woods Harvard Forest LTER site, Petersham, Massachusetts, United States - Inc-BW-H-4-M | ecosystem: Environmental > Terrestrial > Soil >...
GTGCCGAATGTGGTAGGCGAACGCACCCCGTAAATTCAAGTTGGCCGCGTCCATATACATCGCCGATGTGACGGCGGGATTAACGAAGCTCAGGAGCCCGCTCTCCGGCTTGTCCGGGTCGTGCTTGCCGGGGTCCACGCAGTAGACGCCCGACCAAGAGGCATTCGGATGGTTGTGCAGTGCGAAGAATCCGCCGCGCCGAGTCACATGGAACCACGAGTCGGAAGTGATGAGCATGCGTCCAAGAGCCGCCGTGTCGTAGCCGTTCAGCTGGCCGATCATCTGCATCATCTGGCGCCAGCAGAACTCCTTGAGCTGCTGCACGCAGCGATCCTGCCAGCGGAATACTTGGAATTCGCTTTCGAATACCCGGCGATTGCGCTGCGTGAGCGGATTGGGGTTCGCATACACGGCGCCTTGCGCCGCGCGCCGCAGAAACAGCTCGCGCAACTCTCCGTTCAGCGCATCGCAGTTTTCCAGCTTCGCAAATCCGAACGGGACGGCGAAATAGGGGACTACCTCCAGCATGCTTCAGTCTCTTGCCAGCGACAATGAGTTAAAGAGTAGCCGAAAACCGCCTCGCCGACCGACTCGAATTCCCTGAACGAAGCCGATTTCGGGGGCCCGTATCATGCTAGGGTAGCGGTCGTGCGAAGCCTTGCCACTGCATCACGAAGCTTGCGGGGACTTCCAAGTAGTTGGCTGCTTGTCGGGTTCCTGGCGCCGGCTACGCTGTCAATTGCGGGTCCGGCCAACGGCGCACTCGAGACCGCCGTTCCCGCGGTCGCGATTGGCTCCGAGCCGGCGGATATCGCGCGCGGCGGGGTGGTGCCGTCGCTGTTCGCAACACCGACGACACATGACCACATCGGACGGGTAATCGTGCCGGTGATGGTCAACGGGCAGGGACCCTTTCGGTTCATCGTCGATACGGGCGCCACCCGCTCGACTATTTCCCCCCACCTGGTGCGCGCCCTGGGCCTGACCCCCGAAGTGGGCTCCACGGTCGTGGTCAACGGCATCACCGGCTCTGCGCAGACCGTTTTTGTGATGGTTGACTCGCTGCGAGCCGGCGACCTGCTGATCGATGGATCAGCGTTGCCGGTGGTGTGGGCGCCGGTCATGGCCGGCGCCGACGGGATTCTCGGGGCAGCCGGACTGTCGGAGAAAAGTCTGCTGATCGATTTTCAACGCAACAGGGTGGAGATTGCGCGTCACGTCGATGGTTTATTGCGTGCCCAATCCGTCAAGATTCACGCCGTTTCCGTGACTCATGGTCTGATTGCGGTGGACGCCATAGTGGGTCGCACGCGCGTCACCGCCATCATCGACACGGGGGCGGAGCGTACGCTCGGCAATCCGGCACTGCGCGCTGCGCTCAAGATGCCTCAATCCCGCGGTGTGGTGATGCTCACCTCAGTGTATGGCGCCACCGAGGAAGTCGAACCCGGCGAGATCGCGCGCGCACCGCCGATCACGATCGATTCGCTGCACATCACGGACGTCGCGATCGTATACGGCGACTTCCACATCTTTGATGTGTGGGGACTCAAGGCCACCCCGGCCCTGGTCATCGGCATGGACGTGCTCGGCACCGTCGCCTCGCTAAGCATCGATTTCAAGAACAAGGAGATTTATGTCGCAAGCGTTCGCAATAGCCGCGGTCTTCCCATCGTGAATGGCGGCTCGCTGACCGACGGCATTTCAAAGAAGTAGGAACTGACACCGGCCTTATTTTGCCGTATTGTGGCTGCAAGTCGATGTCTTCAAGCGAGGAAACGATCATGCGGCTCGTCGTCGGATTTCTTGCAATGATCGGCGCCGGCGCACTCGCGGTCGCCGACCCGCCCGCCCAGACGCCGACTCAATCGGCCGCTTCGGCCGCTTCGCCCGCCTCACCCGCTACCCCGCCAACTGCGGCGGCCGGCGCGCCGCACGAAACCGCGGCGGCGATCGATCCGCGGGAGAAAATGCTGAAGGCCAGGGGTTACCACCTGGAAATGCGTAACGGCGAGAAGTATTACTGCCGTAGCGAAGAGGTAATGGGCTCTCGGTTGGGGGGAAGGAAGTACTGCGGCACCGTCGCGGACGTTGAGGACCGCGAACATAGGTCAAAGGACATGGCCGAAGGCGCGCAGCGGCAACAATTAAACCCCACCGGAAAGTAGCGGCCCGAATCATTGAGCCGCCGCGGGTCCGCCATCATTGAGCCGCCGCGGGTCCGCGCAGCCGGATTTCGAATAGTTTCGGCCAGTTCTTGCCGGTGACGAACAGGCGGTCGTGCTTCGCATCGTAGGCGATCCCGTTCAGGACGTCCGTCTGTCCCGCCACGACGTCTGAGCGATCGAGGAGCCCGGCGCAGTTGATGGCGCCGACCACGTGGCCGCTGCCGGGATCGATGCGCACGATCCAATTGGTCTGCCACACGTTGGCAAAGATTTCCCCTTTCACCCATTCCAGCTCGTTCACGTTGCGCAAGGGCTTGCCGTCGAGAGTGACCTGTACCCGCCCGGTTTCCCTCATGGTATTGGGATCCAGAAATCGCAGCTGCGCGGTTCCGTCGCTCATGATGATTTGCCTGTCATCGTGCGTCAGCGCCCACCCCTCTCCCTCATAGTGGAACTGTCTTTGCAGTTTGAACGTGGCGAGATCGAACACGAAACCGACCTGCGATTTCCAGGTCAGGCTGATCAGGTGCCCGCGCCAATCCACGATTCCCTCTCCGAAATACTGCGCGGGGATGTCGATCTTTCGCACCACTTCTCCGGTTTCGAGCCGCACCTTGCGAATGGTCGAGTGCTCCTCGAGGCCGGTGCTTTCGTACAGATACCCATTTAAGTAGAACAGCCCCTCGGTGAAGGCCGACGTATCGTGGGGATAGGTATGAACCACCTCCACGTCATAGATGGGCGTCGCCGCCCGCGAGGCCATCGCGCAGGCGATCATGAGCGCACTCAACCCGGCGAGCGCCCATAGAGTGCGCCGCAGACGTCCTGGCACTGGCTGAAGAGGGGGACTGATTGGCGGCACGCCGGCGCATTGTGCCATGGGCGATGGCCATGGATTGATCCTATACAATCGGGTTCTTGAACGCGTATGACCGCATTTTGAACAAAGCAATACCGGCCGCCACGGCGGCACGGGGGTTGGCGGCGGCCGCCTGCCTGCTGTCTCTCGCGGGCTGTTCTCTCGTGGCGCCCAAATTCAATCGCCCCAACGTATCCGTGGTGAGCATCGAATTGCGCGGCGGCAATCTGCTCCAGCAGAATTTTGCGGTCAAGCTCAACATCCAAAATCCCAATGCCCAAGCCCTGCCGGTGAACGGCCTGCACTTGGAACTGAACGTGGGCGGGGAGCAGATCGCAAGCGGCGTGAGCGACCGGGCCTTTGTCGTGCCCGCGTTCGGCGAGTCGCAGTTCGACATGACCATCAAGGCCAACATGGCGCTCGCCTTGCTCAAACTCGCCAATAAAATCGATCAACACGCCGACTCGGTCGACTACGACCTGACGGGCGCCGCCAGCATCAATCTACCCTTCCTGCGCGATCTACCGTTTCATCAATCCGGTTCGTTATCGCTCAAAGGCGGACAGTAACCTATTGAAATTACAACGTTTTTATAATTTGATCGCCTGGACCCCGACCGCCGTCTGGTAAACTTATCGGGCTCAACAACAGTGCGCCGCTGCGATCCTAAAGCGTCGCTCACAAGGTAATCATGGCCGCCTCGCCCTACCAGCAATTGGAACAGGAGTTCCGCCGTCTGCACGCATTTCGCGGCGCTCTGTCGCTGCTGCGCTGGGACGCGGCCGTGATGATGCCGCGCGGCAGCGCCGATGTGCGCGGCGAGCAGCTGGCGGCGCTCGAGACCGAGCACCATGCCTTGCTCACCACCCCGAAAGTGGCTCGCCTGCTCGAGCGCGCGGAGGCGGGCGCCTCCCAGCTCGAAGACTGGCCGCTCGCCAATCTGCACGAGATGCGCCGTCAGCGCGACCATGCGATTGCGACGCCACCGTCGCTCATCGCGCGCCTGGCCAAGGCCACCGCGCGCGCCGAGGTATTTTGGGTCGAGGCCAAGAAGGCCAATGACTTCAAATTGCTTGCGCCGCATCTGGACGAAGTGGTTCATCTGGTGCGCGACAAGGCCGCGCTGCTCGGACAGGCTCGGGGTCTGGCGCCATACGATGCGCTGGTGGACGGGTTTACGCCGGGCATCTCCACGGCGGATATCGACACGATTTTCAAGGCGCTGTCGCGCAAGCTTCCCGGCCTCATCAATCAGGCCATCGAAGTCCAGGCAGCGCATGCGCCCACGCCGCTTACCGGCAAATTCACGGTGGCGCGCCAGCGCTCATTATCCGTCGATGTGCTCAAGGCCTTGGGCTTCCCCTTCGACCGCGGGCGGCTGGACGAAAGCGAGCATCCCTTCACCGAAGGCGTGCCGGGCGACATCCGGGTGACCACGCGTTTCGATATGACCGATCCGTTCTCGGGACTGCTCGGCGCGGTGCATGAGACCGGCCATGCCATGTACGACCTGGGGCTGCCGCTCGAGTGGCGCGACCAGCCGGTCGGGCGCGATCGCGGCCTCGCGCTCGAGGAGAGCCAGTCGCTGCTGTTCGAAATGAACCTCTGCCGCAGCCGCTCCTTCGTGAAGTACGTGCGGCCGCTGATGGAGAAACATTTGCAAGTGAGCGGTCCGGAGTGGGAAGAGGCCAATCTGTACCGTCACTTGATCCGCGTGCGGCGCAGCGCGATCCGCATGGACGCCGATGAGCTGACCTATCCCGTGCACATCATGCTGCGCTACGAGCTCGAGAAAAAAATCCTCGAGGGTTCGCTGCCGGTGGCCGATCTGCCGGAAGCATGGAACGCAAACCTCGAACAGCGCCTGAACATTCGCCCCGCCAATGACGTCGATGGGTGTTTGCAGGACATTCACTGGGCCGTCGGTCATTTCGGATATTTCCCGTCTTACGCTCTCGGCGCGGTCATTGCCGGCCAGCTCAACGAAGCCATGCGCGCCTCGCGGCCGTCGCTCGACGAGGAAATCGCCTTGGGCCAATTCGGCGGCGTGATGGACTGGCTGCGCGACAACGTGCACGGCGTCGGTGCCCGATTGCCGGTGCAGGATCTCATCAAGCAGGCCACCGGCAAGCCGCTGACGGCGGCGGCGTACCTGCGCTACCTGGAAACGAAGTACCTCGAGGTTCCTTGATGCCGCTTGAGCCCGCAGTGAAGCCCGCGTCCAACAATTTCAAGAAATTGCAGGCGCAGCTGCGCGGCTCGGTCGGCAAGGCGATTGCCGACTATCACATGATTGCCGACGGCGATCACGTCATGGTGTGCCTGTCCGGCGGCAAGGATTCCTATACCTTGCTCGACATCCTCCTGAGCCTGCGGCGCAGCGCTCCGGTGAGCTTTGAAATCACCGCGGTCAATCTCGATCAGAAGCAGCCGGGTTTCCCCGCCGAGGTCCTGCCGCGCTACCTGACGGACTTGGGCGTGCGCTTTCGCATCATCGAACAGAACACCTACGCCGTCGTCAAGCGGGTGATCCCGGAGGGCAAGACCCTGTGCGGCTTGTGCTCCCGGCTGCGGCGCGGCGCGTTGTACCGATATGCCGCGGAAAACGCCATCACCAAGATCGCGCTGGGGCATCACCGCGACGACATCGTCGAGACGCTGTTTTTGAACATGTTCTTCGGCGGGCGCCTGAAGGCGATGCCGCCGAAATTGCTCAGCGAAAATCGCCGGCACATCGTGATCCGGCCGCTCTGCTATGTGAGCGAAGCGTCGATCGCCCGCTACGCCGCGCACCGCAAATTCCCGATCATTCCCTGCACGCTGTGCGGCTCGCAGCCCAATATGCAGCGGCTCGTGGTGAAGAACATGCTGCGAGAATGGGAGCAGAAATTCCCCGGCCGCATCGAATCGATTTTCTCCGGCATCTGCAATGTGGCCGGTTCCCAACTCGCGGACCCGGCGCTGTTCGACTTCGCGGGTCTGGATGGCCGGCGTGTGGTCGAAGCGATGACCGAAGACGAAGAAGATGAGATGGCCATGGAGCTCGAGCCGCGCGATGTTGCCGTCCCCTAGCAAGACGGCCGGCGCCCGCCGGCGGCCCGCGCGCCACGCGTGGGAAACCCTGTCCGACGAGCAATTGCTCAGTCTGCGCTTTTGCGACCTGAAGCTCCGCATCCAAGGCACCGAATTGGAGGACGCCATTTCGCGTCTGTACCGGGAGCTCGAGCTCAAGGGCATACGTTTTCGGCCGCATTGCTGGCTCGCCCAAGAATGGTTCTCGCCCGATGGGATACCCGGCATCGCTATTCCGTTCTATCTCGCGCACCGGCGCCTGGCGAGCGTGGAGCGGCGCTTCATGCGCGAAGTGGAGGGCGGCAACCGCAATTGGCTAATGCGAATACTGCGCCACGAGGCCGGCCACGCCATCGATTCGGCTTATCGGTTGAGGCGCCGCTCATCGTGGCGCGCGGTGTTCGGGCCGGCCTCGCTGCCATACCCGGAGACCTATCGTCCGCGGCCGGGAAGCCGCCGCTTCGTGCAGCACCTGGGCGCCTGGTACGCCCAAGCCCACCCCACGGAAGACTTCGCCGAGACCTTTGCGGTGTGGCTCAAGCCGAAGTCTCCGTGGCGGCGCGAGTATATGGGCTGGCCGGCTTATGCAAAATTGGAATACATCGACGCGCTGGCGCAGGACATCGGCGACATGAAGCCGCCCGTCGCGGACCGTAGCACCGTCGAAGACGTGACCCAGGAGACTTGCACCCTGCGCGAGCATTACGAGCAACGGTTGGCGCGCACGCGGTCGCAGCGCCGCTCCGGCGCCGATGAATTGCTGCTCAAGGTGTTCACGGCCGCGCCGCGCACCCCATACCTGCCCAAGGCTGCGAGCCTGCTGCGTGAATTGCGCAATCCCCTGCGCCAGCGGACTCTTCGCTCCGGTGCGTTCAGCGAATATCTGGTGCATCAAGTGCTCCGATTGATGATCGAACGCTGCGAGTCGCTGAATCTGTACGTGCGCGGGTCGCGGCGCGAGCTCAGGCCGCAGCTGCTGTGGGTGATCGCGCGGTTGGCAGAGTCATACGAAGAGCGGCAATTGCACCGGGTTTCCCTTTGATCAGGGAGTCGCCGTGAACAGGGTGTCGCCCTACGTGGTCTCCCCGTGAAGAAGAAGTGGCGCGCCCTGGTTCTCGTGCATTCGACGCTCGTGCCGCCGGATTCTTTGAAGGGGGCGACCGAGAAGGAAATTGAGGAATGGCGCACCGAATATGACGTCATTTCCCATCTGAAGGCCAAGGGTCATGAGGTCAGGCCGCTGGGCTTGAGCGACAGCCTGTCCGAATTGCGCGGCGCCATCACCGACTGGAAGCCGGACATCGTGTTCAATTTGCTGGAAGAATTCGACGGCATCGTCACCTACGATCAACACGTGGTGGCGTTTCTCGAGCTGATGCATCAACCCTACACGGGCTGCAACCCGCGCGGCATGCTGCTGTCGCGCGACAAGGTGCTGTCGAAGCAATTGCTGACCTATCATCGTGTGCCCACCCCGCAGTTCATGGTGTTCACCCGCGGCAAGAAGGCGCATATACCGAAAAAGCTGCGCTTCCCTCTGTTCGTGAAGTCATCGACGGAAGATGCGTCGCTCGGGATCGCGCACGCGTCGGTGGTCGCGGACCAAAAGCAATTGACCGAGCGCATCGCCTTCATTCACGAACAGACCCACTCCGACGCGCTGGTCGAGGAGTACATCGAGGGCCGCGAGCTGTACGTCGGGGTGCTCGGCAACGATCGGCTCAAGGTGCTGCCCGTGTGGGAAATGACATTCGGGTCGCTGCCCGAGAATCTGCCGGCCATCGCCACCCGCAAGGTGAAATGGGATCGCGCCTATCAAAAACGCTACGGCATCACGACGGCCGCCGCCGAGTCCCTGCCCGAAGGCACCGTGGCGCGACTCGAGCAGCTGTCGAAGCGCATATTCCGCGCCCTGCATTTGACGGGCTACGCCCGCATGGATTTTCGCCTGCGGGCCGACGGAGAGCTGTTCGTGCTGGAAGCGAATGCCAACCCCAATATCACCGCGGCCGAGGACTTCGCCCAGTCGGCGCTCACCGCCGGCATGAGCTACGACGACCTGCTGCAGCGAATCGTGCAGCTCGGCGCCAATTATCCGGCCGCCTGGCGGGCCGTTGAGCCCTGACCCTCAAGGCGCCGCGGGGCGGGTCCAGCGGCTCAGCCACGCGAGCACGGTGTCGTACCACTGAACGCTGTCGGCGGGCTTCAACACCCAATGATTTTCGTTGGGGAAGTATAGAAATTCACTGGGTACCCCCAAGCGCTGCAAGGCCGTGAACACCGCGATCCCCTGTGAGAGGGGAACGCGATAATCCAACTGTCCGTGAATCACCAGCGTCGGGGTCTTCCATTGGCCGACGAAGTCCACGGGATTGTGCTTGGCGTAGGCCGCCGGGTTGCGATATTCGGGTCCGCCATTTTCCCACTCGGGAAACCAGAGTTCCTCGGTGGAGTAGTACATGCTGCGATTGTCGAAAATGCCGTCGTGGCTCACTAGGCACTTGAAGCGATCCGGCCATTGACCCGCGACCCAGTTCATCAAGTAGCCGCCGTAGGAGGCGCCCAACGCACACACTTGATCGCCGTCCAGCCAGGGATACTGCTTGAGCGCCGCCGCCAGACCCAGCTTCAGATCCTCCAGCGGCTTGCCGCCCCAGTCGCCGCTGATGGAATCCGTGAAGGCCTGACCGTAGCCGGTGGAACCGTGGAAATCGATCATGACGACGCCGTAGCCCGCGCCCGCAAAAGCCTGGGCATTCCAGCGCCAATTCCAGGAATTCGCGAAGCTGCCCTGCGGTCCGCCGTGCACCAGGAATGCGACCGGGTACTTCTGGTCGCGCTTGAAATCCGGCGGCTTGACGACATAGCCGAAGACATTGTCGCCGTTCGCGCCGTCGAAATTGAATTGTTCGAAGTCGCCGAATTTCCGCTGTGCGAGCGCGGCCTGGTTCACGTGAGTGAGTCGTTTGGCTTCGCCGCCGTCAAATCCCACGGCGAACAGATCGGCGGGGTTCGAGAGATTGCTGAACGCGTAGAAGATTTTTTGCGGGCCGACGCTGAAGGCTTCGACTTCACCGGCCCCCGTGATCGCGGACGCCCTGCCGGTCGCCGCATCGATGGCCCACAGCGGCCGCTGGCCCAGGTGGTCGGTGGTGGCAAACAGACTCCTGCCATTCCTTCCCCATGCAAAGCTCGCGATGGATCGATCCCAATGCTGGGTCAGAGAGCGCTTCACACCCGACTTCAGATTCAGCAGCACCAGATGAAAACGATCGGCTTCAAAGCCCGGCCGTTCCATGGCCACATATGCGAGCTGCGTGCCGTCGGGCGAGAAGGCCGGCTGCGCGTCCCAGGCGGGATTGTCCGCGGTCAAATTGCGCGGTGTTCCGCCCTCGGCGGCGACCTCGTAGATATCGAAGTTTGTCGACCACGGCTCTCCCGCCGTGGCGCGCACCGAAAACGCCACTTGGGCGCCGTCCGGGCTGAACGCATAGTCCTCGCGGCCGCCGAAGGGTTTGCTCGGCACATCACCGATGCCGGCGGTCAGGTTCACCGGAGTGCCGCGGGCCACATCGTCGAGCGTCATCGCAAAGAGCTGCGAGCGGCGGCCGTCGCTCCACGCATCCCAGTGCCTCACGAACAGCTGGCTGTACAGCACGCCGCCGGCGGCGGAATGCGCGGCGGCGTCCAGGCGCTGCCGGGTGCAGGCGAGATCCGCGCAATCCAGGAACACGTCGATGCTCACCAGTAGCCGGTCGCCCTTGGGAGAGACCCGAAAGCTGCCGACGTCGAGCGGCAGGTTGGTGACCTGCAGCGCGTCGGCACCCGGCGCGTCCGCGCGCGGCGCGACGATGCGCGCGCCGTGAGGCGAGGCGCCGCCGGCCGCCACCCGCCACACTTGACTGGAACCGCTGCGATTCGAGAGAAAATAAATGTAACGCCCATCCGCGCTCCACTCGGCAGCATTGGAATCGGCGGCAATGTCGGTGAGGCGCAGCGCCTCGGCGCCGCGCCTGCGGGCATCCACCAGCCAGATGCCGGTACGCCCCTTGTTGGCCTCCATGTCGGTGGTCCGCAGGGTATAGAGCACGCGCTTGCCGTCGGGCGAGGCGGCGATTTCCGATATGCGCTCGAGGCGCACCAGGTCCTGCACGGTGAAGGGCTGCGAGCGGTCCTCCGCCGAGCCGCCGGCGGCCGGCGCGGCGCGCCCGGGCGCCGCAACCGAAACGGCGCTACCCAGCGTCAGCAGGAGGAGGGTGGTTGAAAGGCGATCGCAAGCCATTTTCACGTTCTCGTTGGAAGGAAGCGTGCGGCAATTGTAGCCCGAGAAGCGCAGATTCCGCGAAATTGCCGGCGGCTTTGCGCAAGAATATGCCGATGCCCTCTCCGCTCGTCGTGAGTTTCGATCTGGACGACACACTGTGGCCGGTAGGGCCGGTCATCGCCGCCGCCGAAAGCGCTTTGTTGTCGTGGCTCAGCGTCCATCATCCGCGAGCCGTCGTCGGCCACGACATCGAATCGATGCGCGCGCTGCGCGCCGCCGTGGCCGAGCGCCATCCCGAGCACGCGCATGATCTGACCTTCCTGCGCCACCGCGCGCTCGAGGATCTGTTCGGCGCGGCGGGCCTCGCCGAGTCGCTCGCCGACGAGGCGTTCGAGGTGTTTTTCAGCGCGCGCAATCGCGTCGAATTCTACGACGATGCACTGCCGGCGCTGCGGCGCCTGCGCTCGCGCTACCGTCTGTTCGCCATCAGCAACGGCAACGCGGATCTCGGCCGCTGCGGCATCGCGGATTTCTTCGCCGGCCACGTCACTGCGCGCGCGGCCGGCGCGGCGAAACCGGATGCGCGGATATTTGCGCATCTCGTGAGCATGGCGGGCGTCGAGGCTCACCGGGTGCTGCACGTCGGCGATGACCCGATCGCGGATGTCGTCGGCGCGACGCAGGCCGGATTGCAGGCCGCGTGGCTCAACCGCGATGCGCGCGAGTGGCCGCCGGGGTTCGCGCCGCCGGCGCGCACCATAACGACGCTCGCGGAAATTTTGTAGCACCAATGAGATGCACGTCACGCTTGGCAGCCTATCGATGCGAGTGCTGATTACAAAACATCTATAAAAATAGGTATTTTCTGACACTGGTTCGCGCTTTTGTGCTTCACATCGCCTTCGCTTTGTCGATAGGATGGTATCGGCCAAAAGAGGTTGCCAAGCATGCAAGCAGTGTCTGCGGGATCTTTGGTAGCGGTCAGTTCGCTTCGCGAATTCTTTCGCGACGCGTTTCACGCCGCGAGCGAGCACCAGCACCTCGACATCGACGAGCAAGCCGAGCAGTACGTGGTCAACCTGCTCACCATGTTCTCCCGCGCCGACGCGCTGTACGAGCGCACGCCGGAGGGTTTGCGCATCCGGCCGCTGGCACGGATGCTGGCCGATGCGCTCGAGGCGCCGAACGCCAACGCGCGCCAGCGCGGCCTGCAGAGGCTGGGAGACGTCTCCCTGTTCATCGCCGGGTTCTTCGCCCGCAGCTTCGCGCGCAAATTGATCGACATCGACTATCACATCGCGATGGGCGGGAATGCCTACAGCTCCCTGGCGGACACCATGCCGCGCTCCAATGCGGGACGCTGTGTGGCGTCAATCTACTCGCAGCTCGCACAGAAGTTTCAGCGCCTGGTGGACGCGCTCAACGAGATCAGCGAAACGTCGTACCGGCATACCGACGCCGATACGTTGCGCTTGTACGAAATATGGATGAAAACCGGCAGTCCGCGGGCGCATGGGCTGCTGCGCGGCCTCGGCTTGCAGCCCGCCGCCGTGGCGGTCGGCCCGCGGCGCGAGCACTGAGCTTCCGATGGTTCTGCACGGTCTGCAGTCGCTGCTCGGCCGCCTCTACGATGTCGACCTGAACTACGACGTCTATGATTTTCTGGTCACGGATCGCCGCGCCCTGCCGGGGTCCGCGCTCGCGGTCGCGGGCGGAGTGGAAGAAGAATTGCTGCTGGCGGAATCGCCGGACGGCGCCGGCGTTGCGCTGTACCTGGACCCGCGCTTGCTGCAGCGATTGGAGCGCGCCGACCCGGTCGGTGCCTTGACGGAAAATAATCTGGCCGATTACTGCACGGCGCTCGAGGGCGTCAGCCATTTCGTTTATTCGACCTGGCGGCTCGACCGCGACCTGCCGGTGTCGCTGCTCGAGCTCGAGACCCAGGCGGAGGTGGACAAATATGCGGTCACCGTGTTTCTGCTGGCCGACCAGCACGGGGGCGGCTTCCCCGCGCAGGTGCATGCGCGGCTGTTCGATCGCGTGAGCTTCGATGCGCGCCTGGAACCGGATCAGTATCACCGCTATCGGACGGCGCACCGGTGCGCCGCGCGCTATTGCCGCAGATTGGAACATCGTTTCGTGAGCCGGGGCGTGGCGCGAATCGAGGCCATGGTGCGCGAACTGCGCAAGTTCTATCGTCTGGGAGCCGCGGCGAAATTGCATCACGCGCTGGCGTGACCGTTGGCTACTCGTCGTCTTTGTTGCCGGCGGCCTGTTTTTTCAACTTGAGCCAATCGCCAAGCTTGCGCAGGTCCTTCTTCGCCGGCGCCGGCGGTTTGCCGAGCTTGCCGCTGTCATAGGGGTCGTAGCCCTTCTTGGTGCCGAGCGGATTGGCGCGAACGCTGTCGAACGGCGTCGGGGCATCGTCGGCCAGCGACAAGGCGGGGTGCTCGAGCTTTTGCAGCCGCTGCGTCGATACCTCGCGGCCGAAAGCGCCGGTGGCAAGCGACCATTCCCACACCGCGTTGCCGCGGTCGTCGAATTGCACCCGTCCGGTG
>Ga0210408_10004214_pt1 | contig 12919 bp, 12 predicted proteins | sample IncBWH4MmetaG_FD_155471 | JGI IMG/M metagenome (GOLD analysis project Ga0210408, IMG submission 155471) | Forest soil microbial communities from Barre Woods Harvard Forest LTER site, Petersham, Massachusetts, United States - Inc-BW-H-4-M | ecosystem: Environmental > Terrestrial > Soil >...
TGGCGTTGGTCGCGGAGACGATTTGCGCGATGGCGAGGTCGATCTTGACGTCGGGCTGGAAATAAAGCTTCTGGACCGACACACCATTGATGGTCTGGGCCTCCATGTTTTTGATGCCGTTGACGCTCGTGCTGATGGCATATTGACTGTAGGTCGTGACGCGCTGTTCCATCTCCGGCGTAGTGAGACCGGTATATTGCCAGATCACCGTCACCACAGGGATATTGATCTCCGGAAAGATGTCTGTTGGCATCGACCGGATGGCGGCGATGCCAAGAAAAAGGATGAGCGCTGCAACAACATAGAAAGTGTGCGGGAACCTCAGCGCGAATCGAACGATACCCATGTTTCTGTTCCTAAGAGTTTGCAGCTCAGCAGCGGCAGATGGTGAACTTCTTGTCGAGGAGCTCGTTCGGCTTCTGCTGATTTTCGTCGAAAGCCGAGAGCTGCTCTTGCTCTGGCTGGGTTGCCCGTGAATTGGGCGATAGGTTTCTTGCGCGCGGCCGGACATTGCCCATCGGCGCTGGCATTGATCGCGTGGCCGCTGTTGTCGGTGAACTCTGCGAGAGGGGCGACGCATCCAGAACAAAGCCAACGCCGCGGACGTTGCGGATCATGGGCGCCTCATTTGCCCCGTCGATCCTGCGACGCAGCAGGCCGATCTGAACATCGACAAGGTTGGTTTCAGGAGCAAATTTATGGTGCCATACCTCTTTCAAGAGGGCCGCCCGGGTCAGCACTTTGTCACTCCGTTGCATCATGTACTTGAGCAACTGAAATTCGCGCGGCCGCAGATCGATGTGACGGTCGCCACGCTTCGCAGTCCGATCGATGAGATCGAGCTCCAGTGGTCCCACGCGCAGCACTGTTTCTTTCAGCGGGGCCAGCAGCCGGGCCAAACAGTCGCCGATTGAACCCAATTCAGCTATCGCGCGCGGCTCGCCACGTCGCAGGGACGATCCGCGCATCCGATCAACCATCCTTTCGAGTTTGCTCGACACCAGCGAATTAATGATATCGGCCAGAAGCTCCGCCATTTCATTCCGCAACGTTGGCGGCATTCGTTTGCTCCGAACAAAGCTCCGATGCTGTTCAGGTTTGGTTGATGAATTTGGCAAGCGCGTTGATCGCTGCCCCGAAGTCCTTGGATCGATATCAGCGAACGCCGGTTGCATGCGATCGAGTGTGTGGCAGCGAACGTTATGAATTCTCATCGCGGTATCCCTTCCAGCGGCCACGTGGAATCGTCCCAAAAGCCGGATTGGTTGATCGCCCAGCAGATTTCATCGGTGATTCCTTCGCGCATAGATGCCGAGCGTGAACTCCGGGATCAGCGCAAATATCGATGAAATGTTTGACGATGGCGCCTTCACCGCGCGCCGCAGAACGGAGCGTTATCGCGGCTGCGAGGCGCGTTTACCATCGCGGGCCCCAGCCCGCGATAGGCGAAGCGCGTTGCTGACGCATCGACGAATTCCGTAGCTGCAATTTCAAGCGTCATCGTCGCCACCATCATGCTTGTGCGAAACGAATTAGCTATCTCTCGCTGGGCCTTTACGTAGTGCCACGTACGAGGGCGGGCTTCCACAGAAGGGACAGAACATGCGCTGGAGGGCCACAATGTGCTATGCCCGCATCAGCACCTCGCACAGGGGAGAAAGGCGCTCCGGATAAAAGACGCGGGAGATCGTCGCGTGGCCCGTAAGCGCGATAAGTACGCTTTCCTGGGATAACGATGGCCCATGCCAACCCAGGCCGGGTTATTGATCGGTCCGCGTCGCGCTAGGCTTTTTACTCGAACGTGTCGGGATGGAAGGAATATTCTGCCAGCGCGATTTCATTTGCGCCGATCATTGCAGGTCACGAAGCTGTCAGCGCACATGAAGTTTTATTTAATAGATTTCATCCACCTCCGCTCTCATCTCAACGATGACAAACGATGTTGGAGGCCGCAATGAAAGCGGTTCAGACAATCGTCCTTATCACCGGGAGTGCACTCTCTGCCGTCGCATTTTTTGGATCTGCCGCGACGGCGGGCCCACCGTTCTCCCAGAGCATTACTGCTTGTCATATGACAAAGGCGGCACAGATTGCAGCTTTACCGGCTATCCGCAGTGCTTGGAAACCGCTTCAGGAACTCCTGCGGAGTGTTACGGCAAGACCGTTCGGGAGACCAAACTGATCGAGCCTATATCCCACATTGGCAACCCGAGAGAGCGTTCCGAAGGACAGATCGACCTGTGAGAATGTCGTTACCGTTGACGACGGGTCGTCGCATTAGTCGTTGTGCGGTCAGGCTTTCGAGCCGCCGCCTGCAAGACAACGGCCTTGCGACCAGCCACAAGAATGTCGTTAGACAGCTTGCTGCTACCGACAGCGCGCGAGAGCACGACCGTACCCACTATGGTTGCGATCGTGCCGGTGGCGATCTGGCGCGCCTGCTGCGGCGAATCATTTGGAAGGTACCCGGCAACCATATCGATCATCCGTTCGAGCTTCTTTGCAAAAGCACGGCGCGCCTTCGGGCTTGATCGCGCGATATCAGCTCCTAAGGGCGCCTCATTTGGAGCTTCGTCGATGTCGGCGTGGTCGACCGCCTGCAAATTGACGTCTGACAGGAAGCGATCTAGCCGGTCCGAGGCCATGCGCTCAAAGAGCGTGGCCTTGTTGGGAACGAGGCGATACAACGTTTTGGTCGAGACTCCGGCTCGACGCGCCACCGTCCCGATGCTGGTCGCGGCATATCCGCGGCTGGCAAATTCATGCCGCGCCGCCTCATAGATTAGCTGACGCGTCTCGTCGTCGGGCCGGACCTGCGGCCGGCCCCTGCGGCGCCGTCGCAGGTTCGCCCCTTCAGTGGAGTCGATCGCAGCCATGTGATCAGATGATGTCGGTCATTCCATTGACAGTCCCGAGGTAAGCTCCACCTCGAAAAGATCAAGCTTCCTAATTGGTCGCCCAGGAGCACGTCAATGACCCGCCATTCCCGAGCCTTTCGTCGTACGATGGCATTCCGCCCAACAAGACCTATCAGGCGGCAGCTTTGATCAACGCAGCGCGCAATACCGGCGGCTCGATCAGCGAAGTTTGTTGCCGACGCTGGAACTTGCGTCCGGTTGCGATTCTTGTGAATGAGCGGCCAGACGGCACGCAGGTGTCGCACGGCATGCTGGCGAATCCGGCCCTTTACGACGACCGGACGCCTTTGCTGTCGCGCGGCATTCTCGACTCGAAAATCGAAAACCTTCTTCGCGAAAAAATGTGGCTGACGGCATTGCTGTCGGCCGATGAACAGACGCATTAACCACCACGGAATCGCGCCGCCCCGCAACAGCTTTAACCAAACCGCATGAGGGACGAGAGCTGTGCCACAGAGCGACTTTCGGGAGGGCGTCCTCAGTAAGGAATACTTCCGGCGGAAGACCGGGCAGATCGTTTCGTCCATTGTTGCCGAGGCCAAGGGCTTGCACGCCGAGTTCGGACGCCAATACTCCGCTCGCTCGCGTTGGCACTTTCGGCAGCCCAGCTTGGTGCTGTTGTGTTGCCGAGTGAAAGTTAAAAGAGTTCACCTGGATATCGACGGTCGTTCGATGGACGCAAACCTAGTGAACAGATCCGATCTACTTTTGATTCCTCCCGACACGGAGGTGAGCGGTGAGTTCAATATCGAAGGTGTAAGTGATTACTCAGTTACATTCTTGGATCGCTCGCTGTTCGGGCGACTCAATCCGGAGCTTAGGCGGCCCCTCGTCGTCTCCAGCAATGACGCGCTGCGGCGCGGCCTTGTGGAGTTGAGCCGCGAGGCAGCGGCTCCGGATAACGTTTTCGATCTGTTCGCCGAAGGTTGGGCCATGCAGGCTATGGCCCATCTGTCTCGCCTCGCGGGCAGGCACCATTCGAATCGTGAGATATCGCGTGGCGGCCTATCCGGCGAGAGTCTGCGCAGGGTTCAGGACTACATCCACTCGAATCTTCCAGCGACGCTCACGCTGGTCGAATTGTCGAGGGTCGCTGGCTTGAGCCGCCGGCACTTCCTGCGGGCATTTCGCGAGAGCGTCGGGGATACCCCGCTTGGATACGTCCGCACTTTGCGGATTGAGGAGGCAAAGCGACGCTTGTCGCAAGGAAGCCAAAGCATCACTGAAGTGGCGCTCGACTGCGGTTTCAGCCACGCCCAACATTTTGCAACAACTTTCAGGAGGGTGACTGGCCTTACGCCTTCGGCGTTCCGCCGACTTTGTCTCTCCTGACGCGTTTGCGACCAGCACCTAACGGGTTCGCAAACCAGGCGGCCCATCCGTCTTGCCGCCGCCAACGCCATATCTTCCGTCGCCCTGACGTTCGCCTGCTGGCTTCCAAAGCATACTTGGCGCGCTTACCCGCCACGCGAGTAGACGGCAAGGCTATAACGCTCGGAAACAGAGCGAGGGGCGGCGAGTCCTGTCTGCACCGATGGACATGAGCTGGCGATCGAGGTCCAACTTGCGTCCGTTTCACGTCATGAGGAACGGATCTCCCGCGTCTCTTATCCGGAGCGCCTTGTCCTCCTCTGTGCGAGAGGCCGACGCGAGAGTAGCACATTGTGGCCCTCTAGCGCATGTTCTGTCGCTCCCGCGGAAGTCCGCGCTCGTACGCCGCAGTACGTAAAGGATCTGCAAGAGACGGCTAATTCCTTCCGCACAGGCATGACCCACGCATGCCACGCCGCGTCCGGACGAACCCGGATCCCGGCGCGATCCGATCTCTAACCGAGGAGTCCGTGATGCTCTACCAGACCGTAAATCCCGCGACCGGAGCGTTGGTTGAGACCTTCGCGCCGATTGGCGACTACGAGTTAGAAAAGGTGTTGGCCACCGCGCACAACACCTTCGAGATTGACTGGCGCAAGCGTACGGTGGCTCACCGCGCGCGCATAATCTCCAAGGCGGCGTCGATTCTGCGCGAAAAAGCCGATGAATTTGCGCAAATCATCACGCTGGAGATGGGCAAGCGCATCATGGAAGCGCAGGTAGAGGTCATGCTTTCCGCAAGCATCCTCGATTACTACGCGAGCCGCGCCGAGGGGTATCTGAGGCCGAAGCCTGTCCCGGACGTGCCGAGCGCAGAGATTCGCATCGATCCCATCGGCGTGTTGCTCGGAATTGAGCCTTGGAACTTCCCGTATTATCAAATCGCGCGCGTTGCGGGCCCCCAGTTGATGGCGGGCAACGTCCTGCTGTTGAAGCACGCTGAAAGTGTGCCGCAATCGGCTCTTGCGTTCGCCCGGTTGTTTGAAGAGGCTGGCGCACCGAGAGGCGTCTACACGAACATCTTCGCGACAATCGACCAGGTAGGGCGGATCATCGACGATCCTCGTGTGCGCGGCGTCACCTTGACGGGCAGCGAACGTGCCGGCGCGTCGGTTGCGCAACGTGCCGGCCGCAATCTAAAGAAGGCGGTGCTTGAACTCGGCGGTAGCGACCCCATGATCGTCCTCGAAGATGCGCCGCTCGATTGGGCGGTCAGCAGCGCAACAGTTGGACGCATGTTCAACTGCGGCCAGTGCTGTGTCGGCTCCAAGCGCATCATCGTTGTCGGCCAGGAGCGTAGCGCGGCCTTTCTGGAGGGTTTCACGAAGCAGATGGCATCCTTGCGGCCGGGGGATCCTGCCGACGCCGACACGACCCTCGGTCCGCTTTCGTCCGGGCGAGCCCTCAATCTTCTGCTAGATCAGATCGAACGCGCCAAGGCAGGCGGCGCCACCGTCGTCGTCGGCGGACGGCGCATCGATCGTCCGGGTTTTTACCTGGAGCCGACCATTCTGACAGGCATCACCGAAGACAACCCGATCTATAGGGAAGAGCTATTCGGTCCCGTTGCGGCCTTCTATTCCGTCAAGGACGAGGCGGAAGCGGTGCGCGTGGCCAACGGCACGCCTTATGGCCTCGGCGCTTCCGTTTTTACCGCGGATACCGAGCGTGGGCGCGAGGTCGCCGGTCAAATCGACAGCGGCATGGTGTTCGTCAACCGGCCGTTTGGCACGGCGCCCGAATTGCCGTTCGGCGGCGTGAAGAACTCCGGCTTCGGGCGCGAATTGTCGGAGGCCGGCTTCGAAGAGTTCGTCAACAAAAAGCTCGTCAACACGCATCCCGTGGGCACGCATCCGTTCGGTGCAGCCGCGGCGGCGTAGAAGAATCCAACACCAAACAACCTCTCTCAAAAGGAGCGATACATGCCTCTCTGGAATATTTATCACACAGACGACGCCTTCAACGGCGAGGAAAAGGCCGAACTGGCGGATCGGATAACGAACATCGTCTATCCGCATCTGCCGGCGTTCTACGTCGGCGTCGTGTTTCAGGAAGTGACGGCAGAAAATTTCTATATCGCCGGCAAGCCGGCGAAGAACTTTGTGCGGATCTGGATCGACCACATCGCGCGCACCTTGCCGCTTCCCGAACAAAAGGCGGACTGGATGCGGCGGGCGCACAAAGCGGTCCTCCCAATATTCACGGCACGAGGGGTCAACTGGGAACTTCATGTCGACGAGACGCCCCGGGACCTCTGGTTGATCCAGGGGCTAATACCGCCGATGCCGAACACCGAGCAGGAGAAGAAATGGCACGCGGACAACAAGCCGACGCCGTATGCAATCGAAGCGGCGGTGACCGCCCAGTAAACCCGGCCGAGGAAGCTCGCTGCGGGACGAGGGCGAGACTTGCAAGCGGAAAAGCTTGCGATAATTGATGTATATGCATCGATCTGCTCACCGCCTTGGTGCCGGAGAGATGAAATGCACCAGGACAGGAAGGCGAAGATACGATCATGAGGTTTCCTACATTCCAGAAACTGGCCGTTGCACTCTCTATCGCGACCTTCGGTGTAGTTGCACCCTTCACGCACACCATGGCGCAGACGAATGCTCAGCCACAGAAGCTGACGGGGAGCGCGGCGTTGTTCGCTGAGGGGCAGAGTACCGAAGCCAAACAGGCCGATGCGTATTTCGACAATTATCCCTTCCGCAGCGGTGAGGTTATCGAGAAGCTGCGCTTGCACTTTGCCACCCTTGGCGTGCCCCATCGCAACGCCCAAGGGGAGATAGACAATGCCGTACTTGTCCTCCATTGGACCGATGCGAGCGGCGGAGCGCTCCTCACGCCCAACTACATAAAAGCGCTCTTCGCTCCCGGCCGGCCGCTCGATGCGAGCCGCTACTACCTGATTTTCCCCGACAATGTCGGCCACGGACTGTCCAGCAAGCCAAGTGACGGCCTGAAGGCCAAGTTCCCAAACTACGGCTATAACGACATGGTGGATCTACAGCACAAGCTCGTCACCGAGACGCTGGGCATCAAACGCCTTCACGCCATTCTTGGCATGTCCATGGGCGGGATGAATGCGTGGCAATGGGCTGAAGCCTATCCGGATGCGATGGACGGCATCATGCCCGTCGTCGCCCTCCCCACAAAGATATCAGGCCGCAACCTATTATGGCGGCGGATCGTGATCGAGGGGATTCGTACCGATCCCGACTGGAAGAATGGCAATTACGATCTACCGCCAGCTGGCTGGCTGAAGGGTTATGCGGTCTTGCGCATGATGATCGACGGCGTCCAGCACCTCCAGGCGGAAATCCCGAACGGCGCTGCCGCCGATAGGATCATGGCTGAACTGCACGAGCAGGCGAGCAGCATCGACGCCAACGATACGCTCTACGCGCTTAAATCGTCCGGGGACTACGACCCCGAGCCAAACCTTACCGCGATCAAAACGAAGGTGCTTGCTCTCAATTTCGGGGACGACGAGTTCAATCCGGAGCGAGTTCACTTGCTGGGTCGGCTGCTAAGCAAGGTTCACGATGGTCACGCTGTGGTGCAGCCGGGCTCAGATAGATCGTTCGGTCATCTGACCATGGCCCATCCCGAACTCTGGGCCCACCACGTGGCAGATTTCATGAGGGAGCTTGGCGACAACCCCAAAAAGGAACGGCAGTCAGAATAGCTTCGCCGCAGCTTCAGACGGGCAGAGAGTGAACCAGTCTGTGAATCAGTATCAACATGCGGATCCGGCTCAGAACTCGCCCGGCAGACGGAAGATATCAAACTTTAGACTTTGGTGGATTGCTATTCACGCTGAAAGGATGCTCCCATGGCTGAGTTGACCAAACAAACAATCACGGTCGAACACGTCACGCTCGTTCGAAGGATACTCGCCAGGTCATCGTAGACGCGCAGCACCAATTCTTGCGCAAAGAGGGATTTCACAATGCACCCGCTGCGCAAGCTTCGAGAGCGCGGACCGATGGCGCCTGCAGAGGCGGCGGCGAAGGAAAGCCGCTGGTTGTTGGGTCGGCTGCAGCCACTGCTGAAGATCTCGGAAGAGATCGACACGGCAGGAGTCGTCCGCGCACTGTTGGCGGCCTCAATAGAACTGGCGGGAGCCGAATACGCAGCCCTCCTGCGTTTTCAAGGAAGCAAGCCTACGATTGCTATCGAGGCAAGGTGGAATGAAAGCGCTTTGTTATGGGGCGAAATAACGAAACCCCTCTGCGCGTCTTTGGCATTCGTTGATCAAGCGATCAGATCTGCTCGCCCTAAAATTGTCGAAGACCCGGCGGAAATCGCTTCTTTGCTCAAGGGGCGTCCTGAACGACGGTTGCCGATTCAAGTGCTGGGCATTCCGTCGCGCGTGGACGACAATCTAACTTTGGTTCTATATCTGGAAGTCTGCGCAAGGGAGCACACGGCAGATGCCACCTCAATTGAGGTGTTAAACCTCTTCTTGAATCAAGGAGCAATCTCCTTTCGCCATGCACTTCAACTCGAGAAGATTACGATTGAAAACCGTAAGCGCATTGAGACGGAGGAGAAGTTGCTCGCGGCGCAGACCTCACTTTTGAAGGCCCAGCGTATCGGACAGATGGGTCACTTCCGTTGGAATGTCCGAACAGGCGTATCCCGCGCGTCAGACGAATGCTATCGATTGTTCGGGATTGAGCCTGCTGCTTCTGTGCCCTATAGCACATGGGCCGACAGAGTGCACCCTGAGGACTTTCCCGCCGTCGAACTTGAGTTATTTCGGGCCGCGAACGCGCACGCCAACTTTCAAGCTGAGTATCGCGCGATCCGTCCTGACGGCGAGATCAGGTATCTTAGGGCTGAGGGGCACCCGGAGGTTCTCCCGGACGGGGACGTTGAATACGACGGCATAATTTTGGACGTCACGGACCGTCGCTTAGTGGAGCAGCGCTTCCTGCAGCTCCAGAAAGAGCTTGCTGCAGGAATGCGGCTGTCCGCCCTCGGAGAGCTTGCCGGTTCAATTGCCCATGAGATCAAGCAGCCCTTGGCGGCGGTGGTTACCGCAGCTGAAGCCAGCCTTCACTGGCTCTCGAGAGATCCACCAAATCTAACAGAAGCACGCACCGCACTATCCCGACTCACAAGCGATGGTCGCCGAGCGACGGCCGTTGTCGCTAGTATCCAATCATTGGCGCGCGAGCATCAGAAGGCCTTCCATCCGTTCGACATTAATGACGCGATACGAGAAGTCATAAGTATTGAAAGGACTGAGATCGAACAAGCTGGCACAAATATTGTTTTAGAACTCGTCGAGAGACCTTTGTACTTAGATGGTGACCGCCTCCAGCTTCAGCTCGTTGTCATAAACCTGGTACGCAATGCGTTAGAGGCAATGTCCGAGTTGGACCGCGGAACAAAAGTGATTACGATCACAACGACCCAAGTGGCGACCGGCGATGTTCATGTCAGTGTCGCGGATCGCGGTGGAGGCTTTGATGAGGCCGATATCGAACGAATGTTCGATCCGCTATTCACAACGAAACCTTATGGAATGGGGATGGGACTCTCGATTTGCCGAACAATCATGGAAGCTCACGACGGTAGGATGTGGGTAACAAAAAATCTGCCCAGAGGCTCCGTATTCCATCTTCAGTTAGCAATATCGTCGACTCGGAAGGCCGGCAGCACGGCTGAGGCGGTGGGCTCCGAGAGGCGCTGACTAAGCCAAGACTACTAACGAGTTGGCCAGTAGCAACCGCAGTAAGGATGACGCTTGTCAATCAGCTCGGGAAGAAATCGATTTTTAGATCGATAATCGTTAGCGTTGTTTGGGTACAGGCGAACGGTGTTCGCTAGGATCCAGAGGCGCTCGCGCGGTCGATCTGATGTCCGCAAAGATGTCGGACGTTGGCATATGCTGCAATTGGCAACTATAGAATTGAGGGCGGTACTGGAGTTCATCTCATCTTCGGATTTCGTGTCTTTATTTAAAGGGAGTGGACGGCTCTCTTGACGCGGTACGTAAGCCATTGGAGCGCGGCACCGAGCCGCCACCTACTTGGAAGGTCGAATCGAGTGGAAAGCTGATGTCTCAGGCGCCGCTAGTTCAAATCATAGACGACGACGAATCACTACGGTTCTCCCTGAACAGCCTTTTTCGGGCGAACGGTCTCAGGGTGCGTGACTATGGATCGGTAACGGATTTCCTGAATGCTCCCCGACCTAACGCGCCTGGATGTCTCGTTCTCGACATACGATTGCCGGGCGTGAATGGGCTGGATTTCCAAGCCAGGCTTGCTGACCACGGAATCCATCTGCCGGTGGTGCTGATGACTGGCCATGGTGATGTACCCATGTCGGTTCGTGGAATGAAAGCCGGTGCCGTCGATTTTCTTACAAAGCCGTTTCGCGAGCAAGATATGCTCGATGCGGTTGCGGCTGCCATCGAACGAGATCGGGTTCGTCTCTCGGCCGAAGCGAAAGACGCGAGTCTTCGGGAGCGTTTCGAATCGCTCTCCATTCGAGAGCAAGAAGTCATGAAGCTTGTAACCGCGGGAAAGATGAACAAGCAGGTTGCCGGCCAACTTAAACTTAGCGAAATCACCGTTAAGGTCCACCGAGGCGCTGTTATGCGAAAAATGGGCGCGCGATCTCTCGCCGATCTTATTCGGATGGCTGTCGCGCTGAACATGCGTTAGAGCAACCCGAGCCGGTGCAGTTGCTCGTCGATAAGAGAAGAGGGGTCGGGTGCGACCTGAACGCCGTGATCGACGTCGATGCCATTGGCATCGACCGGAATGGGCGTGAACGTCAGCTTGGCGATCTCGAGCCCGCGTCGGGTGAGTGGAAACCCCGGATCCTCCATCCATGCCCGGCGCCCTTCTAGGCCAAGCACCCGAAGCGTCAGGCCCAACCCGCCGGTGAAGCCCGACGTGACGATAATCTGTGAAGGCGAACACACCACGCCGCGCGCAATTGCAAGGTGAGCGGCGATCTCGCGCCGCAGCTCCGGCTCGCCGCACGGATCGGAGTGGTTGGCCGCTGCGCCGGCTTCTGCGCGAACGGCACGCGCCCTGATGCGGGCAAAAAGCTTGGCCGGGAAATAATCCTGAGCCGGAAGGCCCATCTGAAAGATCGCAGGACTCGACGTGAGGTCCGGATACATCTCCACAAACAAGCCGCGGCCCGAAGGGGCGTCGAGCGGAGCAACCTGCGCTGGCTGCTCGGCGACGTGCGTCCCGGTCGACGTTGACGACACAATAAGCTGCGCGTCGATAAGCCGTTCATAGGCGATCCGGACCGTTCCACGGGCGACGCCAAGTTGAGCCGCAAGGTCGCGCCACGACGGCAGGCGCGCACCCGGAACGAGCACGCAGCTATCGATCGCCGCGCTGATTCCTGTTCGAATCTGCTCCGCTAGGGAGGTTCTGGCCGATCGGTCAAGCTCGAGCGGTAGGCGTGTGATCATGCGCCGTGGTACATCAATTAAGTTGGTTTTTGGTGCTTTTTTTGGGTCCACGGTAGGCCCATCTGTCGCGGACGCAAAACGGAGGTACGATCCGCATGAAAGTCCAATCTCTCATCCTCGCTGCCTGCCTGGCGCTCGCTGCACCTTCCGCAGCCCGTGATCCCGGCGAAGCCGTCGCACCCAAGTTCGAACGTGCGATTCCGAACATCCCCGGCAAGTCGTTGATCGCCGCTGAAGTCACGTTTCCGCCTGGGCCCGCTTCGTTGCCTCACCATCACGCAAACTCAGCGTCCATCTACGCCTACGTCCTGTCCGGCAGCATTCGGAGTCAGGTCGAGGGTGAGCCTGCGCGCGTCTACCGGGCTGGCGAGAGTTTCTATGAGGCTCCCGGCGCGCATCACCTCGAGACGCTCAACGTCAGTAGCACCGAACCGGCCAAGTTGCTCGCCGTGTTTGTCGTCGACACCAACGACAAACAGCTCACTACATTCGACAAATGAGGAAACGCAAATGAGCGAACGTATCGACTATACTCATGTTGCGCCTGCCGGAATCAAGGCGCTGGGCGGCGTCTACGGTTACGTCCTGCAATCGGGCCTCCGGCGGTTTCTGGTTGAACTCATTTATCTGCGCGTGTCCCAGATCAACGGCTGCGCCTACTGCTTCGATCTGCACACGCGCGATCTCCTCAAGAAGGGGGTGGCAAGCGAGAAGCTCGCGCTGGTTCAGGTCTGGCGCGAAGCTGGCGGTGTGTTCGACGAGCGGGAGCGAGCAGCTCTCGCCTGGGCCGAGTCCGTGACGCGCGTGGCCGAGACCGCGATCCCGGATGGGGAGTTTGAATCCGCGTCCGCCGTGTTCGGCGAGAAGGAACTGGTCGACTTGACTATCGCGATCGGTCTCATGAACACATTCAACCGCATCGCTATCGGCTTCCGGCGCACGCCCGAGGCGGCCCGCGCGAAGTCTTGATCTCGATTTCTCCGCGTGAGGGAGTTCACGCTCGGCATCTATTGCGCGAAGGAATCTCCGACGAGATCTGCCGAGCGATCAACCAATTCGGCCTTTGAGACGATTCCACGCGGCCGGTGGAAAGGATATTACGATGGGAACTCATGACAGTAGCTGCGCGTCGGGTCTTTTTTGGACGCCGATCGTGGCGTCTCTTTTGCCCGCC
>Ga0210408_10004215_pt1 | contig 12918 bp, 10 predicted proteins | sample IncBWH4MmetaG_FD_155471 | JGI IMG/M metagenome (GOLD analysis project Ga0210408, IMG submission 155471) | Forest soil microbial communities from Barre Woods Harvard Forest LTER site, Petersham, Massachusetts, United States - Inc-BW-H-4-M | ecosystem: Environmental > Terrestrial > Soil >...
AGCGATCGAACTGGGAAGTGGCCAAGTGGATATTCTCATCAACAATACCGGCATCTATCCTTTCGGACCTACCCATTTGATGATCAGACAGAAGATGAGCTCATTGAGTCATGCTCGAGATAGGGACTGACCGAACGAAGATCGATGACCTGGAGGTCATTTCGCAGCAATGTCCACCGAGGCTCGTGTAGTTTCCCAGTCCATTCGCAAAATACTGCCGTTTCCGGATCTGTCATAAGCGATGGTGAAGTTCTCTACTGGGGCGGCAAGCTTCGACACCTTCATATCCACACGCGCCAGTTCATCATTCTCATATTTGTAGGGAATTCCCCACTCTCCAGTCTTCTTGTTGATGATGAGGATCCATTTGTCGGCCGCGGGAATGGTGAAGATTGTGTAGCTACCGGCTGGCACACTTCTTCCACCTACCACGATGTCGCTGCTAGTAACGAAGGTGGTCGCTTCGTTCGCACCGGCCCGCCAGACTTGTCCGAACGGTACAAGAGAGCCATAGATCTTGCGGCCCTTCATGCGCGGGCTGCAATAGTTCGTCGTGATAGTCTTGCCTCCGCCGAGATCACATGATGCGGAGGCAGCCGTACTCGATCTCTTCTGACACGCGACTATAAGGGTGAGTGCGAAAAGCGTGCCAACGGTAAAGGCGATTGATTTCCTCATCGTTTCTCCTGAGCGCAACAACTCGTCTTAAGTAGCAATGAGCACAACAGCTATTCACTCCTGTTGAAAGAACGAGCAGCTGTTGAGCCTATGTTCTTCAATTCGTTTCAGGACCTGCCTGATGGCGACACGACGAAACACATAGGTCAAGTGAAGATGATGGGCATCTGCCCGACGTAATCGTCCTTGACAACTTGCTCGACTAGAAATGCCGCAACGTCCGCACGTGTGATTCTCAGGCGAAGTTGGTCGGCGAGACTCATGTCCGTGACGACCGAGACGTTCCCCGTCTTTACGCGGTTGGTGAACGACATCGGACGGACGATCACCCAATCGCAAGCGCTCTTCTCGATGAGTTCGTCCGCCGCGGCGGCATCTTCGTACATGTGGTTCAGAAAGATCGGTATGATAACCCTCCCGAAGAAGAACGATGAGCGCCGCACAAATTCCTTGCTCGAACCAACGCCGGCGGCGTCGAGCCAGACCAGTTTGCGAACACCGTGTCTTTTCATCCCAGCAATCACGTTCGTGGCGACCTCGGCGCGAAGCGTAGTCCTCTTGTTTGTGCGAGCACCTAGGGTGCTTAGGACCGCGTCGTGTCCGGCGAGGAGCCTATCGAGGTCGGCCGTATTCGTTGGTTCGCCCTGAACGACCGTGAGTTGCGGGTGTTTCCTGTTCATTGAGGACGCATTGCGCACAAGAGCCGTGACTTCGTGATTTGCGTTCAATAGATCATTGAGCGCGAGCTGTCCGACTGCACCGTTTGCACCGAGCGAAAGTATCTTCATTGGCGGGCTCCGATTTCTGCCGGCGGCACCACTTCGCCGGTCAGAGCGATTGCGGTGCTCAGCGGCAGGTCGCGTGACGATCTGCCCGCCCAAACCTTGTATTCTCCGGGCGCAACTTCCCACAGATTCTTGTCTGGGTTGAAAACTGAGAGCATCTGAGGCTCTACCTTCACTGTGACTTCTTTCTGCTCTCCTGGGCGGAGCGCGATCTTGTTCCAGCCCACTAGACGACGTGGCGGTTCCTGAGTGCTAGCCGGTAGTGTGAGATAGACTTCGGCAATTTCTTCTCCCGCGCGGCTTCCAGTGTTTTTCACCTTGAATGTCACCGTCAGCCCGTTGTCTGATGTTGTTCTCAAGTCGGAATACGCATACGTTGTGTAGGACAGCCCGAATCCGAACGGAAAAAGCGGTTCCTTCCTCTCCGCGTCGTACCACTTGTACCCAACCTTGAGACCCTCGTCGTATACCGCGTCAAATGGTGTCTGGTTCGTTGAAATTCCCGGAACTACCGGGAGGTTTGGCAAGGGAGTGACCGGGTTGTTAGGGTCTAACGCCGGCTGATCAACGTGCTTGGGGTGCGGCAGGTCTGCTTCAGTACGTGGAAAGGTCAAGGGCAGCTTGCCGGAAGGGTTCGTATCGCCGAATAGAATATTGGCTAGCGCCTCAGACCCGCGTATGCCCGGATACCACGCCTCAATAACCGCACTAACCTTTTCGATCCAGGGCATCGTAACCGGCCCACCAGTTTCCAGCACGACGATCGTATGGGGATTGGCTGCGGCCACTGCATCGATCAAGGCATCTTGATTTTCAGGCAGTGACAGGTTCGGCAGGTCCATATTTTCGTAAGTGTGCTGGACTGCGAACACGATGGCCGCGTCTGAAGCCTTGGCAAGTGCTGCAGCCGAGACTGGATCCGTACCCGGATCAAACTTCACCACTGCTCCCTTGGCTTTCTCTGCGATCCCCTTCAACGGAGCCGAGCGGTGGTATACCGTTGTGCTGAAGGCCCCAAGGGGGTCACCGGGTGGACGGTTGGGCGATGGCGGAACTGGGCTCCCCCCAGCCGGCGATACTTGGCCCGAGCCACCGCCGGACATCACCCCAACATCGGCGTGTCCTCCGATTACGGCAATAGACTTTACGGTGGCAGCGTTCAAAGGCAATTGCTCGCGTTTGTTCTTCAACAGCACGGCGCCTTTTTCTTCGATCTTCTGCGCCACTTCGAAGCCGCGCCCCACGTCGACCACGTGTGCCTGCGGCGGATTGTCCACAACGCCCGAATCAAACTCGGTTCTCAGAATGCGATGCACCATGTCATTGAGACGAGCCAATGGCACTTCGCCGCTCGCAACGGCCCTCCTCAGTGGCTCACCAAAGAAGCTGTAGCCCGGCATCTCGATGTCCAGGCCGGCAAGGGCCGCCTTCGCGGTGCTGTGCGTCCCGCCCCAATCTGAGATCACAAAGCCCTTGAACTCGAGTTCCTTCTTCAACACCTCGTTCAGCGAGTAATCGTCTTCGCAGGCGTATACGCCGTTGATCTTGTTGTACGCGCACATCACCGAGCCCGGATTCGACTCCCGCAGCACGATCTCAAAGGCAAGCAGGTCGCTTTCCCGCATTGACCGCTTGTCGATGACTGAATTGACAAAAAAGCGTCCAGCTTCCTGGTCGTTCATAATGTAATGCTTGACGCCTGTGACCACATTCTCCGCCTTCATGGCCTTCAGTACCTGCGCGGCCAAAGTTCCGGCCAGCAGTGGATCCTCTCCCATGTACTCGAAGATGCGCCCATCGCGCGGTTCTCGCGTCAGGTTGATTCCGGGACCGTGCGACAGGATAAAGCCATGCGCCCGAACCTCGCTCCCGATCAGCGTGCCTGTCTCATACGAAAGTGCAGGATCCCAACCGGCAGCCATTGCCGCCGCGGAAGGCAGAGCTGTTGCATAACGGCTCTTCACTCCCGCATTTGAAACGCCCACGACCGCGTCGGTCATCTGCAGGTCGGGAATCCCAAGCCGTGGAACCCCCGGGATGAATTCGGCGGCGGACCTGATGGCTCTTGTCCCCGGTCCGGATTCTGGTGGTGGTCCGAACAGTGTCTCCCAACCCAGCCCATGCAAAAGCTGGATCTTCTCGTCTAACATCATCTTCTCCATCACCAAGTCCGCCCGCTCATCTGGAGAAAGGCTCCTGTTTTCCCAGGGGCCCTCGGGCTCCTGCTTCTGCGGTGCAGACTGACTGTTACTGAGGCTTCCGGTAAGCAGGCAAAGTGCGACCCCGGCAACAAGCGCCACTCTCTGCGATGAATTGACCTTCATACACAATCCCTTCCAAGAAAGATTTGGCCTCTACGAACGAGTTGCCGTTGTCGAAATACTCTCCGCGCTTGGCTCAAAGCCTGGCGCTGACCGCGGGCGCGAGCGTGGTCCGCGCGAACTCGGCGAGAGTCGTGGGGGTGGTCGTGTCGGGAGTGCGCGGTTCGGCCTGATCCAACCGGCCCTCGCGGAATGCAACATACATTTCGAGAATGATCTCGACAATAAAGTCAGGCATGCCCATGCCCGACAAAGCACCGCGGGCCTGGTCGATCGTGGTCTCGATGTTCTGCACCGGCTTGCCGAGCACTGACGAGATGATCGCGGCCGCCTCGTCTGTCGAGAGGTCCTTGGGTCCGTGGACGCCGATCCGGTGATGCCCGGTCCAGCTGCGGTCGAGCAGCCAACACGCGGCCTTGGCGGCGATGTCAGCCGTTGCCACGAGAGGCCACCTTTTGCCTGCTGGAAGCGGCGTGAAGATCTGACCCGCTTTGGCGATCAATTCTGCAGAGAGGAGGAAGTTCTCCATGAAGATCCCGGGGCGCAGCGAGACAACCGCGGGGAGCGCGGCCTCGAATTCGTTCTCGATTGCGCGGGCTGGGCCTACTGCTCCTGTGCCGGGGCCCGTGTGGGCGCCCGCGCTTGAGACGACGACCGCTCGACGCACCCCGACCTTCTTCGCAACCGCAGCAGCCTGCTGCGCATTCTTGACCGCCCAGGCGTAATAGTCGGGTCGCTCTGGCGGGGGGGTGAGCCAAAACAGTGCCTCCGCGCCTTCGAGTGCCTCGGCAAGGAGGGGCGGTTCCTCGAAGGAGCCTTCGATTACACGTGCGCCGCGGTGCGCAAGCTCGTCGACTTTCTTTCTGTCGCGGCTAATCAATGTAACCCGTTCGCCGGCGTCGAGGAGCCGCGTCGCTAGCGCACGGCCAATATTGGACGTGGGCGTATTGATGACGATGGACATGGATGATGCTCCTTTTCAATTGATTTACTTATTCAGGAACTGGGACTGGTGAAATGCGTCTTCATCTCATCTGTTGATCGATGTCGCGCAGTCGGTGACAAGGTATTAAGGCGACCAGCCGCCACCCAGCGCACGAAAGGAAGCAACTGCCGCGCGAGCGGCACTTTCTCGGGTGGAAGCCAATTCATCCTTCGCAACGAGCAATTGGCGGTTGGCATCAAGTACGTCAGTCAGCGGAATCACGCCGGCTTTGTACGATTGTTCGGAAAGGTCTTTGACTCGTTGAAGAGAAACAATTCCGCTGGCGATCTCACCACGGCGGGATTCTGATTGCGCCAATGCATTGAAAGCATCCTCCACGTCTTCGGTTGCACGAAGGACCGAGCTACGGTACTGAATTAAGGCTTCCGCATTTGCACCTCGGGCCCGCTTCACTTCGGCGTCGACCCGTCCGAAATCGAATAGACGCCATCGCAGTCCGGCGATCAGTGTCGGCTGAAAGCCGGACTCGCGGAAAAGGCTTCCAGGAGTTTCGGCTTCGCTTCCGAGCAGACCGGAGAGCGAGATCTTCGGGTAGTATTCGGCGATCGCTTGTCCGATCCGAGCATTCGAGGCAGCGAGCCTTCTCTCAGCCGCGATGATGTCGGGACGGCGCCGAAGAAGTTCCGCGGCGTCCAGCGTGTTCGCAACGCTCGGAACTGCGGGGATATCTTCTGGGGCACTCAACTCATCAGCATAAGTTCCCGCCTGTGCGCCCATCAGCATGTCCAGCCGATTGTGCTGAGCCTCGAGAATGATATTGATTGGTGGAACCGTCGCCCTGGCTTGCGCCAAGAGCGCTTCAGCTTGTGCGAGTTCGCGATCCGAAGCAACACCCGCATTCCGTCTCTGCGATACCAGCTGCAGGAGGTGCTCGTCGGTCTCGATCTGCTCTTTCGCAAATGCGAGTCGTACCTGCGCGCCACGGATTTGCATGTAGGCATCCGCTGCTTCTGCGACGACCGATACACGCGTTCCTAATCGCTCTGCTTCCGCAGCTTGCGCTTCGGCATTAGCAGCTTCGGCCCCTCGCCTCAAGCCGCCGAAGATGTCGGTCTCCCAGCTTGCTGCGATTCCGAGGTCGAGAAGGTTCCCGTTGCGGTAATTACCTGGAATTACACCCGAGACGGCGCGGCCCAACGGAGTGGCAACGGACTGGCGGGAGGATGTGTTGCTTCCAACGAGATCGAAACTCGGCTTGCGGTTGGCGCCTGCTTCTCGTGCTGCCGCCCGTGCCTGCTCGACTCGTGCGAACGACGCGGCGAGATCGAGATTTTGCTTGAGCGCCCGTTCCACGATTCTGGCGAGTGCCGGGTCGTCGAATCCTGTCCACCATCTGTCGAGTGAAGGAGCCGGAAGAGTCGCCGTGCGCGACTCGATCGCTGGGGCATTATGGTAGGGCTGAAAGTTGTTAACCGGTTGTTTGTACCGGGGCCCGACCGAGCATCCGGCCACAAGGACAGCAGTCACCACCTGAATCAGGCAGAACGCTGATTTCCAAGAGGCCGTGATCCGGATTCCAGGTGCGTCATATGATGGGGCTGTGGAGCCTGGTAGCTTCATAACGAGTGAACAATATCGTAATAAGTAACCTTGTGTCAAGCTCAATCGTAAGCTATGATGATTCTGCTATGGAGCAAGAGGCAATAATCGACGCCGCCGGGGTTTCGGGGCAGAGGGGACCAGCGGATCACAAACGCCGTCAACAGATCCTGCAGGCCGCCGATGAACACTTTCGGCTCTACGGTTATCGGAAGACGACTCTCGCGGACATCGCAAAGTCGATCCATCTTTCGACGCCTTATATTTATAAGTTTTTCGATTCCAAGCAGGCGATTGGAGAGGCGATGTGTTGGCATTGCCTGAGCGCGGCTCTTTCGGCGGTCGAGGAATCGCTCGCAGCCACTAAGTCTCCTGTTGAGAAATTACGCCGTATTTTCATGGGGCTAGAGGGAATAACCTGGCGATTGCTGAGTGAACAGCGAAAAATTCATGAGATGGTCACAGTATCCTTTGAGGAAAACTGGGAGTCCATTGCTCGATTCCGAGAGGGGATTTTCGAGATGATTCGCAGGGTCGTAATTCGAGGGCGCGAATCCGGCGAGTTTGAGCGCAAGACCCCGTTAGAAGAGACTTCGAGAGCGATCGCAAGAATGACGGAGCTGTTCTACCACCCAACCCTCCTGGACCAGGTCGGCAGGAGCCAGCAAGACGAGGCTCTTGCGGTGGCAAACGTCGCCATTCGATCTCTGACAGCATGACTCAAGAAATAATTATAAATTACGAGTTGACATTTTCGTCACACGTAAGCTAACTTCGACTCCAGTTGCTTCTCTGGAGTGGATCATGTCGGCTTCGAAATCTCTCGTCCCATTGTTGATTGCCGTCCTGCTGACAGCAGGCATCTCAGGCTGCAAAACGAAGGAACAAGAAGACCCCAGGACTCTGCCTGATCTGGTGCGTGTTGCGACGGTACGCGAGGCCGAACGGGGGGATCGCGCATTCACAGGCGTTGTCACCGCCCGCGTTCAGAGCGACCTCGGATTTCGCGTTCCTGGCAAAGTAACCCAACGCTTCGTTGATATCGGGCAAACCGTTCGGGCGGGCCAGCCACTGATGCGTATCGATGTCACCGACTATGCGCATGTCATCACCACACAAACGCAGAATGTTGAAGCAGCGAAGGCCAAGGCCGCGCAGGCGGCAGCCGATGAAGCACGCTACCGGGGCCTTGTTTCAACCGGCGCCGTTTCCGCGTCTGCCTACGATCAGGTCAAAGCCGCTGCCGATGCTGCGAAAGCACAGCTCGCCGCAGTGGAGGCGCAAGCCCAAGTGGCAAAAGATGAGGGCGATTATTCGATCCTCGCCGCCGACGCAGATGGAACGGTGGTCGAGACCCTCGCCGAACCGGGCCATGTCGTGACGGCCGGGCAGACGGTTATCAAGCTCGCTCATGCCGGTCCGCGTGAAGCGGCCGTGAACCTTCCTGAAACGGTACGCCCCGCTCTGGGTTCGATCGCCAGAGCAACTCTTTACGGAGAGAGCGGGAGTGTTCAAGCTCGTCTGAGACAGCTCTCTGACGCTGCTGATCTGGCGACCCGGACCTTCGAAGCTCGTTATGTTCTCGGAGGTACAGCTGCAAATGCCCCTCTAGGAGCGACCGTCACGATCGATCTTGCGGAGCCTCGCAGAACTAGTTCCCTAGAATTTCCGATGGGTGCGATTACCGACCGTGGCAAAGGGCCCGGTGTCTGGGTCTTAAACGAAAAGTCCTCCACTGTTTCGTTCCGTCCGGTCAAGGTTCTCCATATGGGCGAAGAGAACGTTACCGTTTCGGAAGGTGTAAAGCCAGGAGAAGAGATTGTCGCTCTAGGAGCTCATCTACTTAGCGATGGCCAGCAGGTTCGCGTGGCTGAAGAGAAAGCGGCGATCCGATGAGCGACTTTGAAATCCAAGAACCTCGTTTTGAGAAGGAGCAAGCAGCAAAGCCTTGGCGGTCACCCAAATCCGGCCATAGATGGTCACCTCAAAACCGGCCATAGAGAAAAAGCCTGAGACATTAGCTCCGGCGGGGGGGAAATTAGCCTCTGTTGGCATGGGTAATGTCTTGGAAAAGGCGAAGCAGGAACAGGTGATCGCGCTGGGGCGTCTTGGTTGGTCCCTGCGTAGGATCGAGGCGGCGACGGGAGTCCGTCGCGAGACTGCTGGCGGTTATTTGCGGTCGGCTGGGGTAGGGCTACGCACGCCGGGAGGTTGGGGACACGGTGGTCCCGCAAAACCGGCCATAGAAGTGACCACCGGCTTTTCCGGTTTACGCCAGGCCAACAGTTCAAAACCGGCCATAGAAGTGACCACCGGCTTTTTGGCTGGAACTGCTCCGCCGGGGCAGGTTGGTCGGCGTTCGTCTTGCAGCAGTGAAGCATACCGCGAGCTAATCGAGTTGGAACTGTCGCGAGGCCGCAACGCGGTGGGTATCTTCCAGGACCTGGTTGACCGGCATGGGTTCACCGGCAGCTATGAGAGCGTCAAGCGATTCGTTCGCAAGCTTCGCGGGTCGGTGTCGCCTGAGGCTCGGGCAATCATCGAGACGCGGCTAGGCGAAGAATGCCAAGTTGACTATGGCACTGGGCCGATGGTGCGCGATACCGACAGTGGCAAGTACCGACGCACGCGGCTGTTCGTTCTAACGCTGGGCTGCAGTCGGAAGTCGGTACGACTGCTGGTCTTCCGTTCGAGTGCGCGAGTGTGGGCTGAGCTTCACGAGAAGGCGTTTCGCCGGCTTGGCGGTTCGCCGCGGATCGTGGTCCTGGACAACCTTCGCGAGGGCGTGGTTTCGCCAGACTTCTACGATCCGGGCGTGAATCCGTTGTATCGCGACGTTCTGGCACATTACGGCGTGACGGCGCTGCCGTGCAAAGTGCGCGATCCAGATCGAAAGGGAAAAGTCGAGAGTGGCGTCAACCACGCTCAGATGACGCCGCTGAAGGGCAAGAAGTTCGAGAGCCTGGAAGAGGCGCAGGCGTATCTGGATCACTGGGAAGAGCGCTGGGCCGACAAGCGCATCCACGGCCGGACCAAGCGGCAGGTAGCGGCGATGTTCGCCGAAGAGAAGCCCTTCTTGCAAACTCTGCCGGTGGAGCCGTTCCGCTACTACCAGTATGGCGAGCGCACGGTGCATATCGATGGTTGCGTCGAGGTAGACGCGGCTTACTACGGAGCGCCGCCGGGCTGGATCGGGCGGAAGGTCAACGTGCAGTGGGACGCGATGTTCGTGCGTCTTCTCGATCCCCGCACTGGTGAGTTGCTGCGCGAGCATCTGAGCGGCAGGCCGGGCGCTCATCGTATCCGCGATGCGGATCGTCCGCGTCGTACGCCGCCGCCGTTGCTTCAGCTGCTGGCACGTGCGCACAAGGCAGGAGCCAACATCGGCGCGGTCTGCGACGCCATCCATGCTCGCCAGGGCGAACTCGGAATGCGTCGCATCCAGGGCGTTCTCCAACTGGTCAAGCAGTATGGCAGCGTGGCTTCGGACGATGCCTGTGCGGCAGCGCTGGAACTGCGCATCCCGGAGTATCGCTTCGTACGCCGCTATCTGGAGCGCAGTCCGCAGGCTCCTCTCACTCTGCGACAGGTCGATCCTCTCATCCGCGAACTCAGCCAGTATCGCGACCTGATCCAGCAACGCATCAACTTCGAGGAACCCACTCCATGAACCTGATCGAACTCAATCGCTCTCTGGTGCAACTGCGCCTCAGCGGCATGGCCGCAGTGATGGAAACTCGCCTTCTGCAAGCGCAGTCGGAGAACATGACGCCCATCGACCTGATCTCCATCCTTGTCTCCGACGAACTTGCCTGTCGCAGCAAGCGGTTGCTGGAGCGGCGCCACAAGCAGGCGCAGTTCCGTGACCCAAACAAGCTACTCGATAACTTCGACTTCCAGTTCAACCCGAAGATGAACCGCAGTCTGGTCTTCGATCTGGCCACTGCGAACTGGGTCGGAAAGCGCGAAGATGCCTTGTTCCTCGGTCCGCCCGATCCTGGTTCATACTGCCCCACCTCGCTAACTTATTGAAAATAGAGAATCCTGATTTTGTGTCGATTGAGGCCGCGGGGCACGCGATCCGTCCTTGATATTCCGAACCGCCTCTCGAATCCCTTCTGAATCCAGAATTGCGATCGAAATCCTCCAGGGTGCGCAAGGAACGACTTGTTCTGCACGCAACTTCTCTAACTTAATCATGCGACGTACACTGTTTGCACTGACACCAAGATATTGCGCGGCCTGTTCTAAAGTCAGATAGCCCTGCGTACGCTGAGGATCATAAGCAGAAAGATGATGTGTATCTCTCGCCGAGTACACTCTCTTCTCGTTCCACGTATGACCAGCCCCAGTCTTGAATCCAAGCCGATTCAGCGTGGTTGCGATTTGTTCATCTGTATGGCCACCCGCCATCTGTTTCACTACCTCGATCGCTTCCATGCTTGTGCACCGCCCGTGTTGGCCGGTCTTATTCTTCTTGACCTTTAGTTCTGAATGACGACCACCTGCCCAATGTATTAGTAAATTAACTTCATGGCCGTTCTCATCTACGTCTGCAACAATCTCATGTACCAAGATACGCACGATCCTTTGCTTCAAACGCATATCGCAGGAAGGAGCGTTCCAGACTGCAGGCAAATCCTGAGCAAGGCTGAGCAGCACTTCCTTATCAGGCAAAGGCGTTAGTCCGTCAGCGGAATCAAACTGTATAAGCTTGTTATCGAGCTCTTGAACTCTTACCAGAGCCGCGTTCCAGCGTGATTCCAGTTCGGAAGCAACCAGGCGGTTTTCCGGATCTATATTCTCGTAGCGCCGCGCTGCAAGCCGTGCTTCGTATCGTGCCTGCTCGACCTCCAGTTCCAGGGTCTTCCGCTGCTCTTGCGTCCGCTGTCGCAGTTGTTCGGCCGCCTCTAGAGCCGCTTCGACCGCATTACCACCGATCGCATCCAGTACCAGTTGCGTGACGGCTTCATCGATTCGAAGGCCGCCAAAAGATATGCACCAATCTTCTCCATGGTTGATCTGGGCACCCTTGCAGTGATAACGAGGCACGTTGGCACGAGTGCCACTGTAGGAGACTTGCAGCATTCGTCCACAGCGTCGGCAGCGGAGCAGCCCTGTCAGCATGGCTTGTCCACCACGGCCGGCCTTACGCGAGGATCCCCATTTTAGGTTGGAGTTAGCTCTGATCATCGCCCTGTTCCGTTCGTAGTGTTCCCAAGAAATGTAGCCCGGATGATGATCGCGAATCAATACGGTCCACGAATCCTGCGGTTTATGATGGCCAATCGACTTGCGCCTGCGACCATCCACAATCTTGGTGCGCGATTCGGTCTTTCCGAACACATAAGCCCCGGCATACATGGCATTTTGCAGCATATGGTAAAGCGTGTTGTAAACGGGAAGCTTCCAGATGACTTCGTGACCGGATCCCTCAATCTTTGCAGGCAGAGATACCTTTTCTCGGCGGAACCAAAGCAAGACCTGACGAACACTGCCTAGCTCCGTCATCTTGGAAAATACCAGATGAATGGCTTGCTGGACCCTATGATCTGGATCCATCTCAACCTTGCCGTTTTCGCTCCACACGAAGCCGATCGGAAGATGGAACTTTAACTCGCCACGCCCGGCCTTCTGTCGGATCGCTTCCAGCGATCGTTGTCGCAGCAGATTTAACTCAAACTCCGACATGGTGCCCTTCAGGCCCAGCAGAAGCCGATCATTAATGAAACTGGGGTCATAGATGCCATCAGGGTCAATGACCACCGCGCCCGTCATGCCGCAAAGCTCGATCAAGTGATGCCAATCGCGTCCGTTGCGCGCGAGACGCGAGGCTTCTATGCAAAAGATCGCACCCACTTCGCCTGTGCAGACTGCGGCCACCAATTTTTGAAATCCAGGCCGATCCATGAGACCGGAACCAGAGCGTCCGAGATCATCATCAATTACGCTGACCTGGACGAAGCCGAGTTCGCGAGCATGATCGACTAACCCATACTGGCGTCGCTGACTCTCTTGGTTATGGAGTACCTGGCCAGGGCTGGACTGACGAACATAAACGATGGCTTGCCGGCAGAGACGCTCAGCGGTCAGCTTCGAGATCATCTCCGCCTCCGTCTTCCTGCCGCTGGCTTGCCTGGGCCGCCGCTACCAGAAGTTCCACTAGAGCGAGCGACAGCTCCCGCTGTTTGGAATCCGGTATGACCGCCTTCAGAGCATCGACGAGTTGTAGGTTCAGCTGTAGGTCCAGCGGCTTCGCATGTCGAGTCACGCACCACCTCCCGAGGAGTCTCCTCCATCGAAGGCTTAACGCAATCGGTCGATGACTGCCAAGCATTTATCAAATTACGCAGCTCGAGCAAAGCCGCAGTGCATACCAGAGGAGGGCCAACCGAAAAGCTGGCGCAGTCTGGACTAAACACCCAGGCCGGCAGGGAACAAATCGTGCTATCCGGAAGCTCACAAAAAATGTGCTCGCCGTGACGGTCTCTCATCCGCCGAAACACTCGCAAAGACTGTCCATGCAGCGGATGCCAACGGTAGTGAACCGTCGCCATCTCAGAGTGATGTGCATCATGTTTCGGGGTCG
>Ga0210408_10004216_pt1 | contig 12916 bp, 8 predicted proteins | sample IncBWH4MmetaG_FD_155471 | JGI IMG/M metagenome (GOLD analysis project Ga0210408, IMG submission 155471) | Forest soil microbial communities from Barre Woods Harvard Forest LTER site, Petersham, Massachusetts, United States - Inc-BW-H-4-M | ecosystem: Environmental > Terrestrial > Soil >...
TCGACCCCGATCTACCAAACCACCTCCTATGTGTTCGACGATGTCGATCACGCCGCGTCGCTCTTCAACCTGCACAATTTCGGCTACATCTATTCGCGGCTGACCAACCCGACCGTTTCGGTACTCGAGGAGCGGGTGGCGAGTCTCGAAGGCGGCCGTGCCGCACTCGCTGCGGCCTCGGGACATGCCGCGCAATTCCTGATCTTCTTCACCCTGATGGAGCCGGGCGACGAATTCATCGCCTCGCGCAACCTCTACGGCGGCTCGCTGACCCAATTCGGGCTGTCGTTCAGGAAGCTCGGCTGGAAGTGCCAGTTTGTCGACCCGACCGAGCCGGAGAATTTTCAGAAGGCGCTGACCCCGCAGGTCAAGGCGATCTTTATCGAGAACCTGGCCAACCCGGGCGGCATCGTGCTCGATCTCGAAAAGGTGGCCGCGATCGCCCATGAAGCAGGCATCCCGCTGATCGTCGACAACACTCTGGCGACCCCCTATCTCTGCGAGCCCTTCCGCTGGGGCGCCGACATCGTCTGCCATTCGACAACCAAGTTTTTGAGCGGCCATGGCCACGCGTTGGGCGGCATCGTCGTCGAGTCGGGTCGGTTCGACTGGGCGCAGGGCGACCGGTTCCCGTCGTTGACCGATCCCGAGCCGGCCTATCACGGGCTCAAATTCTACGAAAACTTCGGCGATTTCGCCTTCACCACCAAGGCGCGGGCCGTGGCGTTGCGCGATTTCGGCCCGACTTTGTCGCCCATGAATGCGTTTTTGACCCTGACCGGGATCGAGACCCTGCATCTGCGCATGGACCGGCACGTCGAGAATGCCCAGAGGGTCGCTGAATTTCTCTCCGACCATTCCCGTGTCGCGTGGGTGTCCTATGCCGGGCTCGAGGAGAGCCCGTTCCATGACCTCGCGCAGAAATACCTGCCGAAAGGCGCCGGCGCGGTCTTCACCTTCGGCGTCAAGGGCGGCTACGAGGCCGGGGTCAAGCTTGTCGAAAGCGTGCAGCTGTTCTCTCACCTCGCCAATATCGGCGACACCCGCAGCCTGATCCTGCACCCGGCCTCGACGACGCACCGCCAATTGTCGGACGAGCAGCGGCTGGCCGCCGGCGCCGGGCCGGACGTCATCCGCCTCTCGATCGGCCTCGAAAGCGCTGAAGACCTGATACGCGATCTCGACGAGGCGCTCGCCACCGCCGATTTGTAGCGCTTTTGCCTCCGGCGCCGGACGAGCCCGCTCGCACGCCGCCATCTTGTCGTCAAGATCCAAGCGCATTGTCCGCCCTAGGATCGGGGGTGACCGCGACAAGTCGGGCTCAAAATTCGGCTGCCGCTCCCTGCTAGATGCGCCGCGATGACTCCGTAAGTATCTCAAAAACAACGCCTCATCGGCGAAATTAAGCGTCCGATTCGATTTTCTCTCTGAGTTTCAATGTGCGGCAGGGAAATCCGGAGGGCTACTCGGCTCTATCGGCAGCGCGGCAGCGGCGCAGGCGTTCGAGCGCCATCCGCGCCATCGGGTCGCCCTGATGCAGCTGCAAGACATGGCGGTCGAGCTTGGTCCGGAGCGCCGGCGCTTCCGGAAACCCGCGATCGGTCCAAAAGCACTTGGCCGGGTCGAAGTAGCCGACAGTGTCGAGAAACGCGATCGTGAAGTAATAGCCTTCCGCCAATGATTCGCTCTTCGCCCGCGCCACGACCCGGCCATCCGCTGCAATCGCAGACGCCAGACACCAGCCGACGAGGCGGTCGAGTTCGTCGCGGGCCAGGCGGCGCTGATCTTCACGCATAGCGGGCCAGCCGAGCTGGAACAAGGTCGCGACATCGTAGTTGTTGTGGCTCGTCATACCGTCGTCGTCGAGCCATCCATTGGGATAACGGTCGTCGCGGATCGCGATCAATGTGTCGACTAGTTCCGGCCAATAGCCGATCCCGCCTTCGAGGTAGCGGGCCATGTGAAAGGTGAGGCTGAGGTCGGTCGAACGAAAGCGCTGTCCGTCGATCTCGTAGTCCGCACCAAAAAATCCGGTGGCCGGGTCCTGCCAATCGGCAACAAAGCGGCGGATGACCCCTTCGAGCCGCGGGTCCCAGTCGTAGGTTGCCGGCCGGCGCCACAGGATCAATCGAACGAGATCGGCGGTTGCGAAGTTCAGCTCTTTACGATGGTCGATGCCCTCCTCCGCCGGGCGTGAGACGAGGAGACTTCCGAGGTAATGCTGGAGCCGGCGGGGATCGTTGACGCGGTCGAGAAAGCGCGGCGATCTGCCCGCGAAATCGGGCGCGAGCAGGTGGTCGACTGACGCGTCGAGCTTCAGAAACCAGACCTCGGTGCAGCCGCCGTAACTGCCGTCCTTGTCCACAATCGTGGCCCTCGGCAGAGTCGGCAGGGCAGCTAGAGCTCGGATCCTCTCCAGGGTGGCGCGGGCCGCGGCCTCGTTGGCGGTATATTCGAACCGCCAACGCAGCTCCCGTAAAGCCTGGCGTAAGCACGAAGTGTCGAGTCCGCGGGCCTCGTCACCGTCGAGGCGTGCTTCAATCGCTCGAACTTCCGGTTGCACCGCCTGAAAAAGACCGGCTATCGCCGGAAAATACTTCGCAATGGCGCTCTGCGGGCTCCAACCTCGCGGAGCCCGCAGCGCTGCCGATTTCGTCATGCTCTCGCCATCCCTTGCCCCGCGGGCCGCTCGAACTGGATCGAGGAGGCGAAGGCTGTCACGGCAAAAAGCCCAGCGAAGGCGATCACGCTGGCGAGCATCAGCGCGCTCCCGCTCGGGCCTAGCGAAAGCGCGGCAGTCGCACCCGCGGCGCCCGTCATCTGCATGAAGCTTCCCAGACCTGACGCCGTACCGACGATTCCGGCGTTGACGCCGAGGCTGCCAGCGGTCGCGTTGGGCGTGATCAGCCCGCTGCCGCAGCAGATCAGAATCATCGGCCCGATAACGGCATACGGGCTCGCCACGCCGAGCAGCGCCAGAGTGACCATGAGAGAGCCTGCGGGGATCAGCACCATGCTGCCGATCGCAATCAGCCCATCGACGCCGAGCCGGCACGTCAGCCGGTTCGACAGAAAGCTGCCCAGAAGAAAGCCCATTGGCGGCAGCGCTGCGTAAAAACCATAATCTTGGGCACCGACCCCGAAGGCGACGATCAATACCGCCGGAGCGCCGGCGGCAAAGATGTGAAAGCCGGCATGGGAGCCGGCCGCTGTGAGCGCGTACGACATGAAGCGCCGGGTTCCGATCAACGTACGGTAGCTCGCCAACATCCCGCAGGGGCGAACCGCGTCCGGGGTTGCAGTGTGGCCTGCCGGCACATATCGTATCACCAGCAATATCGCCGCGCAGGCGCTCACCGCGATCACTGTGAAATTGGCGCGCCAGCCGAACCATCCCTGCAGGTATCCGCCGAGTACCGGTGCGAAGGCCTGCATCAATGTGGCGGCGATCGCCCGCCCGGCAATGACCCGAGCGGCAGCCTCCCGACCCCACAGCTCGCGCGTGATCGCGCGGCCGACGACCAACCCCGCGCAGGCGCCGGTTCCTTGCACGACCCTTGCGGCGATCAGAAACTCGATCGTCGGGCTGACCGCGCATGCGACACTGGCGAGCGCACTTACGGCGAGGCCGCAGATGATCGTTCGCCGGCGCCCGTATCGATCCGACAACGGCCCGAGCACGAGCATGCTTGCCGCGAAGGCCAGAAGATATCCCACAAAAGTGAGTTGCACCCGGCCGACCGAGGTCTCCAACGCACTCGCGATAGCGGGTATCGACGGAACGTATATCGTTGAAGCCACTATCCCAAGCGACGATGTCATCGTCAGGGTGAGCAGCAGAACCCGCGAAGTGGGGTCCGGAAGCCCATTTTCTGGAAGCGGGCGCGTCGTAAGGAACTCAGGCATGATCGATCCTCATCCGTGAAGGTCTTCCGAGAAAGCCGTCTTCCGGCATCGGCTGTCGGTCTGGAGGCCTCCGCTCAGGAGCGCGGAGACCCTCGGTGTAATAGAAACTCTCGGGATGGCCGGTGAACCCAAAGAACCGACCGGAAAGCCAATGATCGAGCGGGATGACAGGCAGCATCTGGTCGCCGTCGTCACAATCCGGCAGCAGCAACACGCTCAGGCGCGGCGCCCCTTTCGGCCAGGCGATTTCGAGCCGCCTGATCAGGGCACCCGCCGCGCGGGTATCGCCCTCGTCGTCGCGGCGCGGCAGCTCAGACACCAGACCCCCGGGACCGGCGAACGGACGGCCGTGCAATTGCTCGGCGTCGGCTATCCGAAACGAGGACGGCGCCGGCGGCAGAGTGAGTTCGAAACGGGCTGTGGCCGGTTCAAGGATACGGGCGACGAACCGATCTTCGCCGAGCCGGAAGCGAGCGACCGAGCCGACCACCGAATCGGGATCGGCGCTGGTATGGATTGCCCAGACGATGTCGCCGGAAACTTCAGGGTCGATCTCGTCCTGGATCAGGGCCTGCCGCCCGATCAGCGCTGCACCGCGACGAATCGAGCCGGCCGGCATCCCGTAGACAGAAGACAGGTCAAACACCACCCATGGGTTGCCTTCGACGCAGCTGCCGAGAATCCTGGTGCAAGCGCTCGGAACCTGATTGCGGCCGTCGATGACGAGCGTGTTGTGGCCCGCAGCATGCGTCCGGTAATACCGCCACCGGCATCCGGATCGGTGGTCGGCGCCATGGTCGAAGTAGCCGGGTAAATCATAATCATCCGAGCCGAGATCGGTTACCCAACGTTGCCTTGCTCCGTCGACGACAAAGCTCCCAGCGTCAGCTTGAGCATGCAGCAGCACGTCTTCCGGACGGGTAGGTGATGCAGATCGGCTGCCTGCAAAATTTCCGCCCTTGACGGCTAAATAGATTGGTCGCGCCTTGGTGTCAGACGACCACGTGTTGCGGAAGCAAGCAAGCTGGCTGCCACGAAATATCTTGCCCTTAGGGAGGTTGAGTGTGCCCGGCCCGATTTTGGGTTGCTTCGGCCAGATCATTGTCAATGGCAGAAACCAGCCGTCATAATTGCGCGCGAGCCAACCGTCGACGGGGCGCCGAAAGCGGTGTGCGAGCCAAGCCAGCGGAGAAACATCAAAGCGGCGCTCGGAATCGCCGAAATTGAACGCGGCACCGAATGGCCCGACCGCATGCAGCGCAAAATCGCCGGTCTGCGCGAAGCCCGGTTGCTCCGCCAAGCCAAAGCTGTTGCCGAGCGTGCTCTCGAGCGCGGCGACCATCAGGCCCGCATACCGCATGACGAGCGACCAGTAGCTGAGTCCTTCCGGCCAAGCGCCATCCGGCCCAAAGGCCTCAAAGACTTTCCGGGACGACGCCAGGCTTTTTACAATAAGCTGCCTGGATAGCACCGGGCGCCGTTTGAGCATAGCAAGGGATGCAAGTAATATCCCTGAATTTGATACCAATGCACAGTTATCTCGCTTTTTCGACCACAATAATTTTGGATCTTCATATGCTAAGAGCGCCGGCTCGAGCACGTGGTTTAGTAGAGACTGCTCGATGTTCTCCCTTTCATCGGTTGAGAACTTGTCGTACAACCAATCGTAGGCCAAGGATACGGAAGCCGAAATTTCCGCACAATCGAGAAACGACTTGATGACGGGCCGTTGTCTCCAGCACGTGGCAGAGGTAAACCTAACTAATAAGTTTCTTGTCACTTGAAGCGCATCATCTGCCCTATCGCTATCGTCGATCAGCGCCAAGAAGGAAGTGTTGATAAGGCGCCGAGCCTGTCGTTTGATTCCTTTGCGCGTCTCTCCCTCGGCTGGGGCCGAATCGGCTTGACCATGTAGTGCATCACGCAACCGCGCGAGCGCCTTGGGATTACGACTAGACGCCTTGCGGATGCGGGCGACGTCCTGCCTGTGAAATAAAAGATACGGATGAGACGATTTGAATACCGCGATCGCGGTTTCGACGGGCGTGGCAGTCTGGCCCTCAGCTTCGCTTACGTCGAGAAACCGCACGCTATCGAAGGGCAATCCAGTTTCCCCCGACAGGGGAAGTGTTGGTTACCGCGACCGACCGGCCTCGTCTCGTTCATGCAATAGGGGCGCGGCCGTCAGCGGCTACGAACACCTGCTCCGTCCCCCAGTGCGACGGAGCGGCGGTCAAGTTATCTCCAGCGCGTAACCAAGCACATATACATATCTACGTTAACTACAAAAAGCAAGCGGTTCTAGGCTTCAGTGGGGAATTTGGCGAGGGATTTCGGCCCTGAGAGCGGCGCCCTACGAAAACCTGGGACGGTCCTTTTAGAGCCCAGAGCGGCCGGTGCTTGATGACCAAAGCGAGCGAACCACCTTACCGAGGTGTTAACGGCGAGATGTACCCGATTTCTCAACTGCGACCACGAGGCATCGGCAGATGGTGCAATGCGCAGCCATCGCCAGACGCAGCCCCCTTGTTGTTAGCAATTACGGTCCCTGCCCATCAGCGGCACTGGCATCAGTCGCTCAGTAGCGTGGTTTGCTCAGGCGTGCGGGAGGGCTGTCGCGGTAGATTTGCAACCGGGTAACGCGCAGGCCCGCAACCCCATGCGCTTCGATCGCGCGCTGCCAGGCGAGAAATTCTTCCACCGACAGCTCGTAGCGACGGCAAGCCTCCTCGAGACTGATAGCACCGCTGCGCACCGCATCGACGACCACTGCCTTGCGACGCGCCACCCAGCGCTTGGTGTCCGGCGGCGGTAGGTCGATAACCGTGCCGCTAATGCCTGACAAGACCTCGTCCCCGGTCAAATCGTACAGTGTAGCGTTCTTGTCCATGGGCACAGAGTAAACCCGAAGATCTTAAAGAACCCCTAAGTCAAACTCTAACAGAAAGTGCAATTTCTGAGACGAGGACGGTAGTGATGACCGGCTGCCGGCATGAACGCCGAGCGGCGCGGATATCGGCTTTCAGGCGACGCCTCGTCCGTCCCTAAGGTGACCGACAACCCTTGGGCTGCCCTTCCGGCCGCACGTGGCCTCGACTGGGCCGAGTTGCGGCGTGCCGGTGAAACGCGAACCGAATCAAGGTGCTCGTGGCAATTCTCCAGCTTGCGGCAGAGCGGTGCGATTCATATACTCCGCGCCGTTTCACTCACGGAGTTTCGGGGAAACCGATGCGTCCGTCATTGCCACCTGGCTACCACCCATCCGACGACGAAGAGTTTATGAACCCGATGCAGGTCGAATATTTTCGGCAAAAGCTGCTAAGTTGGCGCGCGGAGCTGCTGGCGGAATTCTCGGATACCCTTCAACATTTGAAAGAGGAGAGTCTTTTAAAACCCGATCTGACCGACCGCGCCTCACTCGAGACCGAACGGGCGATCGAACTTCGAACCAGAGCGCGCGGTCGCAAGCTTATTTCCAAGATCAACGCAGCGCTCGATAGAATAGACGACGGCACCTACGGTTACTGTGAAGAGACGGACGAACCGATCGGCATCCGCCGTCTCGAAGCCCGGCCGATTGCCACTCTCAGCATCGAGGCGCAGGAACGACACGAGCGTATGGAGCGGACTCACCGCGATGACTGACACTTACGACATTGCAGGCGCTGATTGCTCTCCAGTTGATGGTTTCCTAAGTGGTGGTTGTGGTTTTGTGATGCCCAACCATCTTTAGTAGCTTCGTGTAGCGTGGAGCTAAAATGCTGGTCGAAGCCGAGCAGACGGGTCTGAAGGCCGGTTGGACCGCCTCTTGTCGGCGCTCTAGTTGGATCCGGTCTGTCTCGTGCGGCGCTCAGGCGCTAGCCGCGATCGCCGGTGGCCTCGGCGCCGTTTATTTGGCATGCGTAAGCTCAACTCCGATCGCCCAAGCGACGGCGATTACGATCATTGGGCTCGCCGGGATCAGCGGTTTTGCTGCGTTCGCCAACCGCTGGACGCAGGCTGCGTTATCGGACCGCCTCGATATTCTCGTCCAGGCGCTCGACACCACAGCGGACGCGCAGCTTCTCGCTGTCCCGAATGGGCAAGCGGCTTATGCCAATGTTGCGTTTCAGCATATGCTTCCGGGAAGTGAAAAACCGCTCGATCGCCTCGAGCGCTCAATGATCGAGGACAAGGAGTCGATAACGGAGTTTCGTCGGCTACGCAGTCGGGCCTCGGCCGGGGTTCGCACAACTGCCGCGATTTCTCTGCGCAATGCCCGCGGCGGGGCTGTTGGCCGCTTCCAAATCGCAGCAAGTCCAATTGCCGGACATCCGGGGTACAGCTTCTGGAGTTTCCGCGACATCACTGCACGTGACGAAACAGAGACAATGCTGCGAGCAGAGCGCGACAAGCTGGTGGACTTTTTTGATAATGCGCCGATCGGCTTTTACTCATGCGATACCGACGGTCGCTTCCGCTTCGTCAACCAAACTTTAGCGCGGTGGCTTGGCACTACCCCCTCGGAGCTTTTCAAAACCGAGGCACGATTGCACGACCTCTTAGCCTCACTGCCGGCCGCCGCGACGCCTCCTTGGGACCCGTTCGGCGGTCGAAGCGACGGCAGGCATCGCGGAGAAGTGTTGCTCCAAACCCGCCAGGGCCGCGTCGTCCCTGCTTGGATTGGGCAGAGCGTTGTCGGGACGGGTGCGGAACTGCGCACGCGATCGGTGGTTTGCGACTTGACGCCGGAGCGCGAATGGAAGGCCGCGCTCAGATTGGCCCGCCGGTTTCAGCGCTTCTTCTCCAACGCGCCGATCGGCAGCGCATTGCTCGACCGGTCCGGTCGGTTCGAGGAGGCAAACCGCGCGCTCGGCGAGCTGTTCGGCATCGCACCGCGGGATCTGATCGGACGCGATCTGATCGGTCTGCTAAACGAGGAAGACCGCGACGGCGTTGCCGCAAAGCTCGCGTCCGCGGCGGATGGGCGGGCGGAACGGGAACCGATCGAGGTCCGGATTATCCGCCCGCGCGAAAAAACCATTGTTCTGTTTATCAGCCGTATCGACGACGCCGAGGGTGAAGCCACTGCCTCTGGTCTCGCCCCAGCGGGCGGCCTGACCCTTCATTTTATCGATGTGACCGAACAGAAGAACCTCGAGATCCAATTCGCCCAGTCGCAGAAGATGCAGGCTATCGGCCAGCTCGCCGGCGGTGTCGCGCACGACTTCAATAACCTGTTGACCGCGATGATCGGGTTCTGCGACCTCTTGTTGCTGCGTTTTCAGCCGGGTGACCCGTCCTTTTCCGATATAATGCAGATCCAGCAGAACGCCAATCGGGCCGCTAATCTTGTGCGTCAGCTGCTAGCGTTCTCGCGACAGCAGACGTTGCGGCCGCGGGTTCTCAACATCACCGACGTACTGGTCGATCTGTCTCACCTGCTGCGCCGGCTAATCGGCGAAAATATCGAGCTGAAGGTCGTACACGGGCGTGATCTCGGCCCCGCGAAAGTCGATCAGGGCCAGATCGAGCAGGTCATCATCAATTTGGCCGTCAATGCCCGTGACGCAATGCCGGGCGGTGGTACATTCACGATCCATACGTCAAATGTACGGTTTGAAGAGGCCGAGCGTCGCGGACACGAGGTGATGCCCGCCGGCGACTACGTACGGATCGAGACGTCCGATACGGGGGTCGGAATCCCTCCCGACAATTTGGAGCGGATCTTCGAGCCGTTTTTCTCGACCAAGGAGGTCGGTTCCGGGACCGGATTGGGTTTGTCAACGGTTTACGGAATCGTCAAGCAGACGGGCGGCTTTATTTTTGTTGTCAGCAAGCCCGGCCGGGGAGCGCGATTTGAGATCCTTCTGCCGCGCTACCAAACAGGGGATGCTTCGCCGACGCCCCCGCCCGAGGCCGTCGAGCTCTCTGCAGGCAAGGATTTGACCGGGTGGGCCACTGTCCTTCTGGTCGAAGACGAGGATCCCGTCAGAAAATTCGGCGCCCGCGCTCTGCGCAACAAAGGCTACAAAGTGATCGAGGCGGAGAGTGGCGAAGAGGCGCTTGAGGTGATCCGACGCGCGGAAGAGAGGATCGACCTGCTGATTACCGATGTAGTGATGCCTCGGCTGGACGGACCGGGACTCGTCCGCGAAGTGCGGGAAATCCGCTCCGATATAAAAGTGATCTTTATATCGGGATATGCCGAGGACGCGTTCCGGAAACGGCTCCATCGCGACAGCAATATTGATTTCTTGTCTAAGCCTTTCAGTCTGAAACAGCTCGCTAGCAAGGTAAAAGACGTAATCGGCACCGGTTCCGTATGAGAGCCGCTATTCGAGTTTTATTGTCGCGCCGATGACGCCGCGTTGACGCTCACGGAGAGATCATACCTCTGCCCTTTCCCCGCAGACAATCGGCGAACGCGACATGAGGCGCGCGTTGCCGACGGCGATCAAGGAACAACTCGTAGGCGTATCCATTTCCCGATTGCATTTCGAACAAAACAGGTACACTACTCCTCCCGCCGGGCGTTGCTCGATTTTGACGGCTATGGAATAAGGAGACGCGATAATGCAAACAGCGTTGCGCCTTTTGGACAAGGAAGCAATGGACAAGCAGCGAGCTTTGGACGCGGCGCTAGGTCAAATCGAACGCGCTTTCGGCAAAGGTTCGATTATGAAACTCGGATCGCGCGAGACCGCGGCCGACATCGAAGTGATTTCGACCGGCTCACTGGGCCTCGATATCGCACTAGGCATCGGCGGGTTGCCGCGCGGCCGTGTCATCGAGATCTACGGGCCAGAGAGCTCCGGTAAGACAACCCTTGCGCTGCACGTGATTGCCGAGGCGCAACGCGGGGGCGGGACCTGCGCCTTTATCGACGCCGAGCATGCGCTCGACCCGGGCTATGCCCGCAAGCTCGGAGTCAGTGTTGATGATCTGCTGATATCTCAGCCCGATGCTGGCGAGCAGGCGCTTGAGATCACCGACACGCTCGTTCGCTCCGGTGCGATAGATGTACTGGTAATTGATTCGGTAGCAGCGCTCGTCCCTCGTGCCGAGCTCGAGGGCGAGATGGGTGACAGTCACGTCGGCCTCCACGCAAGACTGATGAGCCAGGCACTGCGCAAGCTGACGGGATCAATCTCCCGCTCTCGCGCGATGGTGATCTTCATCAATCAAATCCGGCTCAAGATCGGAGTGATGTTCGGCAATCCTGAGACCACCACCGGCGGCAACGCGTTGAAATTTTATGCTTCGGTTCGCCTCGACATCCGGCGCATCGGCGCGATCAAGGAACGTGACCAGGTGATCGGCAACCAGACTCGCGTCAAGGTCGTAAAGAACAAAATGGCGCCGCCGTTTAAGGTTGTCGATTTTGACATCATGTACGGCGAGGGTGTGTCGAAGCGCGGCGAGCTGATCGACCTCGGCGTGCAAGCGGGCGTGGTCGAGAAATCCGGCTCGTGGTTTTCCTATGATGGCCAGCGCATAGGTCAAGGTCGTGAGAACGCCAAGGTCTACCTGAAGGACCACCGCGAGGTCAGCGAGGCGATCGAGCACTCGATCCGCGCCAATGCCGGCCTCGTCGCCGAAGCAATGATGGCTGCTCCGGGAGATGCGGCGAGCGAGGAGTAGACCGTGCGGGGATCGACAGACCTGTAACGGGCTCGCGCAGATGGCGGTTTGAACGATCGTCCTATGGACCGGCGGCGCGGATCCAGAATTGCTCGAGCCGGCGGAGCGTGGCGCCAACAGTTTGGAGATCCTCCGCGGCGAGCCCACCCTGAGACAGCATTCCGAGATGACGGTGATGCATCGCCGTCAGACTATCTCGCAGTTCGGACCCTTTTTCGGTGAGATGAACGTGGACCGAACGACGGTCGTGCAGCGAGCGTTGCTGCGCGAGATAACCGTTTTCGACCATCTTCTTAACATTGTAGGAAACATTCGAGCCGAGGTAACAGCCCCGCAGTGTGAGTTCGCCGACGGTCATTTCGGAATCACCGATGCTGAACAGCATCATTCCCTGGACGTTATTGATGTCGTGAATCCCGAGCCCCTCCAGCTCGAGCTTGACCAATTCCAGGAATTGACGATGAAGGCGCTCGATAAGCGAAATGACGTGAAAATACTCGTTCATTCGAGCCTCATTTAGCAACAACGTCATTTCGCGCGGGCACAGGACCGACGGGTGGGATCGAGAGCTTCACCGATAAAGAGGCCGCGCCATCCCCTATCCGTGCAGCGGCAGGCGGGATCCGCCAATCTGAGCGCTCCGATCCAAATGTGATCAGGCAACTTTCTGGAGCTGGTCCGACAGAAGGGTTTCCGCCGTCCGGTAGTCTTCGAAGATCGTCCTAACCATCAGCGCTGCGTCAGACACCGCACCCGACTGGGCCATCGCTTCGAGCTCTTTGCACCGCGACGACAGTGTAATCGCGCCGACATTTGCACTCGCCGACTTCAACGCGTGGCTGGCTTGGTGAAGCAACGTGGCGTCGCGGTTCGTTGCGCCTTGCTCCAAGTCCTTGAGAAGAGTTGCTGCGCCCTTGAAAAACAAGCTGATCACCTGTTGCACGAGGTCTGACCGCTCCTCCCTCTGCAGTTGCCGAAGCGAGTCGAGCACCTTGTAGTCGATGGGTTCCACAGGTGAGGATGCTGGCACCAGCGCCAAACGCTCACGCGTGACCCGGTTCATGGATGGGTTGAGCCATGCAGTTAACATGGCTTTCATCTGGTCGAGAGTGAACGGCTTTGCCAGGTAGTCGTCCATTCCCGCGGCCAAACAGCGTTCCCGCGCACCTTCGATCACGTTTCCGGTCAGTGCGACGATCGGGGTGTGACGATGCGACGAGGCTTCGCGCCGGCGGATCTCAGCGGTCGCCGCATACCCATCCATCTCGGGCATCTGGCAATCCATAAAAATCAGCGCAAACTCACTGCCGGCGTGACGTTCGAGCGCCTGCCGGCCGTTTGTGGCAGTTTCGATCGTGTACCCCAAGCTCTCAAGGATGGCGACACA
>Ga0210408_10004218_pt1 | contig 12911 bp, 9 predicted proteins | sample IncBWH4MmetaG_FD_155471 | JGI IMG/M metagenome (GOLD analysis project Ga0210408, IMG submission 155471) | Forest soil microbial communities from Barre Woods Harvard Forest LTER site, Petersham, Massachusetts, United States - Inc-BW-H-4-M | ecosystem: Environmental > Terrestrial > Soil >...
GAGCGTCTTCGGTTTCGCCGCCGTCGTCGGGCCGACGCTCGGCGCCTTCCTGGTCGAGCATGCGACCTGGTCGATCGTCTTCTGGATCAACCTGCCGGTCGGCGCGCTCGCCTTCGCCATGCTGGCGGCGTTCTTCCGCGAGCGGCCGCATCGCCGGCCGCCGCGTATCGACTACCTGGCGTCGATCCTGCTGATGCTGGGCGGCGGCGCCTTGATGATGGCCATGATCCAGGGCGCAAGCCTCAGCCCCTGGATGCTCGCCGCGTGCCTCACCGTGGGCGCGGGCGCGCTGGCCGGGCTGGTGCGTCGGGAACGCCATGCCGAGGCGCCGATGCTGCCGTTCCGACTGTGGCGCAACCGCGTCATCGCCCTGGGCAACGCCGGCAGCTTCGCCATCGGCGCGGTCATGATCAGCGTCGGCGGCTTTCTGCCGATCTACGTGCAGGGCGTGATGGGCCGAGGCGCCGCGACGACCGGCGCAGTGCTCGGCACCATGTCGGTCAGCTGGGCCGTCGCCAGCATCGTGGCGGGGCGGGTCATGCTCCGCACCAGCTACCGGACGAGCGCGTTGATCGGCGGGACGGCGCTGGTCCTGGGCAGCCTCGTCCTGGTCGCCCTGACACCGACGCGGGATCCGGTCTGGGCCGGGATGGGGGCGCTGCTGGTCGGCATCGGCATGGGTTTCTGCAACACCACCTATCTCGTTTCGGTCCAGGCGGCCGCGGCGCTGCGCGAGCGCGGGGCCGCGACGGCGTCGAGCATGTTCATGCGCATCGTCGGTCAGTCGACGGGGGCGGCGTTGTTCGGCGCCCTGGTGAATGTCGGCCTGCTGCACTACGCACCGGCGGCTGAGGACGTGGCCCAGCGGCTGATGGAGCCGGCGTTGCGCCACAGCCTCGGCGCGGCCGAGATCGCGACACTCACCGCGGCAATGGCTTCAGCTCTCAGGAATGTCCATGTTGTGGGCGCGCTGATCGGGCTCGTCGTGCTCGCGCTGGCCGTCCGCTTGCCGCGCGCCCTCAACCCTGCCGCCCTGCCGGACGTCAGAGGGCCGGACGTCAGAGGGCCCGACGTCAGAGGGCCGACGGTTCGTCCGCCGACGTGACCAGGAAATGCGCGTTGGCGGTGGCGACCGGCTTGGAGCGGTCGTCCTGCCAAGCCTCGGCGAAGACATTGACCATGCGCCTGCCCTGCTTGGTGACCTTGGCCGCGGCGATGACGTCGAGCGGCCGTGCCGAGCGCAGGTAGTCGACCGTGATATTGACGATCTTGGGCACCGTCTCGGTCTCGGTCTCCCACAGCAGATGGAAGATCGCCGCCATCTCCAGCATGGCGCCCAGCGTGCCGCCGTGGATCGCCGGCAGGAACGTGTTGCCTATAAGGTCGTCGTGAAAGCGCATGCGGGTCAGGAGCTCGCCGGTGCCGTTCTCCGGCGCGATTTTCATCCAGCGCGCATAGGGTATCGCCTCGGCGAGCCGGGCCACGTCGCCCGACTTGCGCACTTCGGCCAGGCGCTCGAGCAACCTGCTCATGGCTTGATCTCCAGGCCCATCGCCTCGCGGCCGATCGACTGCGGACGCGTGACCTCGCCCTTGGTGCCCAGCATGAAGGTGCCGGCGGCGGCGGCGATCGGGTCCTTGGCGTCGCCATGATGGGCGAAGGCGCGGGTGAAGGCGACGGAGCGCGTGATGCGGTAACACTCCGCCTCGGCAATCACTGCCTGGCCCGGCGTCGCCGGCTTCACATAGTCGATGCGGAGGTCAAGTGTGGCGAACGGCTTGGGCTCCTTGAGCAGAGTCGCCACCGACATGCCGCAGCAGCCGTCGAGCAGCGCCGTCAGTGGCCCGCCGGCCAGCACGCCGGTCTCAGGATTGCCCACAAGCTCTTCGCGCCAGTCGAGCCGCATCGAGGCAAAGCCCCGCCGCGCGTCGACGATCCTGATACCCAGCGCCTTGCTGTGGGGAATCGTGTCGGAGAACCACATCTGGAAGAACGCCAGACGCTGCTCGCGATCGGCTAACGGGTTGACCATTGTCTACTCCTGCTCTCCCTCTCCACGCAGGGGGTATAGAGATATCGAGCGGACTTGAATACTTTTGACAGCGCTCCGATTCTCAGCCGTTTAGTACCGACATATCTGCCGCACATTGTTACGCATCAGTTTCCTAAACCGGTGGTCGGAGGTCGGCAAAGTGGGCGAGCTTTGTGAAGAAGGTGCCAATCCCGGTGAGATTGCCGCCCGGACGCGCGAGGCTCATGACAAGGCCTTCCTCGAGCGGATCGGCGGTGCTGTGGAATGCGATCGGGATGGTCGCGGTCGTCAACTTGGCCGCAATAGCGGCGGCAGAGCCTCGCTGGCCTCAGTCAGGTAGAAATGACCTGCCCTCATGGATGAACACGCGATATCGTTTGGCCCGTACCGACTCCTTGCAGCGCAGCGGCTTCTGCTCGAGCGCGACAAGCCGGTGCGGCTCGGCAGCCGCGCCTTCGATATCTTGGCCGCCCTGGTGGAACGCGCCGGTGAGGTGGTCGGCAAGGAGCAACTGATCGCCCGAGCCTGGCCACAAACCTTCGTTGAAGAATCGAACCTCAAGATCCAGGTGGGCGCGTTGCGCCGCGCCCTCGGCGACGGCCAAGGCGGCAATCGCTACGTCGTCACTGTTCCGGGGCGCGGCTACAATTTCGTTGCCCCGGTACGACGCGAGCAGGCGTTGCCCGCCACGCCAGCGCCACCGGTTCCCTCGACGATGCACAATCTGCCGTTCGCAGTAACGCGCATGATTGGCCGCGACGACGCGGTGGCAGCGCTCGTCGCGCGGCTTTCGCGCGAGCGCCTGGTGACGATCGTGGGAGCCGGCGGCATCGGCAAGACCACGATCGCCCTCGCCGTCGCCGAGCGCATGATGGCCAGCTATGAACACGGAGTCTGGCTAGTCGATCTGGCGCCACTCGGCGACCCGCGCCTGGTGCCAAGTGCGGTTGCGACCGTGCTCGGTCTGGAGACCCGCACCGAAAATTCGCTTCACAGCCTGGTCGCCAAGCTCACGGATCGTCGGATGCTGCTGGTGTTCGACAATTGCGAGCACGTCATTGATGCGGTGGCTGGCTTGACGGCGGCTATTCTCCGCGGAGCGCCAGGTGTGAACGTCCTGGCGACCAGCAGAGAACCGCTCGGGATGGCAGGCGAACGCGAGTACCGTCTTCTGCCGCTCGGCATCCCGGCAACGTCGTCGAGATTAACGGCAGCAGAGGCAGCGGCTTTCCCCGCCGTTCAGCTGTTCGTCGAACGTGTAAGGGCGATCATCGAAGATTTCGCGCTGACCAATGCAAATGCTCCAGCGGTCGCCGAGATCTGTCGCAGGCTGGACGGCTTGCCGCTGGCCATCGAGTTCGCTGCGCCGCGCGTGGAGGTGCTGGGAGTCGACGGCCTTGCTTCCCGCCTGGACGACAGCCTCCAGCTATTGGGAACACGACGTCGCACGACCATGCCGCGGCATCGGACCATGCGGGCCGTGGTCGATTGGAGCTACGGCCTGCTCGGCGAAGAAGAGCAGGCGTTTCTCCGGAGCCTCGGCATCTTTGCCGGCGGCTTCACGGTCGAGGCTGCTGATGCAATGCTTCCGGGTGCAGCAAGGACACGCAACAGTGCGCTCGACCATTTGGCTGGTCTGGTAACGAAATCGCTGGTTGTCGTAGACGTCAGCGGCGCCCAACCGCGGTTCCGGCTGCTCGACACGACCCGGGCCTACGCGATCGACAAACTGGACTCAAGTGGCGAGCGAGAACGCATGGCGCGCCGCCACGCCGAGTACTACCTCACCCTCTTCAAACGCGCCGAATCGGAAGTGCCTGCGCGGCCCACAGCCGAGTGGATCGCCGACTACGCCAGAGAAATCGACAATTTGCGCGCCGCGCTCGACTGGGTCTTTTCGCCAGGTGGCGACGGATCAATGGGGATGGCGCTGACCGCGGCCGCAGTCCCTTTGTGGATGCGTCTATCGCTGCTTGAGGAGTGCCGCAGTCGCGCCAAGCAGGCACTTGGCGCTCTTGGAACTGGAGGGACCCGGGACCCGCGCGAGGAGATGAGGCTGCACGCCGCGCTGGGCACATCGACACCCGAAGCTGCCGAGTTGGGCGAGGCGTTCACGAAGGCACTCGACATTGCGGAGAGCCTTGGCGACTCGGAGTATCAGCTGCGCGCGCTCCGGGGCCTGTGCTTCTATCACACCGGGAGAAATCGATACCGTGCTGCACTGCCATTTGCGCAGAAGTTCCATGATCTGGCAGCAAGGGGGGCGGACCCGGGCGACCAGCTGTTCGGCGAGCGCATGATGGGCGTGGCAAAATATTTTCTTGGCGACCAGGTCAGTGCGCGGCGTCATCTGGAGCAAGCACTGACTCACCATGCCACCACAGACCACGGACGGGATGTCATTCGTTTCCAGATTGATCCGCGATTATCTGCGCGTGTGTTCCTAGCGCGAGTGCTGTGGCTGCAAGGGTTTTCGGATCAGGCGGTGCGAACTGCCGCCATAAGCGTTGGAGAGGCACAGGCGACGGGTCACGCAATGTCGTTCTGTTACTCCCTCGCCTGGGCGGCGTGCTCGATCGCGCTGTGGACGGGCGACCTGGCCGCCGCAGCGCGCCATACAAGAACGCTGCTCGATTGTTCCAGAGAGCATAGCCTGACGCTTTGGAGCGGATTTGGTGCCAGGCTTCAAGCAATTCTTGGCATCGAGGAAGGCGATCTCGACACACAGAACTGCGGCGGCAGTACGTCGACCCTGACCGGATCGCCGAGCACAACCTTAGCTGCCGGTTTCATGGGTGAGCTGGTGGAAGCCTTCGTCCGTGCCGGGCAGATCGCTGAGGGGCTCGCGGTGATCGAAGCGGGGTTCGGTCAGTCCGAGGCAGGCTGGCTCGCGCCTGAGTTGTTGCGGCTCAGGGGCGAACTATTGCTGTCGCAAGGCGCGCCCGCAGCTGGCGAAACAGCGGAGAGCCTCTTCCGGCAGGCGCTCGATGAGGCGGGCCAACAGCAGGCCCTGTCCTGGGAACTGCGCGCGGCGACGAGCCTTGCCCGCTTGCTGCGCAATCAAGGCCGCCTTGTCGACGCCATCGTTTGCCTCCGGCCGATCTACACGCGTTTCACGGAGGGGTTTGGCACTGCCGACCTGATTGCGGCAAAGCGGCTTCTCGATGAATTGGGCAATAGAGTTCCGCGCTGAGCTTCCTACCGAAACGAGCTCGCTGCCGGAGGCACCCCGGTGTGCGGCGCTCGCTTTCACGTAGTCGATACGCATTATGCCCCCCACGAAGTGGGGAGGCCCCGCGCGGCCCCTCGGGCCTTGGTCGAGACGACGAGGTCGCGCCATATGCGATAGCCTTGCCAAGGCGGTGGGAGGAAAGCAGTTCAAAGGCCCATCTGCCGCGCGGCGAGATCCTTCATGATCTCGACCGAGCCGCCGCCGATCGACATCACCTTGGTCTCGCGATAGATGCGCTCGACCTTGGCGCCGCGCAGGTAGCCCGCGCCGCCGAAGACCTGCATGGCCTCGTTGGCGCAGAATTCCAGGGTCGAGGTCGCGAGGTTCTTCAGCATGCAAATCTCGGCGACCGGCTTCTCGCCCTGGCCGACCCGCCAGGCCAGGAGCTCGAGCGTCGAGCGGACGGCGTTGATCCGCATCGCCATGTCGACCAGGCGGTGGCGCACGACCTGGTTGGCGACCAGCGGCCTGCCGAAGGTGTGGCGTTCGCGGGCATAGGCAATCGCCTCGTCGAGGCAGACCTTGGCGTAGCCGCAGGCGCCGGCCGCCATGCCAAGCCGCTCCTGGTTGAAGTTCAGCATGATGCCGATGAAGCCCTTGTTCTCGACGCCGATCAGGTTCTCCACCGGCACCTTCACATTGTCGAAAAAGAGCTGGGCGGTGTCGGAGGCCCACCAACCCATCTTCTTGAGCTTGGTGCGCCCGAAACCCTCGCGGTCGCGCTCGATCAGCAGCAACGAGACGCCGCCGGCCCCCGGCCCGCCGGTGCGCACGGCGACGGTGTAGTAGTCGGCGCGCATGCCCGAGGTGATGAACATCTTGGAGCCGTTGACCACATAATGGTCACCGTCGCGGCGGGCCATGGTCTTGAGGCTGGCGACATCGGAGCCGCCCGACGGTTCGGTGATGGCCAGCGCGCTGATCTTCTCGCCGGCCAGCACCTCGGGCAGGATCTTGCGCTTCATCCATTCCGGCCCGAGTGCCGCGATCGGCGGACAACCGATCGTGTGGCTGTTGAGGCTGGCGTTCACCCCGCCGCTGCCGTGGCGCGCCATCTCCTCGGCCTTGATGATGCCGAAGAACGGATCCGTCTGGACGCCGCCATATTCCTCGGGGAAGCCGAGCTGCAGCAGGCCGGCCGCCGAGGCCTTGCGGTAGAGCTCGCGCGGGAACTCCTCGGCCTCGTCCCACCGGTCGACATGGGGCATGATTTCTCGCTCGACGAAACGGCGGACGGTGTTGCGAAAGGCCTCGTGTTCCTCGCTGTAGAACGGGCTCGGCGGGACAGAAGCAGGCAGATGCGGCTGGTGTGAATCGGCAACGGCCATCGGGGCGTCCTCCGCTGCGGTTGTTACACTTTATGGCAGCAGCGCATAGCGCGTTGACAGCGCTGAACAGCCGTTCATATTTGCAGCCAATGAGGCGGCGACAGACCGCCCGGCTGCAGGGGACGGAAACTGGTTATTTTTCTTCAACTCACCCTCAATGGGCTGGCTGTCGGCTGCATCTACGGCCTGGTCGCGTTGGGGTTCGTGCTGATCTACAAGGCGACCGAGCTGGTCAACTTCGCCCAGGGCGATCTCCTCATGCTGGGCGCCTTCGTCGCCTATATGGCGGTGGTCTGGTGGGGGCTCGACTACTGGGCGGCCTTCGCCATCGCCGTGGTAACGATCGGCGCCTTCGGCGCGCTGCTCGACAAGCTGGTGCTGCGCCAGGTGATCGGCCAGCCGCAGTTCGCCGTCGTCATGCTGACGATCGGGCTCGGCGCCATGTTCCGCACCTTCGCCAGCGTCACCTGGGGCTCGGAGATCTACACCCTGCCGACCCCGTTCGGCGGTGTCACCCAGGTGGGCGGCGTCACGCTCAGCCACCAGTACCTGTCGATCATCATCGGCACACTGATCCTGTGCGGCGCGCTTTACGCCTTCTTCAATCACACGCGCCTCGGCGTCGCCATGCAGGCGACCTCGCAGAACCAGCTCGCCGCCTACTACATGGGCATCCCGGTGAAGATGATCTTCTCCCTGATCTGGGCGATCTCGGCCGGCGTCGCGGCAGCGGCCGGCGTGCTGCTCGCCCCGGTGACGCTGATCGACATCAACATGGGCCTCGCCGTCGCGCTGAAGGCCTTCGCGGCGGCGGTGCTGGGCGGCTTCGGCTCGATCCCGGGCGCGCTGGTCGGCGGCATCGTGATCGGGCTGATCGAGCTCTATGCCGGCGCCACCCTGCCCGACGGGTTCAAGGACACGGCGCCGTACATCGTCCTGCTGGTCATGCTGGCGGTCCGCCCGCAGGGCCTGTTCGGCATGATGACGCGCAAGAAAGTGTAGGCGCGGACCATGCGTTTCCAGTTCAAGACGTCCTACGACCAGGACATCCGCCTGTTCCGCGACAGGGTCTCCGCCTCCTGGTACGGACTCTTGGCGGTGGCCGCGCTCGCGCTGCCCGTGATGCTCTCCGAGTACTATGTCGGCGAGACGACCTGGGTGTTCATCTACGCGATCGGCGGCATCTCGCTGATGGTGCTGGTCGGCTATACCGGCCTGGTTTCGCTGGGCCATGCCGCGTTCCTCGGCATCGGCGCCTACGCCCACGCCTTCTTCCTGCAGCATGGCATGCCCTGGGTGGTATCACTGGTGCTGGCCGTGCTGATCACTACCGCGAGCGGCCTCGTCGTCGGCTTGCCGGCGCTGCGCATGACCGGCATCTACCTCGCCATCGCCACGCTCGCCTTCGCGGTGATCATCCAGGAAGTGTTTAGCCGCTGGGAGTCGGTGACGCACGGCTTTGCCGGCATGCCGGTGGCCAAGCCCGTCATCTTCGGCGTGCCCTTCGAGGACGACCGGTCGTTCTACTATCTCTGCCTGCTCTTCCTGGTGCTGGCGCTGTGGCTGACGCGCAACCTGCTGCGCTCGCCCACCGGCCGCGCCTGGATCGCCATCCGCGACAGCGAGATCGCCGCCCAGTCGATGGGCGTCAACCTGGCGATCTACAAGTCGATGGCCTTCGCCTACTCGGCCGCGCTGATGGGGCTGACGGGCGCGCTGTTCGCGCACAAGATCGCCTATCTGGCGCCCGACATCTTCACCATCCTACTGTCGATCCAGTTCCTGCTGCTGGTCATCGTGGGTGGCCTGGGCTCGCTGCACGGTGCGGTGTTCGGCGCCATCTTCGTCGCCCTCCTGCCGCCGGTCATCGCCATCCTGCGCGATTCGATCCCCGACAGCATGGCTGACGCCGCATCGACCACCGGCGTCGCGGCAATCGGCGTGGTGGGCGAGCTTATAGGCAACTTCCTCAAGAAGCCCGGGGTCGAGGCCGGCATCTTCGGCCTCATCCTGGTGCTGGTGATCCTGCTCGAGCCGCTCGGCATCTACGGGCGCTGGCTCAAGATCAGGCTCTTCTTCTCGACCTTCCCGATGTACAAGGCCGCCACCTTCAAGCGCCAGAAGAGCTACATGCGCTCGGAGAGACTGCGATGAGCTTCTTCGAGGCCGACAAGCTCGCGATCAATTTCGGCGGCATCCGCGCCGTCGACGGCGTGAGCTTCGCCGTCGAGCAGGGCGAGGTCTTCACCATCATCGGCCCCAACGGCGCCGGCAAGACCACCATCTTCAACCTGGTGAGCCGCATCTACGAGCCGACCGCGGGCCGCCTCAGCTTCAACGGCACCGACATCACCAACGTGGCGCCGCACCAGATCGCGGCGCTGGGCATCGCCCGCACGTTCCAGAACATCGAGCTGTTCGAGCATGCCACGCTCCTGCAGAACCTGCTGCTGGCGCGCCATGCCCACAAGAAGTCGGGCTTCTTCTCCGAGCTGCTGTTCCTGCCGTCGGTGCGACGCATGGAGATCGAGCATCGCGAGGCCGTCGAGAAGGCTATCGACTTCCTCGATCTGCAGCAGTACCGCGACAGCCTGATCGTCAACCTGCCTTACGGCGTGCGCAAGGTGACGGAGCTGGCGCGCGCGCTCTGCACCGATCCCAGGCTGCTGCTGCTCGACGAACCGTCATCCGGCCTCAACGTCGAGGAAACCGAGGACATGGCCTTCTGGATCGAGGACATCCGCAATCTGCTCGGCATCACGGTGCTGATGGTCGAGCACGACATGAGCCTGGTCTCGGCGGTGTCCGACCGCGTCCTGGCGCTGAACTACGGCCGGCCGATCGCCATGGGCACGCCGGCCGAGGTCCAGGCCCATCCCGAAGTCATCCGCGCCTATCTGGGAGGATGAGGGGATGACGATGACGCCGTTGTGCTCCGCCGCCTCAAGCTCCTCTCCCCCTTGGGGGAGAGGTTGGGTGAGGGGGTTCGACAGCACGTGCGTGGCACCCCCTCACCTAGCCTCTCCCCCAAGGGGGAGAGGAACATGAGGGGAAAGTAAAGTCATGACCGCCGAGCCCATCCTCCGGGTCAGCAACATCGAGACCTACTACGGGCCGATCATGGCCATTCGCGGCGTCTCCTTCGAGGTCCCGAAGGGCGGCATCGTCACCATCCTGGGGGCCAATGGCGCCGGCAAGACCACCGTGCTCAAGACCGTGTGCGGCGTCATGGATCCGCAGAAGGGCAATGTCGTCTTCGAGGGCCGGGAGATCCGGCGCATGGATCCCGACAAGGTGATGCGGCTGGGCGTCAGCCATGTGCCGGAGGGCCGCGAGGTCTTTCCCTTTCTGAGCGTGCGCGAGAACCTGCGCATGGGCGCCTACACGCGCCACGACGCCGACGGCGTCGCCCAGGATCTCGAGGCGGTGTTCGGCTACTTCCCGGTGCTGCGCGAGCGCGCCGACCAGCGCGCGGGCTCGCTGTCGGGCGGCGAGCAACAGATGCTGGCGATCAGCCGGGCGCTGATGGCGCGGCCCCGGCTGATGCTGCTCGACGAGCCGTCGCTCGGTCTCAGCCCCAAGCTGGTGAAGGACATCTTCGACATCGTCGTGCGCATCAACCGCGAACGCGGCGTCACCATCCTGCTGGTCGAGCAGAACGCCAACATGGCGCTGCAGACCGCCGATTTCGGCTATGTGCTCGAGGTCGGCCGCATCGTCATGGCCGACACCTGCGCGCGGCTGATGGAAAAGGAAGACATCAAGGAATTCTATCTCGGCATCAAGGAACAGGGCGTCCGTGGCCAACGGCGCTGGAAGAAGCGCAAGACGTGGCGATAGCGAAGACCGGGAGATGAGGGAGCAAGCGATGCTGGAGGCCTGCGAACGCATCGAGATCGAAGGCTGCGACACGATTCCCAAGCTGTTCTGGCACCAGGTCAAGGCGCGCGACGGCCGCACCGCCTTCCGCGAGAAGGATCTCGGCATCTGGCGCGCCACGTCGTGGCGCGACTACGGCGAACGCGCGCGCTGGACCGGCATGGGCCTCGCCAGGCTCGGCCTCGAGCGCGGCGAGGTCGTGTCGATCCTGGCCGAGACCGTGCCCGAATGGCTCTACGCCGACATGGGCACCATGGGCGCCGGCGGCGTGAGCAACGGCATCTATCCGACCGACTCGGCCAAGCAGGTCGACTACATCCTGAACGACAGCCGCTCGCGCTTCCTGTTCGTCGAGAACGACGAGCAGCTCGACAAGTTCATCGAGGTGCGCGGGCGCTGCCCCGGGATCGTCAAGGTCTTCGTCTTCGACATGGAAGGCCTCGCCGATTTCGGCGATCCGCTGGTCATGCCGTTCGACACGCTTCTGGCGCTCGGCCGCGAGCACGATGCGGCGCATCCCGGCCTGTGGGAGGAGCTGGTCGCGGGCTCCAAGGCCGATGAGCTCGCCCTGCTGGTCTACACTTCCGGCACCACCGGCCCGGCCAAGGGTGCGATGCTGTCGCATCGCAATGTCGTCTTCCAGATGCGCAACGCCGACGCCTTCATCCCGCTCGGCACCGACGACGAGCAACTCGCCTTCCTGCCGCTCTGCCACATCGCCGAGCGCACCTTCACCGCCTTCCTGCCGTTGCGCTCCGGCGCCATCGCCAACTTCGCCGAGAGCGCCGAGACGGTGCCCGACAACATCCGCGAGGTGGCGCCGACCACCTTCTTCGCCGTGCCGCGCATCTGGGAACGCTTCTATTCCGGCATCGCCATCCGCATGAAGGAAGCGACCTGGATCGGCCGAAAGACCTACCAGTGGGCGCTTGGCGTCGGCCTCAAGGTGGCGGACGCGGAGCTGGCGGGCCGCCGGCCGTCGCTTGCGCTCAAGTGCCTGCACGGCGTCGCCGACTTCCTGGTGCTGGACAACATCAAGCGCGCCATCGGCATGCACCGCGTGCGCTTCGCCGGCACCGGCGCCGCGCCGATCGCGCCCGACCTGATCAAGTGGTATCGCGCGCTGGGCGTCGACATGCGCGAGGTCTACGGCCAGACCGAGAATTGCGGCCTGGCGACCGGCATGCCCCAGCGCATCAAGCTCGGCACCGTCGGCATCACCGCGCCGCACACCGAGACCAGGATCTCGCCCGACGGCGAGATCCTGCTGAAAGGTCCGCACGTCTTCATGGGCTACCTGAACCAGCCGCAGAAGACGGCGGAGACGCTGCGCGACGGCTGGCTGCACACCGGCGACGTCGGCTTCATCGACAACGAGGGGTACCTCAAGATCACCGACCGCATGAAGGACATCATCATCACCGCGGGCGGCAAGAACATCACGCCCTCGGAAATCGAGAACCAGCTCAAATTCTCGCCCTACATCTCCGACGCCGTGGTGATCGGCGATCGGCGCAAGTTCCTGTCGTGCCTGATCATGATCGACTACGACAACGTCGCCAAGCACGCGCAGGACAGCAACGTGCCGTTCACCGACTTCACGTCGCTGTGCCGGGCGCCTGAGGTCCACGACCTGATTTGGTCGGAGATCGAGCGGGTGAACCAGAACTTCGCGCGGGTCGAGACGATCAAGAAGTTCCGCCTGATCGAGCAGCAGCTCACCGCCGAGGACGACGAGCTCACGCCGACGATGAAGCTCAAGCGCAAGTTCGTGAATGAAAAGTACATCCGGGTAATCGACGGCATGTATGCCGAGGCGAGCTAGTCCGCTATATTGTCTTAACGCGACATGGGAGGAAACGATGAACAAATCGAAGATCACTCTTGCAATGACGATCGCGGCCGCGGCGCTTGGAGCGGCGGCCGGCGCGTCGGCGCAGACGCGCGGCGTCACGCCCACGGAAGTCTTGTTCGGCATGCACACCGATCTGTCGGGCGTGGCCGCGACCTACGGCGTATCCTCGTCGAACGGCGTGAAGATGCGCTTCGACGAGATCAACGAGGCGGGCGGCGTCAATGGCCGCAAGATCAAGGTCATCGTCGAGGACCAGGGCTACCAGGTGCCCAAGGCGGTGCAGGCCTGCAACAAGCTGATCAACCGCGACAAGGTGTTCGCCTTCGTGGCCCCGCTTGGCACGCCGATGAACAATGCCTGCTTCAAGGACCAGTTCGCCGTCGGCGTGCCCAACCTGTTCCCGCTGTCGGCCGCGCGCTCGATGTACGAGCCCTATGAGCGGCTGAAATTTTACGGCGCGGCCTCCTATGTCGACCAGATCCGCTCGGGCATCGAATACTTCGTCAAGACGAAGGGCAAGAAGGCCATCTGCGTGATGTACCAGGACACCGACTTCGGCAAGGAGGTCCTGGAAGGCGCCGAGCA
>Ga0210408_10004220_pt1 | contig 12910 bp, 12 predicted proteins | sample IncBWH4MmetaG_FD_155471 | JGI IMG/M metagenome (GOLD analysis project Ga0210408, IMG submission 155471) | Forest soil microbial communities from Barre Woods Harvard Forest LTER site, Petersham, Massachusetts, United States - Inc-BW-H-4-M | ecosystem: Environmental > Terrestrial > Soil >...
CAGACAGTGTACAACTGCGTTAAACGGTAGCCCCAACTCTCTCCGCCGGAGCCTCGGGCAACTCCTAGCGTCACATCGAACCCGAGGCCCTGGCCCGCTTGGTCGGCTGGTCAATGACGCTCGAGGTTCTGGCACCGCGGCTGCGCTGCACCTTCACTGTCGCGGAGCGCTGCTTCGAGGACGAAACGTGGGGTAACCAGACAAACGGTTCAGCGTGAGTCGAGGAATGTGCGGTAAGTTGTTGATCGGTTGGCTCCCCGGGTTGGAATCGAACCAACGACCAACGGATTAACAGTCCGATGCTCTACCGCTGAGCTACCGGGGAACGGGCGAGACGCTCGAAGGGCGCGGATTCTCCAGCAAGCGCGTCGGGGGAGTCAAGGCAGCAAGGCGTGCCGGGCGCGTCAGTGGCGTGTCGCAGCCCCCGCGAGACCGCGCGCCTTGGCCAGTCGCCTTCTCAAATCCGGCACCGCAGCCGCGGCTGCGGGATTCGCAGCCAGCCGGTTGATCGCCTGATCGATCGCGTCCAGTCCGAGCGTCAGGCCCGTGCGCGTGGTCGCCCGCGCCCAGGAGTTCTGGAAATTCGGATCGGCCTCCAGCTCCGTCTCACCCAGCACCTCGGCCTTCGAGATGAGGTCATTGAGCACGTGCACGGCGCGTGCCACGTTCGCGGGCGATGTGAGATCGCCGGAGCTGGTGAACTCGGCGACTTCCGGGAGGCTGGTCGCGAAGCGCCGTAATGCTTCCGCCTGCTTCGCGTTTCGCGGATGGTTCTGATGCATGACCGCTTGCGCCGCACCCATGATCGCAAAGGGAGCCATTGCAGCGCGATTCAAGAGCGGTTGCCCCGAGATGACGCCACCTGCGGCGAGCCCCACGAATATGAGGCCGCCGATACCGTGCAACGCGTGCAGCAGTTTGCCCTCAATGGCAAAGAGCTCGCCGATCAGTGCACGCAGCGGGGCGAGAGCTAACAAGCCGGCAGCCACAAGGCTCAGCAACGCCTGGGTTGACTGTTCGTTGAGCTTGAAATGCTGGTAGGCCACAAAGGCAGCCGCCGCGATCAGCAGCAACAGGGAGTGGAGGATGATCCGGTGAAACACGCGTGGCGGCGCGGGTTTCTGCACGGGCACCGTTTCGGCCACGGGTGGCAGTACGCGGTTCATCTTATGGGACCTGAGTGGTCAGGGTGAACTCGCCGATAACGGCCTGAAGTCTAACTCGAGTGGCGGCTGACCGCAGCCGTGTCGCAGCGGTCCCCGCGGCGACGCACCACACGAATCATCGCGGGGATGAACGCCAGCGGCGAGCAAATTCCCAGTACGCGATGACGTTGATGGCGATGAGCGCGGTGGCGAGCGCCCACTGGATGTGCCAGGTAAGCCCCGGCGGATAGAGCACGCGTACCAGGTAATGGGCGAGAAAGCCCCCGCTGTAGCCCGCTTCACCGCCAAGGTGACGGAAGTGGTTCTCGAGCGGGGTGAGCGGACAGATGCTGTGTGAGACCTCCACCCAGCATCCCCAGGCGAGCGCGGGTAGGTGCGCGAATACCAGCCGGGGCCACCGCCAGGTGAGAAAGCCGCCGAAGATGACGAACGCCGTGAAGGCGAAATGCAGGATGACGAGGCTATCGGCGAGTAGCGACCAGATCATCGGCTCGAGGTACCCGGCACGGAGCGCGGGCGATGGGGGCAGATTTACGCCGCGGGCGTCTCAGGCGGCGACCACGCGCGCAAAAAGTACGCGCGCCATGCGATCGAGCGCTTTCTCGAGCGTCTGCAGACTGCAGGCGAAGGAGAGGCGCATATGACCCGGTGCGCCGAAGCCTGAGCCGGGCACCACGGCGACGCCCGCTTCGTTGAGCAGCATCTCCGCGAATTCGCCATCGTCGCGACAGCCAAGTGAAGCCATGGCACGCGAGATGTCCGCGAACGCATAGAAGGTCCCGGCGCCCGGCAGGCAGCTCACGCCGGGCAGTCCATTGAGCGCGCGCACCACGAAGTCACGTCGCTCCTTGAATGCCGCATTCATCTTCGCGACGCAGCTCTGATCGCTATTGAGCGCCGCGGCCGCGGCCTTCTGCGAGATGCTCGAGGCATTGGTGGTCGACTGGCCCTGGATCGTGGCCATGGCGGCGATGAGCTCTTTCGGGCCACCGCAGTAGCCGATGCGCCACCCGGTCATGGCATAGGCCTTGGACACGCCGTTGATGGTGACGGTGCGGGAGTAGAGCTCCGGAACCGCCGTCAGCAGGCTGCAGAAGGGCTCCGGGCCCCAATAGATCTTCTCGTACATGTCATCGGTGCCGATGACGATGCGGGGGTTCTCGATCAGAACTGCGCCTAGCGCGCGCAGCTCTGCGCGGGTGTACGCGGCGCCGGTCGGATTGCAGGGGCTATTCAGCAGCACGAGGCGCGTCTTCGGCGTGATCGCCGCGGCGAGCTGGCGTGGGGTGATCTTGTACCCCTGGGCCAGGCCCGCGAAGGGCATCACCGGTAGCCCGTCCGCGAGCAGCACCATGTCCGGGTACGACACCCAGTAGGGGGCCGGAATCACCGCCTCATCGCCCGGATCGAGCACCGCCATGCAGAGGTTGTAAATGCTCTGCTTGGCACCCGAGGAGACGAGGATCTGCGAGCGGTCGTAGCTCAGACCGTTGTCGCGCTCGAACTTGGCAATGATCGCGTCTTTGAGCTCATCGATCCCATCGACATTGGTATAGCGGGTGAAGCCGCCGCGGATCGCGTCAGTGCCCGCCTGCGCGATGTGCTCCGGAGTGTCGAAGTCGGGCTCCCCGGCACCGAGACCGATCACATCTTTACCCTGTGCCCTCAGGCGCGCCGCGCGCGCGGTCACCGCGAGGGTGGGGGAGGGCTTCACGCGCTGGACGCGTCGGGACACCGGCAGAGTCACTGATTTTCCTGTAGTTCGCTTGCGTTTCGGGCGCGCCGCTATATTAAGTGATTGTGGCAGGCCGGACCATCGGGAACGGCGTGATGAACTCCGACGGCAGCGCTCCCGCATGGAACAGGATAGGCGACCCTTCAAGCTCGAAGCGAATTTCGCACCCGCCGGGGATCAACCCCAAGCGATCGAGCAGCTCGTCGAGGGGATTAACGAGGGTCTTGCGCACCAGACGCTCCTCGGAGTCACTGGAAGCGGGAAAACCTACAGCGTAGCGTCTGTCATCGAGCGCGTGCAGCGGCCCACCATGGTGCTCGCGCACAATAAGACGCTCGCCGCGCAGTTGTACGGGGAATTCCGCGGATTCTTCCCGCACAGCGCCGTCGAGTACTTCGTTTCCTACTACGACTACTACCAGCCTGAAGCGTACGTACCATCCTCTGATACGTATATCGAAAAGGATGCCTCCCGGAACGAGCACATCGAGCAGATGCGCCTCTCTGCGACCAAGGCGCTGCTCGAGCGACCCGACTCGATCATCGTCGCAACCGTCTCCTCGATCTACGGACTTGGTGACCCGGAGGCATACCTTGCGATGGTGCTGCACTTGAAGCGCGGCGACCGGCTCGATCAGCGGGCGCTCCTGCGCCGCCTGGCCGAGATGCAGTACACGCGCAACGAACTCGACCTCTCCCAGGGCAACTACCGCGTGCGCGGCGATGTCATCGATATCTTTCCGGCTGAGTCCGAGCGCGAGGCGGTGCGGGTCGAGCTTTTCGATGACACGATCGACTCGATCACGCTCTTCGACCCCCTCACCGGGCAGATCTCCCGTAAGGTGCCGCGCTTTACCGTCTACCCGGGCACGCACTACGTGACGCCGCGCGAGCGACTCATCGGGGCGGTGGACCAGATCCGCGAGGATCTGCGGGTGCGCCTCAAGGAGCTGCGTGACGCCGGGCGTCTGGTCGAGGCGCAGCGCCTCGAGCAGCGCACCCGCTTCGACATGGAGATGATCAAGGAGGTGGGCTACTGCGCAGGCATCGAGAACTACTCGCGCTATCTTTCCGGGCGTGCTCCCGGGGAGCCTCCGCCGTGCCTCTTCGACTACCTGCCCGACAACGCGCTCCTGATCGTCGATGAGAGCCACCAGACGATCCCGCAGCTCGGGGCCATGTATCGCGGCGACCGCTCGCGTAAGGAGGTGCTGGTCGAGTACGGGTTCCGCCTGCCCTCAGCGCTCGACAACCGGCCGCTGAAGTTCGAGGAGTGGGAACAGCTCGCGCCGCAGATGATCTTCGCGTCGGCAACTCCGGGGGAGTACGAAGCAACGCACTCCGCGCAGGTGGTCGAGCAGTTGGTCCGCCCGACTGGCCTCGTCGACCCCGAGATCGAAGTGCGGCCTGTCGGTACACAAGTGGACGATGTGCTCTCCGAGATCCGCAAAACCAGCGCGCGCGGCGAGCGGGTGCTCATCACGACACTCACCAAGCGCATGGCGGAGGATCTGACCGACTACCTCAGTGAGCATGAGGTGCGTGTGCGCTACCTGCACGCCGATATCGAGACGGTCGAGCGCACCGAGATCATTCGCGACCTGCGCCTCGGCAAATTCGACGTGCTGGTCGGCATCAATCTCCTGCGCGAAGGGCTCGACCTGCCCGAGGTTTCACTCGTCGCGGTGCTCGATGCCGATAAGGAGGGGTTCCTGCGCTCGGACAACTCCCTGATTCAGACCATTGGCAGGGCCGCGCGCAACATCCACGGTCGGGCGATTTTCTACGCCGACCGCGTCACCGGGTCCATGCAGCGGGCCATCGGTGAGACCAGCCGCCGCCGCACGAAGCAGCTCGACTACAACACCGCGCACGGTATTACTCCGCGTGGCATCGAGAAAGCGGTGACGGAGATCATGGAAGGTGCACGGCCGGAGGCGGGTGTCTCATCCCTGCCGCGCCGACGCGGCGGGAAGCCATTGAGCCGCGAGGAGCTCAAGCCCGAGGCGCTCGTCCGAGAGATCAAAAAGCTCGAGGCCGAGATGTTCCGTCGGGCGCGCAATCTCGAATTCGAGGAGGCCGCTGCATTGCGCGATGAGATCGAGCGTCTCAAGCAGCTCGAGCTCGGATTCCCGACGCCGGTGACCGCTACCTAAGTCATTGGAATCTCTCGCATTAGCTTGCGCCACACCGCTCACTCTTGTATCGTTCGCGGCCCTCGTCGCACACGAAGGTTTCAGGCGCGTAGCTCAGTGGTAGAGCATCACCTTGACATGGTGGTGGTCGGTGGTTCGATCCCACTCGCGCCTACCAGTTGATGAAGAGGGCGCTCGCGGTCAGATGAACGAACCCGAGCGCCCTTTTTTGCGGCCGCCGCCGAAGATGCTGCGGCCTTTGCGAAAAGCACACAGAGGCTGAACGCGCGCCCATGCCCGTCATCACCTTGCCCGATGGCAGTCAGCGTCACTTCGATCACCCGGTCACGGCGGATGAGGTCGCGGGCAGCATTGGCGCAGGCTTGCGCAAGGCGGCACTCGCTGCGCGGGTGAACGGCAAGCTCGTCGACACCTCGCACGTGATCGCGACCGATGCGAACCTCGCCATCGTCACCGATAAGGACGCGGACGGTCTCGAGATCATTCGCCACTCGACGGCGCATCTTCTCGCCCAGGCGGTGAAGGAGCTGTTTCCGGAAGCTCAGGTGACCATTGGCCCGGTCATCGAGGACGGCTTCTATTACGACTTCGCCTTCAAGCGCCCCTTCACTCCGGAGGATCTCGCGGCGATCGAAGCGAAGATGACCGAGCTCGCACAGGCGGACCAAGCCGTCGATCGCCGGGTCATGCCGCGCGATGAAGCGGTGAAGTTCTTCCGCAATCAGGGCGAGATCTACAAGGCCGAGATTATTGCCAGCATTCCCGACAAAGAGCAGATCAGCCTCTACGGTCAAGGCAACTGGGTCGATCTTTGCCGCGGCCCGCACGTGCCCTCCACCGGCAAGCTCAAGGCGTTCAAGCTCATCAAGGTCGCGGGCGCCTACTGGCGCGGGGACTCGCGTAACGAGATGCTGCAGCGTATCTACGGCACCGCGTGGCCCGACAAGAAGCAACTCGAGGCGTACCTGAAGCGGCTGGAGGAGGCCGAGAAGCGTGACCACCGCCGCATCGGCCGCGAGCTCAATCTCTTTCACCTGCAGGAAGAAGCGCCGGGAGCCGTGTTCTGGCACCCGAAGGGCTGGACGGTATTTCAGACACTCATTGCTTACATGCGCGAGCGCCAGAATGCCGCCGGCTACGAGGAGGTGAATGCTCCTGAGCTGATGGACGCGACACTTTGGCAGCAGTCAGGGCACATGGAGAAGTTCGGTGAGAACATGTACCTCACCAAGACCCCCGATGAGCGTCTGTACGCCATCAAGCCCATGAACTGCCCGGGGCACGTGCAGATCTTCAAGCACGGCCTGCGCAGCTACCGGGAGCTGCCGGTGCGATTCGCGGAATTCGGTAAGGTGCACCGTTACGAGCCCTCGGGGGCGCTGCACGGCCTCATGCGCGTGCGTGCCTTCACCCAGGACGATGGGCACGTGTTCGTCACCGAGGAGCAGATCACCTCCGAGTCGGTCGCCATCACCCGGCTGATCCTCGATATCTATCGGGACTTCGGCTTCGAGGAGGTGGCGATCAAGTACGCCGATCGTCCGGCCAAGCGGGTCGGGGACGACGCCATCTGGGATCGCGCGGAAGCCGCGCTGAAGGCAGCCACCGAGGCCGCGGGCATCGAGTACACCCTGAACAAGGGCGAGGGTGCCTTCTATGGGCCGAAGCTCGAGTTCGTCCTCCGCGATGCCATCGGCCGCGACTGGCAGTGCGGAACTCTGCAGGTGGACCTCAACATGCCCGAGCGTCTCGGGGCCTACTACATCGATGAGCACAGTGCCCGGCGCACCCCGGTCATGCTGCACCGCGCGATGTTCGGCTCGCTCGAGCGTTTTTTTGCCATTCTGCTCGAGCACCACGCCGGCAAGCTTCCCACCTGGCTCGCACCGGTGCAGGTGGTGGTGATGAGCATTACCGACCGCCAGATGGAATATGTCCGTCGCGTTACGGAAATCCTGAAAAATCAGGGCCTTCGAGTTGAGTCCGACTTGCGCAACGAGAAGGTCGGCTTTAAGATTCGCGACCACACGCTCAAGCGTGTTCCGTATCTTTTGGTGGCGGGCGACAAGGAAGTGGCCGCGAATACACTTTCAGTGCGCACGCGAAGCGGCAAGGACCTGGGCTCGATGGACCCGGAAACGTTTATCGAACGGCTCCGGGTCGAGCTCGATAGCCGCGGGCGTAAGACGTGGGAGGGTTGACGAATCGCTAGTGCAACAAAGCGGGTGCGGCGCAACGAAGAAATCAGCGCGCCGCAACTGCGTGTGATCGCGGCGGATGGGTCGCAGGCCGGAGTGATGTCACGCTATGACGCCCTACAGATGGCGTCTACTGCCGAACTGGATCTGGTCGAGGTGTCGCCGACCGCCGAGCCGCCGGTCGTGCGCATCATGGATTACGGCAAGTTCCTGTTCGAGCAGAACAAGAAGGCCCATTCCGCCAAGCGCAAGCAGAAGCAGATTCAGGTCAAGGAAGTGAAGTTTCGCCCCGGCACGGGCGAGTCGGATTACCAGATCAAGCTGCGTAATCTCACCCGCTTCCTTACCGAGGGCGACAAGGCCAAGGTGACCTTGAGGTTCCGTGGCCGCGAGATGGTGCACCAGGACATCGGTCGCAAGCTCCTCGACCGGGTTTCCTCGGACCTCGCTCCGCATGCGGTGGTCGAGCAGAACCCGCTCATGGAAGGCAAGCAGATGGTCATGGTCTTTGCACCGAAAAAGAAGTAACGCTCAGCCGAGCCGCTGAGGCTTTGCGGAGCGTTCGCCCGCAGCGGGTGCGCAGGCGCCTTGCGAACGGGGCTAGACAACTGAGGAGTGAACGATGCCCAAGTTGAAAACCAACCGGGCCGCAGCGAAGCGCTTTCGCAAGACAGCGAAGGGCTTCAAGCGGTACTCGGCAAATCGCCGTCACAATCTCGGCCACAAGGGCCGAAAGGTCAAACGCCAGGCGCGCTCCGGCGGCTCGAGTCTCGTGGACCACACCGATGTGGGCCGCGTCGAGCAGCTTCTTCCCTATCACCGTTAAGCGAGCAGCACCATGGCACGAGTGAAGCGTGGCGTGACGGCCGGGCGCCGTCACAAGAAAGTTCTTGGCAAAGCAAAGGGCTACTACAACGCCCGGCGCAAGGTCTACCGTGCGGCAAAGCAGGCCGTCATCAAGGCGGGGCAGTATGCCTACCGCGACCGACGGCAGAACAAACGGGAGTTCCGCGCGCTCTGGATCACGCGCATCAACGCGGCGGCGCGAATATACGGTCTTTCCTACAGCCGCATCATCAACGGACTGAACAAGGCGGGCGTCGAGATCGACCGCAAGGTGCTCGCCGACATCGCGGTGCACGACACGGCGGCGTTTGGAGCGCTCGCCCATCAGGCAAAGACCGCCCTCGGTATCAGCTGACGGCAGGCCACTCTTGGCCGACCTGACTGCTCTCACGCAGGAGGCGCTCGCCGAGGTTGCCGCATGCGGCGACCTGGCTGCGCTCGATGAGGCACGCGTTCGCTGGCTCGGCAAGAAGGGCGCGCTCACCGAGCAGCTGAAGGCGCTCGGCGCGCTGCCAGGCGCCGAGCGACCCGCGGCCGGCGCGCGCATCAACGAAGCGAAGGAGCGCGTGCAGACGGCAATCGAGGCGCGACGTACCTCGCTCGAGCGCGCCGAGATCGAGCGTGAGCTCGCGGCCGGCAGCATCGACGTCACGCTCCCCGGACGAGGGGAGCAGCCGGGTGGATTGCACCCGGTGACGCAGGCGCGGCTGCGCATCGAGACGCTCTTCCGTCGGGCGGGATTCGAAGTCGCCGCAGGTCCCGAGATCGAGGACGACTTCCACAACTTCGAGGCGCTCAACATCCCGCCGAACCACCCCGCGCGCGCGATGCACGACACCTTCTACTTCCCGGACGGCCGGCTGCTGCGCACGCATACCTCGCCGGTGCAGATCCGCGCGCTCCAGGCCCAGGGTGCGCCGCTTGCCATCATCGCGCCGGGGCGCGTCTATCGCTGCGACTCGGACATGACGCACTCGCCGATGTTCCATCAGCTCGAGGGGCTGGTGGTGGACGAGAACATCAGCTTCGCCAACATGAAGGCGGTGCTGCACGGGTTCCTGCAGGCGTTTTTCGAGCGCGAGCTCGCCATGCGGCTGCGCCCGTCGTTCTTTCCCTTCACCGAGCCCTCGGCCGAAGTCGACATGTCGTGTGTCTTCTGCGACGGGAACGGCTGCCGCGTGTGTAAAAACACCGGCTGGCTCGAGATCTCCGGCTGCGGCATGGTTCACCCGAACGTGCTCAAGGCGAGCGGCGTCGATGCGGAGCGCTACACGGGCTACGCCTTCGGCGCCGGCATCGATCGGCTGGCGATGCTGCGCTATGGGGTGAGCGACCTGCGCCTGTTCTTCGAGAACGACCTGCGCTTCCTCAAGCAGTTCGGGACATTCCCCGCATGAAGGTCCCGTACTCCTGGCTCGCCGAGTGGACCGAGCTCCCGTGGGATGCCCGGGAGCTCGCCTCGCGGCTCACGATGTCGGGCTTCGAAGTCGAATCACTCGAGCCTGCCGCACCCCCCTTCAGCGGCGTGGTGGTGGCGGAGATCCTCGCCGCGGAGCGTCACCCGCAGGCCGAGAAGCTTCTGGTGTGCCGGGTGTCGATCGGGCGCGGCGAGCCGCTGCAGATCGTATGCGGTGCGAGCAACGCGCGTGCCGGACTGAAGAGCGCACTCGCGAGGGTGGGTGCACGCCTGCCCGGGGAGGTGACCATCGGCGCGGCGAAGCTGCGCGGTGTCGAATCCCAGGGCATGCTCGCTTCCGCCCGCGAACTCGGCCTCGCGGAGTCCTCGAGCGGCATACTTGAGCTGCCCGACGATGCGCCGGTCGGAATGCCGCTGCGCGAGTACCTGCAACTCGATGAGCCGGTGCTCGATCTCAACATCACGCCGAATCGCGGGGATGCCATGTCCGTCCTCGGCATCGCCCGCGAGGTGGCGGCGCTCACCGGCAAGCGGCTTAGCGGGCCTGCGATCCTCCCTCCAAAGGGGAAGGGCGCGGGTACCTTTCCCGTGCGACTCGAGGCCGCTTCTGCCTGCCCGCGGTTCGCCGGCTGCATCGTGCGCGGCATCGACAATCGTGCGCCCACACCACTCTCGGTGCGCGAGCGACTGCGCCGCGCGGGTCTGCGATCCATCACTCCGGTAGTGGATATCACCAACTATGTCATGCTCGAGCTCGGGCAGCCGATGCACGCCTACGATCTCGCAAAGCTCAAAGGTGGCATCACGGTCCGCGTGGCCCGCTCGGGCGAAGCGCTGACGCTTCTCGATGGCACGCGGGTGACGGCGGACACGGACGTGCTGCTGATTACCGACTCAGAAGGTGCCGTGGGGCTCGCCGGAATCATGGGTGGTGAGCGCACGGCCGTGACGGAAGAGACTACGGACGTCTTCTTCGAGTCGGCATTTTTCTCACCCGCCGCAATCCTCGGTCGCGCGCGCCGCTTGGGTCTCACGACCGATGCGAGCCAGCGTTTTGAGCGCGGAGTGGACCCCACACAGCAGGCGCGTGCGATCGAGCGCGCCATCGCTCTGCTTACTCCGATCGCCGGCGGAATGGCCGGTCTCGTTGAAGTGACCGAGTCCAGTGGGGACCTGCCGCGCCGCGCGGCGGTGCCACTGCGCGCGCGACAGTTGCAGCGGCTGCTCGGGGTAGCGTCGCCGCCGGAGCGCGTGGTCGAGACGCTCGCGCGTCTCGCGATGAAGGTGACGAGCACGCCTGAGGGCTGGCAGGTCACCCCGCCCGCGTACCGCTTCGACATTGGCATCGAAGCGGACCTCATCGAGGAGGTGGCCCGTATCGTCGGATTCGAGCAGATTCCCGAGATCGATGCATCGACACCGCAGCGCTTCAAGCGGCTGCCGGCCGAGCGCCCGGCGGAAGCCGCGGTGCTCGAGGCGCTCGTCGCCCGTGGCTACACGGAGGCCATCACCTACGCCTTCGTCGATCCTGATCTGCAACGACAGCTGTTTCCGGAGCGTGCGTCTGTGGCGCTGTCCAATCCGATCGCGAGCGATCTCTCGGTCATGCGCGTTTCGCTTTGGCCGGGACTGCTGCGGGCGGCGCTGGAGAATATCCACCGTCACGCCGATCGCATCCGACTGTTCGAGCATGGCACGCGCTTCGAAGTGAATGGCGACAGCACGCGGGAGATCGACACGCTTGCCGGAGTTGCCTGCGGTGCGCGGCTCCCGGAACAGTGGGGCGTAGCGAAAGAGCTGCGTGCACCGGTGGATTACTTCGACGTGAAGGGTGATGTTGCAGCGCTTCTCGCCGCGACGGGTGACGCCCGAGCTTTCACGTTCGTGGCGGCAGCTCTCCCGGCTCTCCATCCAGGGCGCACCGCGCGCGTGCTGCGCCGCACTGAACCAGTCGGATGGATCGGGGAATTGCACCCGAACCTCGTGAGGGCGCTGGATTTTACATATCCGCCAGTGCTCTTCGAGCTCGATGTCGAGACGGCACTCGCAGTGCGGCGCGTGAGCTACCAGGAGATCTCGCGCTTTCCGCAGATTAGACGCGATCTCGCGATCGTCATTGATGAGGCTGTCACTTTAAGTAGCCTGGCCGAGCGTGTAACCTTGGCGGCCTCAAGCCTCCTGCAAGATCTCCGCATTTTCGACGTGTACCGCGGCCCGGGCCTAGAACCAGGTCGAAAAAGCGTTGCTTTAGGCTTGATTTTTCAGGCTATTTCTCGCACTCTAGCCGATGACGATGTCGAACGCCTCATGGCCTCCGTGGTGGCGGATCTGCGCGAGAATCTCAACGCAAGAATTCGAGAATAAAGAAATGGCCCTGACCAAAGCGGAGATGGCGGAAGCTTTATTCAACCAGCTCGGTCTGAACAAGCGAGAAGCACGCGAGTTGGTGGATCTCTTCTTCGAGGAAGTTCGCGCAGCCCTGTCGGGTGGTGAGCAGGTGAAGCTCTCCGGCTTTGGCAACTTTGACCTGCGCGACAAGAACCAGCGTCCCGGTCGCAACCCAAAGACCGGCGAGGAGATCCCGATTAGCGCACGGCGCGTCGTGACGTTCCGCCCAGGGCAGAAACTGAAGGCACGGGTCGAAGCGTATGTTGGAGCCAAAGAATAACGCGCAGCTACCGGTAATCCCGGGTAAGCGTTACTTCACCATCGGAGAGGTGAGCGAGCTTTGCGGCGTAAAGCCGCACGTGCTGCGCTATTGGGAACAGGAATTCCCGCAGCTGAAGCCGGTCAAGCGCCGCGGCAATCGTCGCTATTACCAGCGGCAGGACGTGATCGTGATACGGCAGATCCGCAGCCTCCTCTACGATCAGGGCTTCACCATCGGTGGGGCGCGCAACAAGCTCACCGGGGAGGAGGCGCGCACGGATGTCTCGCAGAGCCAGCAGATCGTCAAGCAGCTGCGCGTCGAGCTCGAGGAATTGATGCGAATCCTGCGGCGCTGAAGCTGCGGGCGCTCGAAATCGGCAAAGCGCGTATCATTCGCACCTGAGCGCAGCCCTTCCCCAGCCGCGCGCGTTCAGGTCCTTCAAGAGCAACAGAAGAACAATAGTGTCGGAGCGTGGCGCAGCCTGGTAGCGCACTTGCATGGGGTGCAAGGGGTCCCGAGTTCAAATCTCGGCGCTCCGACCAGCCTTTCAGAAGTTCCATAAAAGAGCGTGTGGACACCTTCATGGACACCCTGTGAAAGCGTGGGTGCAGCGTCAGTCTCCGTGAGCTGAATCAGGACTGGTAAGAGGTTGCCGTGAACAAGAGGCTGTTTGCCGAGCTCGTCGAGAGCATGACGCAGATGAACGAGATCGCGCGTGGTGAGCGCGCGCCGTCGCGTGAGTT
>Ga0210408_10004221_pt1 | contig 12909 bp, 2 predicted proteins | sample IncBWH4MmetaG_FD_155471 | JGI IMG/M metagenome (GOLD analysis project Ga0210408, IMG submission 155471) | Forest soil microbial communities from Barre Woods Harvard Forest LTER site, Petersham, Massachusetts, United States - Inc-BW-H-4-M | ecosystem: Environmental > Terrestrial > Soil >...
CACCGTGCATTCGGTAGAAAAATTCAAAGTATCCAATGAGAGGGGCCTCGGGGAAGATGTCCTTGAGATACCAAATCTCCCCCCAGCCGTTATGGCCCAGCATCACATCGGGGATAAACCCCTCTTTTCGAAGGTCCAATGCGACGCGCGCGACCTCCTGGGCATTGAGCACCGCCGCTTCGGATTCGCGAAGATAATGATGTACCTGCGGCGATATCGTGCGGCGCGGTTTATAGACGATTTTTCTCACCCCAGGTAAATCGACTTCCTGTCGCTGCGTGATGAAGACGACTTGGTGTTCGGGTTGGGTACCGAGATAACGGGCGAGGTGCAAATATTGGCCAGGGAAGTTCTGGTGGACGCAAAGCACTTTCATATGTGTACTAATCCCTGTAAGCGCAGTGGTTTGCACGAGAACTTGCGGCTCAGCTCACGCAGTCCTTACCATGATCGGTCCCCAGTATCGCCACGAATTGAATTTGCGCAACCTGCAAATGCGGCGGTCCTTCACCTGCAAGTGCGATTCTTTTCCAAACATTTCTCGTGTCGCGAATAAATGACATATGCAAATGGACGAGGTTGGCGTATACGTTGATCAGGCGGGACACAACTACGGCTGCACGTAGTGACACGATGGACTTGAACAGAGGATGTTCGCGATGGGGAAACAGGGAAGGTTGGTCCTTTGGACTGCTCAGTGCACGATCGGCGCACTGGGTTGAAAATTCCCCTTTTTACCCGTTGGTCGTTCTGGTTTTGGGGAAGGCGCAAACAACCCGTTGCGTATGAACTCCCATTGCAAGATGTCCTCTGGACTCTGGGAAGCGTATCCGCACTGCATCATCGGGCGTTTGACGCTGAACTTTTATTGCGCGAGCTGCCCGCGCCGCCCTTATCAACGGACTCCCTGATCACGGCAGCCCGTTCTTTAGGGTTCAGGGTCAAACGGCACGGCACCTCGCGAGGCAATCTCGCGGCATTGACCATGCCATGTGTAGCATTGTTGCGGGATAAGGCCGCCGACGAGTCTTCGCCAGGCAGCCCATCCGGCGATACCGTCAGCCCGGCCGTGGATACTCATATCGCTCGGCCCGCCCTCGTCGTGCAGGCGAACGATTCGAACGTCATGCTCTTCCGTGCGGGGACCAATCAAGTGTTGAACCTGACGCTCGAGGAGTTCGGCGCCGAATTTACCGGAGCAGTATTCCAATTTTCCCCTATGGCAGATGCACTCAAGGACCCCGACGGAGCTCGAAACATTCAGCGGGTCTTCGGATTCCGCTGGTTCATCCCTGAGCTCCTAAAGCACAAGCGGGTGTGGCGCGACGTGCTGATCGCATCTCTCTTCATACAGTTATTGGCCCTGGGTTCCCCCATTTTTACTCAAGTCGTGATCGACAAGGTCGTGGTTCATCGAACCCAGAGCACTTTGGCCGTCATCGGCATCGGCATGGTGCTCTTCGCGATTTTCTCTGCCCTCTTGTCCTGGGTACGTCAGTACTTGGTGCTACACACTGGGAATCGGGTCGATGCGGTACTGGGGTCCGCCGTCTTCGAGCATTTATTAAAGCTCCCACCTCGATATTTCGAGAGCCGCCCGACGGGAGTGATCACCGCACGGCTGCGGGGGGTTGAGAACATCCGGGAATTCATTGCGAGCGCCGCTGTCACTTTGGTGCTGGATTTGCCCTTTTTGCTCATCTTTGTTGCCATCATGTTCGCCTATAACGTTCCGCTGACCGTCATGGCGCTCGGGATCATTACCGTCATCGTGGTCTTAAGCCTTTTGGTGGCACCCATTTTCCGATCGCGCCTGAATGAGCAGTTTTTATTGGGCGCCCGCAACCAAGCGTTTACGACGGAGTACATTGCGGGACTTGAGACGGTCAAGAGCCTGCAAATGGAACCTCAGGTCAAGTCGCGTTATGACGGGTATCTGGCCGACTACTTGCGATCGGGATTCTCAGTTCGCCAGATTGCCAACACCTACAATGTGCTCGCGAATGCGCTCGAGCAATCGCTAGGACTGTTGATCTTAATCGTGGGTGCCACCTTTGTCATGAATGGCAGCACGTTCACGATCGGCATGTTGGTCGCTTTTCAAATGTTCACGAGCCGGGTATCCCAACCGATGCTGCGGTTGGTGGGGCTATGGCAACAGTTCCAACAGGCCAGTCTCTCGGTTGCCCGATTGGGGGACATCATGAATGCGCCGATGGAGCCGTATTCATTGGTTCCGGGGCGAGTCAGGGCAGGCCGGGGCGTCATTGCAATCGAGGGATTGAGTTTCCGCTACGCGGATAATCTGCCGCTGCTGCTCCAGGGTCTCGATCTCACAATTGAACCCGGACGGATGGTTGCTTTCATGGGCCCCTCGGGTTGCGGCAAAAGCACGCTCGCGAAACTACTCCAAGGTCTATACCGACCCAGCGAAGGGCGGATCAAGCTCGATGGCAATGACATTGCCTATCTCGCGGCAAACGAGCTTCGAATCAATTTTGGTGTGGTGCCGCAGGAGACCATACTTTTCTCAGGCACGGTTTACGATAATCTCATCTCGGCGTATCCCCATGCGACGTTTGAGCAAGTGACGAAGGCGTGCCAAGTCGCGGAGATTCACGAAGTCATCGAGCGACTACCGCATGGATATCAAACCGAGATTGGTGAGCGTGGCGTGGGGCTATCCGGTGGCCAGAAGCAGCGGCTGGCCATTGCGAGGGCGTTGATCAAGCAACCGAAGATCCTAATCTTCGATGAGGCGACTAGCAGCCTGGATGTCGCCACAGCCGAGCACTTTTGCGCAACCATCAACCAGCTGAGGGGCAAGGTGACGATGCTCTTCATTACGCACGCGCTGCCTAAGAACCTGCAGGTCGACGAGATCGTGCAGATCGGAGTAACACGACCGTCACCGGCATCGCCTCTGAACTCGCTTGAAGTAGTGGGGACACCAGCGTGATTGGGTTTCACTTCTTGGAGTTTGCTCTGCGACGCGGTCCTTTGGCACATCGGCTTCCCGATGTGCAGGATCTCAGCCGCGATGGCCACGTCCCATTCTCTGCGGTAACAGATGATCAACCCCTCAGCCACAGGGTTGGGAGTTGCGGACTTAGCCTTTGCTCAGGCTCCTCGGCTATTGAAAGTCGGGTCGGCTCTAGATTCTCTGCAGCGAGGATGATACTTACCGAGTGTGCAAGCTCAACAGGAGCAAAAAACATGGTATGCGCGAATAGTATTTTGGCGTCATGGGTTACCCGTCTCTCAGTGGCTCGCGGATCAGATAGTCGCCGGAGCGTGCAATTGGGGAGAACGTTCCTCTTTATCTTGGCAATGTTTTACGTCGATTTCGCATTCTCAGACTCGGCATTGCCACCGGCTTCCACAGTCTTCGTTCGGGTACGCGCAAGCGCCACAGATTTCGTTGTGAAACGGCTGAGAGCGGTCGCTGTGGACAATGGTTTGACGTGCAATTTAGACGACAGGCGCGTTCCGCCGGCTCTTTTGTGTCAATTCGATGGGGTGCTATGGAATGCCATCATAACTTCGACTGATGAGAGCGAAGGCTTAGTAAGAATTGATGTGTTCTATTGGGATGATTCGCTGAATATCGACAAAAAACTTGAGGCCAAAATGCAAGTTTTATTACGCCAATTTGCAAACAGTTTAAAAAGAAACCGTCGCGTCGAAGCCATTCGACGATGCAACATTCCTGTCAAGCTGAATTTCACCAAGGATGTGTGTGATGGTCAAAGCATTGAGTAGATTCATGTGGTCACCCAGTTTTGCGGGTTCTGCGCGGTCGCCCCGCATGTTATGCGCCCCGGGATTTTGGAGTTATCACGCCCGCGAGTTAGCTTTCGTTCACTCAGTCATTACACAAAACGGCCAATATAGCGGTTGAGAGAGTGCAGCGGGTAGAACTACCCACTGTCGGCTCCGACCAATCCCGGAACGAAATTCGTATGAGGAAGCCCAATGCCAATTAGTTTTCCAACGCTGATTAACGTCGATACGCAGGAGCCGTATTCGGCTCAACCAAATGGGGCGCCCCTGCAAGCTATCTTAAGCCGCCTGAGTGCCCAGTCGTCTCAACTTTATAACGACCTAGTCGCTGCGATGACTGCTTCGCCTTATCTTGCCAACGAACTGAACTTGGCAGCGAATTCCGGAGCGCTTGAGCAAATCCGCTATGCGCCTACCGGCACTCAATATCAAAATGCCGGTGGTTTTCAGACGATTTCAAAGACAATATGGATTGGTCAGAATTTCTTAACGAAATTACAGCAAAATAATGCCAATCTTACGGACGCCTTGGTTTTCGTATTTGGTCATGAGGCTTATCACGCGTTGGATGCCCAAACGCTGAGCACCTACAAAGAGAGTGTGATTGCACCCGCACTTATAACCGCACTCCAGGCCGGAACTGATGTCACATCGATATTGGTAGCCTATGCTCAGGTCCTAATGGCGGATGAGGCCAATGGCAATCTTGAGGGCTGGAATGCGCTGATTTCTACGCTGCAAACGAATGCGCCGACAATTACACAGCTGGAAAGTCTCTACAGTCTCACCAGCTATTCGCAATTCATCATCAATTCGACCGGCACGCCGCTAAGGGGCATTGGGTTGGCCCGGAATGGCGCGGCGCCTAGCGCCGCAAACGGCATTCTTAGTCCAAACACGCAGGCGGAGGCAAACGCATATGAAGGCCAAAGTGGAGGCTTTGCAAGAAATCCTTACTCGCTGGTCGAACCCGCGCGAGCGCTGAATTTTGCGTCGCAATTGGTGGCCGGCGCGGTCATCAATGTCAACTTGAAAACGTTGATGAAAAGTCTGGGTGGAAGCTATTCATCCTCAAGCAAGGATCCATTTGCCGCTCTTGCGGGACTGGGGTATCTCGCGGGCTCAATAAATGGTCAACGCAATGAAGTGAACGTGCACGATACGAGCAGCAATGCCACTGGAAGTATCACATACGATCCAACTACCGCGCGTTTGGCGATTTATACGACTCTTCCAGGAAAAACATTGTTCCATTTCGATTATCTTCCGGTCGCCAATCAGTCGCCGGCAGGGGGTCCGAATGTCGAGTTGTCCCTTGATGCACTGGGCTCTGCGCTTCAGTTCGAGGATATAAGCGGTAACCTGCAGATCGACGGGCAAAATCTTGGCGGCATCTTTGTCGGTAACAATCTTCTCACTGGAACAGGGTCTATTTCCGGTGCTTACTCATGGATGGATGGAAATGGGGATCAGTACAGCTTTAGCCCGGCGGCGGGATTTGCGCAATCCGGTTTGGGAACGCTACAAATCACGGGTAGTCAAGTAACCGCGGATTCCCTTAGTGAAATAACTGTCGATAATTTCAGCTTGACCAATGCGGAGAGCGCCGCCGGTGAAATGGGAATATATCTAAACGGTACGCTTTCATTGAGTTTTGGGACCACTCCTGGAGTGGGAGGACCTGTTCCCAGCTTTGTCGAGGGATCAGCTCGGTCATATACGCTCGCTGTCAACGCACCGAGTACGACCGCACAGACAGTAACTGTCACGTTATCCGGCGCCATCCCCTCTGATTTCCAAGCGACCGTAGGCAATACAGTTGAGCAGCTCAACAACAATGGCACCTTCAATGTTTTACTCGCCGCGGGCGAAACCAGTGTTACCTTTGGGTTGGTCGACACAACCGCCGACAATGGGACTAGCGACATTGCTACTGGCGCGACCCTGCAACTGACTGCTTCATTACCGAATTTGGCAAATCCGAACGGCCCTGCGATTCAAACTGCCCCACTCAGCTTTAGCTATATTCCAACTCCCTCGAATTCTGGTCCTGCGCCCCAAAACCTCAACACGATCGCTGGCACCCTTAGTGGTGGAGTGACCGACTATGTGGGTGACGGTGGCAACGACTATATAGCGGCGGGTGCGGGACCCAACTTCATTAATGCCACCAATAGTGTTAACGACAGCATTCTCGGTGGATCAGGTGCAAATACGTTGTATGGGGGATCCGGGAGCAACGTTATCTCGTTAGCGGGCTCGCAAGATTATGTTTCTTTAGGCAACGGGTTCAATACGCTCAGTGGCGGGAGCGGCAAGGACACGATTTATGCGAATAACGCCACGGCCCTGATCAGTGGCAATAACGGCACCGACATTATCATCGCGGGCAATGGAACGAACGCGATTTACGCCGGTGTGCAGACGAGCCTGACCACCGCGATCGCGACTGCTTCTTCGGGGACTGCGACCGGTCAACAGGGTGATTTGATTGCGGTCGGGGATGGGAGCAACACCATTGTCGGCGGAAATGGCAACGATTTAATCGTGGCCGGGGCCGGCAATGATGTCATCGTGATGGGCCCTGGAAGCGACACCTTTGAAGGTGGCCTGGAGGTTACGTCGGCGAGCGCGAATTGGAACACCACGTTCACACCTCCGAACGGCTCTCAGGGCGCCAATCTGCTAGACAATAATGTTAACAGTTACGTCGAGTATTTCTCGAACTCATTTCAGCAGCCCTACAACGGTACAGTTGCAACGGGTACGCAGACCCCCTATGGGCCTGCGAGTGACACTATTTATGGTGGCACGGGTAACGAGGTTCTCGACTTAGGCAACGGCAATAACTATGTCCAGACCGGCTCTGGGAATGACTTCGTTTTGGGCGGGATGGGCAATGACACCATTATCGTGGGATCCGGCTCCGACTTTGTGCGCGGCGGCGGCGGCACCACGTACATCGAAGGCGGTTCGGGGACCTCGACGCTAATCGGAGGCGATGGGAATAACACCATTCTCGGTGGAACCGGCAATACGACGATCACAAGCGCCAATGGACCGGTGGCCAATTGGACCAATCAAAGCCTTGAACAGAACTATGTCAACGGCGGTTCCGGCAACGATTTGATATTTGGTTCGGGCGGCGCGGACACGCTCATTGCCGGTACGGGCAACACCACGGTCCAGGGTGGATCTGGCACCGAAAACATCGTTGGCGGATCGGGCAATGATTATCTAGTCGGGGGTACGGGTAGCGACACGCTTGCCGCGGGAGGCGCGGGCAGGGACACGCTCTCTGCCAATGGCTCGTCCTCCTCGACATCGTATCTCTACGGCGGGAGCGGTCAAGATAACATTTCGGGCGGCAGCGGCGCGAACATCCTGTATGCGGGTGATGGCGGAACGGCCGGAGCTGCCACGTCCGTCTTCGCGTCGCAAAGCGATGCGGCCGCCACCACGACGATCTACGGCGGTCTCGGGGTTGATCTGCTCGAGGGTGGTGCGGGTTCAAGCGTGATCTACGCCGGCGACGGTGGCACGAGCGCGGCGCCCACGACCATTATCGGGGGCTCTGGCAATGACACGCTCTATGGGGGATTAGGAACCGACCTCGTGCAAGGCGGAACCGCTGCGGCGGAGGTCTTGTACGCCGGCGATGGAGGAACTTCGACTGCACCGACCACAGTACTGAGCGGCAGCGGCACCGATACTCTGTACGGCGGGGCGGGTGCCAGTGAAATCCAAGATCAACGTTCCGGCCAAGACCTGCTCGTGTCGGGAACAGCCAATGATTCGATGACCGGGATCGGCAACGACACACTCGTTGCCGGAACCGGCAATGACGTCCTCCAAGCCAATAGCGGATCGGTCAACTTCGAGTTCAACCCCGGATTTGGCAACGACACGATTTATGCCAATGGGGGAACCGAGAACCTTCTATTCGGACCGGGAATCTTGGCCACCGATTTTGCCGCATCGGTGACTTTCGATGGGTTCGGCAATAACTATTTAAACCTATACGGCGACGGTGGATCGATCGTGATGCAGAACGCCCTCACGGGCGCTCTGGCGAGCGCCGTGTATATCGATCCCAGCACAATTCCGCTGCAGACGCTTTTTACCGACGTGTTCGGCGGCGACCAAACCATCGCCGCGGGAAGTAATAATTTCTTTGTCAATCTCGCCAACGGCGAATCGGTGACCGCGGGCGCCTACAACGACACTATTTCCTCGTGGGGTAGCAGCAGCACGCTGCAGGGCGGATCGGGGTTCTACACAGATCTGATTTATTCCAGTGGTGCATCGGCTGTCATCAGGAGCGGATTTTTCTTCGACAGCATCAACGCCAGCGGCAACAACGATTCGATCTACGGTGGAAACTACGGCGATGCGATCACGGTGGCGGGGGCGAATTCGACGGCGACTGTCGGATTCGCACAAGGGGCCGGGACGACGACAATCACCGATTCGGGTGCCAATGACACGCTGATTGCGGGTTTGGGCAGCAGCAATGCCAATTTCATCGTCAACAATGCCACCACCGTCATTCAGGTGAGCTCCGGTGCTGGGGTTGATACGGTCACAGCCTCGGTGAGCTATACCGCCCCGACCAATGTCAATGTGCTGACTCTCGCGGGATCGGCGAACATTGCGGCCACCGGTAATGCCGCGAGTGACACTCTGACCGGCGGTGCAGGCGCTGACACGCTGATCGCGGGCGCAGGGCTAGCCACCTTGTTGGGGGGCACGGGGAACACCACGTTCGTGGTCAATAGCACGAGCGATGTCGTGCAGGATACTTCGACCACCACCAGCAACTCGCTGCAGAGCTCCGTGAGTTATGTGCTGCCCACCAATGTCAACAATTTGGTTCTGACAGGGACGGCGGCGTTGACGGGTACCGCGAACAGCGGTAATGACACGATTTCGTCCAATACGGGCATTGATACCCTCATTGGGGGTACCGGCAACGACACATTCATTCTCTATAACGTAGCCGATGTCGTTCAGGACACCGCGGGTACCGCGACCATCGTCTATGCGTTGGGCTCCAACTTCACGCTGCCCACGGGTGTCAACACCCTCACGCTGTTGGGCACTTCGTCGCTGGTCGCAACGGGAAACGCCGGCAATGATTCGCTCACGGCCAATTTGGGCGCCGACACGCTGATCGCGGGCAATGGCAACGACACCCTCGTATCGGGCGCGGGTAGCGCAATTGACAGCTTGGTCGGTGGCACGGGCAATGATTTATTCGTCGTGAACAACGCCGCCGACGCCGTGACGGTTGGCAGCACCCATGGGGTGGATACGATTCAGGCCTCGGTGAGCTACACGGCTGCGGCCAATGTGGCCAATCTAACGCTCATCGGATCGGGCAATCTCGCGGGCACCGGCAATACCTTAGCTAATGTCATCACCGCCAATTCCGGCAGCGATACGTTGATCGCCGGGACCGGCGTCGCCACCCTGATCGGCGGAGCGGGCAGCGATACTTTCGTGGTCAACAGTGCCAGCGATGTGATCCAAAACGCATCGGCGCTGTCGAGCAATACGCTGCAGTCCTCTATCAGCAATACGCTCATTGCGAATGTCAACACCTTGGTTCTCACCGGCACTTCGAACTTGACGGGAACCGCCAATAGCGGCACTGACACGTTGATCGCCAACACCGGCGTCGACACGCTGGTGGGCGGCGCCGGCAATGACACCTTTGTCGTCAGCAATTCGGGTGATGTGGTTCAAGACACCTCGACGACCGCAGTGAATTCTATTGTGTCGTCCGTCAACTATGTACTGCCGACGAATGTCAATTCACTCACACTCACCGGGACGGCGGCGTTGGTCGGGACCGGCAATGCGGCGAATGATCTGCTCACCGCCAATTCAGGTGCCGACACCCTGGTGGCGGGGTCCGGCAATGATACGTTGGTGTCCGGGATCGCCGTGGCCGACAGTTTGGTGGGCGGTGCGGGCACGGATCTCTTCATCGTCAATAATGCGGGCGATGTTGTTTCGGTGGGGGGTCATTCGGGCGTGGATTCCATACTGGCCTCGGTGAGCTTTACCCTGCCGACACTGGTCACCGCGCTGACCCTGACCGGCTCCGCCAATCTCACCGGTGCCGCCGTGTCCGGCAACAACTCGATCACGGGCAATGCGGGGAACGACGTGCTGCAGGCGGGATCGGGCGCGGATACGCTGATTGCCGGCAGCGGCATCGATACCCTCATCGGCGGGGCGGGCAATGATTTCTTTGTCATCAACAATACGGCTGATGTTCTACAAAGTCTGTCGAACCTCGGCAATTCGGTCATCTCCTCGGTCAGCTACACCATGCCGACCAATGTGGTGGCGCTCACCTTGACGGGGACCGCCAATCTTCAAGCCACCGGCAATGCACAAACGGATCAAATTACGGGGAATGCTGGCAATGACACGGTAACCGCGGGCACCGGGAACATGATTTTCTATGCGGGTGCCGGGCGCGACGTATTCATCGTCAACAGTGCGAGCGATCAGATGAGCGCGCCTTTGGTAGGCCTTGCCTATGCCTCCGACACCATCGAATCCTCAGTGAGCTACACGCTCTCGGCGTCAGCCAATAATTTGCTGCTCACCGGCACCGCCAATCTCTCGGGTACCGGCAACAATATCGGCGCCTCCTTTGCCGGCGATCTGATCGTAGGCAACGCGGGTCTTGATACCTTGACCGCCGGGGCCGGTGTCGACACCCTCGTGGCGGGCACCGGCCTTGCCACTCTCGTCGGCGCTGCGGGGACCGATACCTTTGTCGTGAACAATGTCGGCGATGTGGTGCAGGATTCGGTGAGCGGTTTTAGCAACCTTATCGTCTCCTCGGTGAATTACACGCTCCCGACGAACGTCAACGCGATTCTCCTCACGGGTTCCGCCAATATTCAGGCGACGGGGAATGCCGCGAATGACTCGATGACGGGCGGCGCGGGTGCCGACACGCTCATCGCGGGGAATGGAAACGACACCCTGGTCGCTGGCGCCGGCTTGGCGACACTCGTCGCAGGTACAGGAAACGATACGTTCGTCGTCAATAGCAGTGCGGATCTGATCCAGAACGCCTCGGCGGGAAGCCAGAATGCGGTGTTCTCATCGGCGACCTTTGTCCTGCCCACCAATGTCAACCAACTCACGCTCACGGGCGTCGCCAACATCAGCGGCACGGGTAATGGCGCCGCGGACACGCTCAAGGGTGGCGCGGGCAACGATACCCTGATCGCGGGCTCAGGCTTGGCGACACTAATTGGCGGGCTTGGCAATACGACGTTTGTGGTCAACAGCACGAGCGATGTGGTTCAGGATGCCTCCTCGGCCTTCAGCGACACGATCCAGTCCTCGGCGACCTATTCCCTGGTTGCGAATGTCAATAATTTGGTCCTGACGGGTACCTCGGCCCTCTCGGGGACCGCCAACGCCGGCAACGATACCCTTACCTCGAACACGGGCGTCGATACCCTCGTCGGCGGCGCCGGCAACGACACGTTCGTGATCAATAACACGAGCGATGTGGTTCAAGACACCGCAACGAGCGCCACCAATACAGCGCAGTCGTCGGTGAATTACGCGCTGGCGGCCAATGTGAACACTCTGGTGCTCACGGGGACGGCGGCTCTGCAAGGAACCGCGAACAGCGGCGCCGATACGCTGGTGTCGAATGCGGGTGTGGATACCCTGGTAGGCGGCAGCGGCAACGATACCTTCGTGATCAATAACTCCGGCGATGTGGTTCAAGACAGTTCCGCGACCGCAACGAATCTCATTCAGTCGTCGGTGAATTTCACTCTCCCCACCAACGTCAATGCACTCACCCTCACGGGCACCAGCGCATTGAGCGCGACGGGCAACGCCGCCGCGAATATCATCACCGCCAATACGGGGAACGACACGCTCAGCGCGGGGAGCGGTGTGGCCACCCTGATTGGTGGGGTCGGGAACGAGACGTTTGTCGTCAACAGTGCGAGTGATGTGGTGCAAGATACCGTGACGAGTGCGAGCAATACGCTGCAATCGTCGGTGAGCGTCACGCTGATGGCCAATGTGAACACTCTGGTGCTCACCGGGACCAGCAATCTGACCGGCACGGCTAGTAGTGCCAATGACACTCTCGTCTCAAACTCCGGCATCGATACGCTCGTCGGCGGATCAGGGCGAGATCTTTTCATCGTCAACAATTCTGCCGATGTCATACAAAACGCGACAGCGAACGATACGATCGAATCCTCGGTCAATTACGTGCTGCCCTCGACGATCAATAACCTGATCCTCATCGGCACGGCCAATATCTCCGGGACCGGTAATGCCAGCAGCGACACACTGACCGCGGCGGGGTCTGGCAATGACACGCTCACCGCGGGGAGCGGCGTGGCGACCCTGATTGGCGGGGCGGGCAACGAGACGTTCGTGGTCAATAGCACGAGCGATGTCGTCCAGGATACCTCGACCACCGCCAGCAACACGATTCTGTCGTCGGTGAGCTATTCGCTGCCGACCAACGTCGATAGCCTCACTTTAACGGGATCGTCGGCTCTGACGGCCACCGGCAATCTCGATGGCGCCAATGTGCTGACGGCGAACGCCGGCAATGACGTGCTCGTCGGTACCGCGTTCAGTAACACCCTCAATGGTGGGAGTGGTTCGGACACGATCGATGCGGGACCTGAATCCAACATTATTTACTCAGGTACTGGAGGAACGACAAGTCAGCTGACGATTGTGTATGGCAATGCCAGTGGCACGAATATTACGACCCAATCGACGATCTACGGCGGCAGCGGCGCCAATCTGCTCGTCGGGGGGCCGGGAAGCGATCTGATCTACGGCGGCAGCGGCACGGTCAGCATTCAGGGCGGCAGTGGCTTCGATACCATCTACGGGGGATCCGGCGTTGAGAATCTGAGCGCGGGGAGCGGATCGGATTCAATCTACGGGGCGGCGGGCGACGTATTGTCCGATCCTCTCAGCGGCACGAGTCTCTTGGTGGCGGGCGCGGGCGCCGAAACCCTCTCGGGAATCGGCGCCGATACCTTGATGGCCGGAAGCGGAGCCGATTTTCTGTACGATTCGATTGTTGGAACGACATCGACGGTC
>Ga0210408_10004222_pt1 | contig 12908 bp, 13 predicted proteins | sample IncBWH4MmetaG_FD_155471 | JGI IMG/M metagenome (GOLD analysis project Ga0210408, IMG submission 155471) | Forest soil microbial communities from Barre Woods Harvard Forest LTER site, Petersham, Massachusetts, United States - Inc-BW-H-4-M | ecosystem: Environmental > Terrestrial > Soil >...
AAGGCGCGAACCCGCGACGACCACGGGGCACCCGACAATGAGTTGGCAAACGGCATCGATATCTCCGAGGCAATATTGGCGAGGGAGATTCTGCCGGCATGATGTTTCCGAAGCATTCCGGAGCGGGACGTTATGGCTACCGCTGTAACGCGGGCTACCGCCGACCTTGCCGCGGCGACCTGCGGCCGCCGGGGCTTCGCGTTCCGACGTCGCGTGGCGCAGGCAGCGGACATCACAGCCGTTCGACGGGAAGGGTAAAGACGTAGCCGACGCCGCGCTCGGTGCGGATGATGGACGGCGTGCTCGGATCGCCCTCCAGCTTGCGCCGCAGGCGCAGCACCTGGACGTCGATGCTGCGGTCGAAGACATCTTCGTGGATACGGGTCGCCTGCAGCAGATGCTCGCGCGACAGCGGCCGCTGCGGCGCATCCAGGAAAGCGATCAGAAGCGCATATTCGCCTTTGGTCAAAGCCACGGGCTCGCCACCCGAATTGGTGAGGCGGCGGCTCCGCCGGTCGAGCTGCCAGCCGCCGAAATGACAGCGGCCCTTGTCGAGATCCCGCTGGCCCGCGGCCTGGCCTGCCTCGCGACGCCTCAGCACGGCGCGGATACGGGCCAGCAATTCTCGCAAGCCGAACGGCTTGGTGATGTAGTCGTCCGCTCCGAGTTCCCGCCCGCCGCCACGGTCGATCTCGTCGCGGCGATGTCCCGTCGTGATGATGACGGGAACATCGGAGGTCGCGCGAATCTCGCGCAACAGGTCCAGTCCGTCGTCCTGGCCGAGCCGCAGATCAAGCACGACCAGATCGGGCTGGTAGCGGGCGAGCATCCCTGCCACCTCCTCACGACGCGAGGCGGAGACCGCACGGATGTCGTGGTCCTCGAGATAATTCGTCACCAGATGACGCATGGTGCTGTCATCTTCGACGACCAGGCACAGGGGCGATCTCCGATCCACGCTGTTGCTCGCGAGCGACGGCCCAAGCGATCCGAAGGCGTCGCCGTTGAACTGGCTGGCTTGGCTGCCCGCTGGATTTTCAATCCCTTCATTCATTCGATCTCTCCGGCGCCCGGGGATACCGCTATAGGGCACGCGATCTTGCATCGCAGCACACGTTTCGGAGAGCAACTTTGTGAGGTGTTGATACTGTTGTTCGCGCGCCATGCGATGGCTGTGGCAAACGCGAGCCGGGCAATCCGTTACAATTGTAACGCGAACGTTCCATCTCGAAATCATTTCGTATCCCGCGACTCGTTCGTTACACGCCGCGCCGGCTCTTGCTTGCGCTGGTGCTTCACGAAGCGGTGCGCCGAAGCGGGCTGCTTCGATTTGGGATCATCATCAATGTTTGAAATGCTTATATTGGCGATTCCGATCGCGACCGCCGCGCTTCTCGTCTGGTCAAGCATTCGCGCCTGGCGGACAAAAAAGCCGCTGTTGAAATGGGGCGGCGGCGGTTTGGCGGCGCTGTCAGCGGCGGTCGTCACGTTGATCGGCGTCGTGCTGCTCACAGGCCTCTTCAAGCTGCACGCCCGCAGCGCACCAACGGTGACATTGAAGGTCGCGGGAACCGAGGACCAGATTCGCCGCGGCCAGGCGGTCGCCGACGGATTCTGCAGCGCCTGCCACTCCAAAACCGGCAGGATGACGGGCGGTCTCGAGATCGGCAAACATTTTCCGGTGCCGATCGGATCGTTCGTCTCGTCCAACCTCACACCATCGGGCGAATTGAGCCGGTGGTCGGACGGCGACATTTTCCGCGCCATCCGCAACGGCCTCGACCGCGATGGCCGCTGGCTGATCATCATGTCCTACACCAATGCCGGCAAGCTAAGTGACGAGGACATCTGGGCCGTTATCGCCTATCTCCGCAGCCTGCCGGCCGCGGGACAGACGACCTCGAATCCACCGGATCATCTCAGTCCACTCGGTCTTGTGATGTTGGGCGCCGGCATGCTTCCGACAGGCAAGCCGACGTCGTCGGGCACGATCATCGCGCCATCGCACGGCGCGACCGCGCAATACGGCGAATACATCGTGTCCTACCAGGACTGCCGCGAATGCCATGGACAAAGGCTGACCGGAGGCATGCCGGGCCAGCTTGGACCGTTGGGGCCTGACCTCACACCGGTCAAGGACTGGACGTTCGAGGCGTTTGCCGCGACGCTGCGCACCGGCGTCGACCCCAATGGCCATGCGCTTGGCGAGGACATGCCGTGGAAGCCGCTCGGCCGCATGGATGATGAGACGCTCCGCGCCATCTATGAATATCTGGCGCACCTGCCGGGCGGTTGACGATCGTCGCCGTCGACCCGCCGGCGTTTCAGATTCGAATGCCAAACAACCAATGCCGTTATTGCGAGCGACCCGTCTGCACTCGCTGCGAGCATCGCCGGGCAGGAGTCCGCCGAAGCGCGAAGGCGGATGCGAAGCAATTTCGAGCGTGACCTGGACTCCGGATTGCGTCGGCGCGGAGCCTGTCATCTGGCTGCGCTTCGCGCGAACCCGCTGGCGCCTCGCAATGACGGTCATCTGGGCAAGCGTCCGCATTCTCGCGGCGTTGATCGCGTCCGAGTGTTGCTTCGAACCGCCCTCGGAATTGAAAAGAGGGCGCAGGGAATGCCGGGTTGCTGGCCGCAACCCATGGCCCCCGGAAGGAACCACAGGTTCAGCCAAATCATCCGGCGTTCCCTGCGCAATGGTTTTAACGGTGTCCTTCGCGCTCTCCTTGGGACCGGGCTTATTGCCCCCATCGCCGCGCGGATCGCATTCGCGCAACTTGACACCAGCGTCGGGGTGTCGGGACCACACGCCTTCGCGTCCGCATCGGCGCCGTTCGTCCACGCGAGAAGCAATCCGCGCGCGTCACCAAAGCGTCCATCGCATCCCGCGCTCCACGTGTCGTGACGATCGGCCGAAACGCCCCTCTTTCGAGCGAGGCGGCCGAACCCGTTGGACGATCAGCGATATGCGATCGCTCTGCCCCACGCGCGGAGAAGCGAACGGCGGTTGCTACTTCATCGGCTCGGTGGTCGACCACAGCACCGTCGCGGCGCCCTTCTCATAAGCCATGCCCTTGGGATAGCTGATCAGTTCCAGCTGCAGGCCCCACGGCGCGAAGAAATACAGGATCGATTGTCCGGCCGCGGGTCCGTCATTGATCGGGATCGGCCCTTTGAGCGTCCTGACGCCCTTCGCTTGCAGATAGGCCGCGGCCTTTTCGATGTCGTCGACATACAGCGCGATATGGTGTCCGCCGATGTCGCTGTTCTTCGGCAGCGTTTTGGCCTGATCGGGCGATTCATACTGGAACAGCTCGATGTTGGAGCCATAGCCGCAACGGACCATGCTGATCTCGTCGATCACGGCGCGCGGATTGACGTTGACGACGTCCTGCATGAACGTGCCCTTGTCGTCCGAGAACGGCCCGAACGACATCGCGTGCTGACAGCCGATCACGTCGGTGAAGAAAGCGGTCGCCGCCTTGACGTCGGGCACCGTGATGCCGGTGTGATCGTGGCCGCGCAGGCCCGGAATGGAATCGGCCGAGGCCGGCAGGTTCGAGACGCCGAGCGTTAGCGCGGCAACGGCAGCTAAGAGCTTTGACTTTGTCATGGTCGCTTCCCCTTCTTTGCAATGAACCTCGTCATGCCGCCGATCCCTGCTGCTGGGAGACGACGGTCGGCTGCTCACCGAGCCAGCCCGGCTCGACATCCGGCAGCGGAATCGCCGCGAGCAGTTGCTGCGTGTAGGGGTGCTGCGGGGCGCTGAACACGCGCGCCACCGGGCCGTATTCCACGACCTCGCCATGCTGCAGGATCGCGACATCGTCGCAGAGCACGCGCACGACAGAGAGGTCGTGGCTGATGAACACCATGGTGAGCCCGAGCCTGGCCCGCAGCTCCTTCAGCAGCAGGAGGATGTGGGCCTGGGTCGAGACGTCGAGGCCCGACACGATCTCGTCGGCCACGATGAAATCCGGTTCAAGTGCCAGTGCACGCGCGATGCCGGCGCGCTGGCGCTGGCCGCCCGACAACTCATGCGGATAGCGGTCGGCGAAATCGGCCGGCAAGCCGACGAGGTCGAGCAGTGCCGCCGCGCGCTCGCGCTGCTGCCGTCGTCCCTTGATCCGGCCATGCACGCTCAAGGGGCGCGTCAGCGTGGTGCCGAGCCGCAGCCGCGGATTGAGCGACGACTGCGGATCCTGAAAGATCATCTGGATACGCGCGCGCAGCGGCCGCATGTCAGCCTCATCGAGATCGCCGATCTCGATGCCGTCGAACTGGATGCCGCCGGAGGTCGGCTCGAGCAGCCGCACCAGCAGCCGGCCGAGCGTGGTCTTGCCCGAACCGGATTCGCCGACCAGGCCGAGCACCGAGCCGCGCGGGACGGCCAGATCGACGCGCTTGATCACGTCGCGCAGAATTCTGCGGCGAAACAGGCCGCTGCGCTGCGGATACGCAAAACTGAGGCCGCCGGTGCGGAGCAGGACATCGGTCATGGCTGCCCCGCCGCGGAGACGCGGTCGAGCCGGCGCGCCTCCGACCACAATTGCTCGATCAGCGCCGGCGGCACCGGACGCAAGGCTTCCGCCGGCCGGTCGGCGCGCGGCGTCGCCGCCAGCAGCGCGCGTGTGTAGGGATGGCGCGGCCGCGCCAGCACATCCGCCGTCTCACCCTCCTCAAGCACGCGGCCGGCGTGCAGCACCGTCATGGTGCGGCAGATCTTTGCGACCACGCCGAGATCGTGCGTCACGAACAACACCGCGGCGCCGTGACTCCTGCGCAGCCGCTCGACCAGTTGCAGCACCTGGCGCTGCACCGTGACGTCGAGCGCCGTGGTCGGCTCGTCGGCGATGACGAGGCCGGGATCGCAGGCAAAGGCCATCGCGATCAGCACCCGCTGCCGCATGCCGCCGGAGATTTCGTGCGGATAGAGACCGAGCACCCGCGCAGGCTCGCGGATCGCGACTTCGGCCAAGAGTTCGGCGGCGCGCGCGAGCGCCGCGCGCTTCGACAGGCCGAGATGATGTCGCAGCAACACGGAAATCTGCGCGCCGACGCGCTTGACCGGATTGAGCGAGGTCATCGGGTCCTGCGGTATCAGCGCAATGCGGCGGCCGAGGAGCTTACGCCGTTCCGCATCCCTCAGGCCCAGGAGATCGCGCCCCTCGAAGGCAATGCTGCCCGATGTAATCGTCGCGTTGGCGGGCAGCAGCCCGAGCACGGCGCGGCCCAGCATCGACTTGCCGGCACCGGATTCGCCGACCAGCCCGCGCACTTCGCCGGGCTCGACCTCGAGGCTGACGCCGCGCAGCACATTGACCGCGCCGATCGCAACGCACAGATCCCTGACGGAGAGCGTCGCAGTCATTGGCGTTGCACCGGATCGAGCGAGAGACGCAGGCCGTCGCCGAGCAGATTGAGCCCGATCACGCTGACAATGATGCAGCCGATCGGCAGCGCCATGATCCAGGGCGCCTGATAGACGATCTGGCGTCCTTCGGCGATCATGCCGCCCCAGGTCGGCGTATCGCCCGAAACCGAGATGCCGACGAACGACAGGATCACTTCGACCAGGATCGCAATCCCCATCTCGACCGCAAGCAGCGTGACCAGGAGGGGAACCAGGTTCGGCAGGATTTCCAGCCGCAGGATTTTGCCGGGCGTCAGCCCGATCACGCGCGCCGCCGCGGCGTAATCGCGCGCGAGCTGGACCATGGTTTCGGCGCGGACCACGCGGGCAAAGCGGGTCCAGTCGACGACCACGATCGCCGCGATCACCGAGGTCAGGCCGGCGCCGATCACCGCCGCCAGCACGATCGACAGCAGCACCGGCGGAAACGCCATCCAGACGTCGATCAGGCGCGAGATCAGCTGATCGAGGAAGCCGCCAAAACTGCCGGCGAACAGGCCAAGCGTGGTGCCGATCGCCGCCGCGAGCGTCGCCGCGATCAGCGCCACGGCGACCGCCGTGCGCGCCGAATAGATCAGCCGCGACAGCACACAGCGGCCGAGACTGTCGGTGCCGAGCAGGTAGGCCGGATCGCCGCCTGTCATCCAGGACGGCGGCAATTGCGCCGACATCAGGTCCTGCTCGAGCGGATCGTGCGGCGCGATCCATGGCGCGAGCAAAGCGACCAGCACGAGCATGCCCACCAGCGCAGCGCCGATCCAGAGCCGCGGGCCGCCCCGTCTCACGGCGGCGAGCCAGCGCTGACGTCGTGCGGCGGGATGACCGAGCGCAAGGTCAGCCATGGCGCAGCCTCGGATCGAGCAAGGCGACGACGAAATCGACCAAAAGATTGAGCGCGATGAACAGCACCGCGAAGGTCAGGACCAGGCCCTGGATCAGCGGAAAGTCGCGGTTGATCACGGCATCGATGGCCATGTTGCCGATCCCCTCATAGGAGAAGATGCGCTCGACCAGCACGGTGCCGCCGAGCAAGAGCGTCACCTGGACGCCGCCGAGCGCGACGGTCGGAATCAGCGCGTTCGGAAACGCCTCGCGCACGAGGATCGAGGGACGCGAAAAGCCGCGGGCGCGCGCGATCTGCGCGTAGTCCTGGTCTTCGGCCTCGGCGAGCGAGGTTTTCAGAAGCCGCGCAACCAGCGCCGCAAATGGCAGCGCCAGCGCCAGCGCCGGCAGGATCATATGATGCAGCAGCGCACTCACGACATCGAAGCGGCCGGTCAAAAGGCTCTCGATCAGATAGAAATTGCTGTGCAAGGTGACGTCGATCTGTGGATCGATACGCCCGGAGATCGGCAGCCATGGGATCAGCACGCCGAACACCAGCAGCAGGATCAGGGCCCAGAGAAAATCCGGTATCGCAAGCAGGACGCCGACGCCGCCATCGACCGCCCACTCGGCGCGCCGGCCGCGCAACAGAATGCCGGAGAGCGCGGTGAGCACGCCGAGCGCGGCGGCAATCAGCGTCGCCAGCAGCGCCAGTTCGAGGGTCGCCGGCAAGCGTGACAGCAGCAGGCCGAGAACGCCCTGGTGCAGGCTGATCGAATGGCCGAAATCGCCACTCGCGACCTGGCCGAGCCAGATCGCAAACTGTCGCGGGATCGACAGATCGAGCCCGTAGAATGCGCGCAGCCTGACGATGTCGGCCTCGGACGCGCCCGGCGGGATCATCATCGCGATCGGGTCGCCCGGCACCACGCGCAGCAGCACGAAGACGATGGCGCCGACGCCGAACAGAGTGGGCGGCACGAGGACGAGTCGTCTGATGATCTCGCCCCATCGCATCGTCGTGCTGCCCCGCTGCTTGCGGCCCGCGGCTTAAGCAGGCGTGACGAGTTGCGGAAGGATCATGCCGTTGGCCTGCGCCACGACTTTCAAGTCCCTCTTGTGGATGATCGGCTGCACATATTGGAACAGCGGGATCACCTCGCCCTCCTCGGCGATGTATTTGTCGACCGCCTTATAGCCGGCGATGCGCTTGGCCTCGTCCTTCTCGCCCCACAACGGCCCGATGCGCTCCACGAGATCCTTGCCCTTCCAGGCGCAATGCGGCGACGGGCCGAACATCGCATGACCCGTCGAGGTCGAGGGATCGCCGATCGCGTTGCCCCAATTGTAGAAGGCGGCCGGCGCCAGCGCGTGGCGGGCACGCAATTCGTAGTGCTTTGCGATCTCGTAGACCTCGATATTGGCGTCGATGCCGACCTTGCGCCACATGCCGACGATCGCCTGGATCATCTCATAATCCTTCGGCTTGAAGCCGCGCGTGGTCTGGATCGTGAACTTGACCGGCTTCTCCGGCGAATAGCCGCTCTTGGCCAGCAGGCTTTTGGCAAGCTCCGGATCGTAGGCCACCTTGATCTCGGAATCGAAGGCGGCATAGCCCGGCGCCTCCAGGGTCGCGATCGGAACGCCGTAGCCCTTCAACAACCGTTCGACGATCGCCTTCTTGTCGATCGCGTGATGGGCGGCGAGCCGCACATTGCGGTCGAGCATCGGGTCGATGTCGGTGATGAAGATCATCGCGATGTCGGACACCGCCTGGGTCTGGCCTGACAGTTCCGGCTTGGCCTTCAGACGGTCGAACTCCTCGTAGGGGATTTCGAAGGTGAGGTCCGAGCCACCCGACTCCATCTCGGCGACGCGGCTGGTCGGATCGGTGATGAACTTGAATACGACCGTGTCGAAGGCCACCTTGCCGCCCCACCAGGTCGGATGCGCCTTCAGCCGCAGGAACGCGTTGCGCTCGAAAGCATCGACCTTGTAGGGGCCCGATCCGATCGGCGCCTTTTCAAAGCCTTCCGCGCCAACCTTCTCGTAATAGGCCTTCGGCAGCACGTAGGCGGTGAGGAACGCCATCCACTTGAACAGTGCCGGCTCGAACTCCACGACATCGCCGGTGATGGTGTTGCCGTCGATCTTGTAGTTGCCGACCTTGGCCCAGACGAACTGGATCGGGTTGCCGCTCTTCGAATCGGCCGCGCGCGTCAGCGACCATACCACGTCCTCCGGCGTCACCGGCGAACCGTCGTGCCAGGTGGCGTCCTTGCGCAGCTCGAGCGTGATCTTGCTGCGATCCTCGTTCCAGCCCCATTTGGTCAGAAGGCCCGGCTTGAACGAAAGATCCGGCGCCTGGCCGATATAGGGATCGAACACCGACTGGTAGATCGACTGGATGGTGGGATTGACCGCCGAGACGCCGACGGTCGGGTCGAACGACGGCAGGTTGACATTGTAGGCGATGGTGAGCGTGCCTCCGGCGGCGTGGGCGCGACTGCCGATGAGACCGGATGTGAGCGGCAGCGCGGCGGCGCCGCCGGTGAGCTTGAGGATCGAACGACGGGAAAGCGCGCAAGATACCATGACATCACCCCATGTGCGAAAACGGCGCCCGTGATCGGACGCCGTCGACAGAATTCGATTTATTCCGCGGCCTGCGGCGCGCTCTCGGACCAGCGCGCCATCAGCGTGTTCGAGGCCAAGGATTCGTCGACGAGCTTTTTCGCGGTCTCGACCCCGGCCACCGGCAGCTTGTTCGGATCGAGCAATCCGATCTGCACCAGCACCGAGGCCTGGTCCCAATAGATGTGCTCGTTGTAGAGCTTGTCGCCGCGGAAGCGGACGATCGCGACCAGCGGGATTTCGACATATTTGCCGGTCGGCGGCACGCCGGGCAGCATCCAATCGATCTCGATGTCGTGGGTGAAGCAGAACAGCATCTCGTCGACGATGCGATCGGCGCCGATGGTGCGCGAGATCGGTACGAGCTTGGTGTCCTGCGGCGTCTTCGGAATGAAATGGTTCTTGTAAAAGCGCAAGAGGTCGCGATGGCCGACGCCGCCGGTCATGGTCGGGATGTGATTGACATAGGGCTCGGCGACCATGGTCGTCATGGTCGCTTCCGCCGAGCGGGTCGCGAATTCGAGCTCGGTGTGCTTCTCCCACAGCGCCGAGAGATCGTAGTGCGGGCCCAGCACTTTGCGGAACAGCGCGATCGAGCGGCTATGCGCCATCAAGGTCGCGGGCTTGTCAAAACTCGCGCGCTCGGGCGCGGCGAAAGCATGGTCGCAGCCGGGATAGAGATAGAACTCGACGTCGCTGCGGCCCGCGAACGCCGCCATGATTTGCGCCCGCGCTTCCGCCGGCGCAAAACGGTCGAGCTCGGCGAAGTGGAAGACCATCGGCCCCTGCACCGCACCGGCCTCGGCGAGATCGGCCTCGATGCCGACGCCGTAATAGCTGACGGCGCAATCGACATCGGTCCGCGCCGCGACCAGATAAGCGAGCTTGCCCCCGAGGCAGAAGCCGAGCGCGCCGACCTTGCCGGTGCATTCGGGACGGCCGCGCAGCACTTTCAGCGCGTCGGCGGCATCCTTGATCGACTGGTTGGCGTCGAAGCGCTGGTAGTAGCCCATCGCCTTGCCGAAATCGGCCTCGCTGTAGCCGAGTTCGACGCCCGCCTCCATGCGCCAGAACAGATCCGGCGCGAGCACGACATAACCCTCTTCCGCGTAATAATCGGCGACCGCCCGCATCGAGGCGTTGATGCCAAAAATCTCCTGCAGCAGCAGGATGCCCGGACCGGAGCCTGCGGCGGGACTGGCGAGATATCCCTTGAAGCGACCGCCGTCGGCGCTCGCGATGTCGATCCACTGTCCCGCCATCGTATCGACTCCCCTTTGTTCCGAAAACGCCCACGGCCTCGCGCATCTGAACCAGGCGTTCAGCGTACTCCCTCGCGCGCCGCCATTCCATGTTGTTTTCTTAATTGTATTTTTAATGTAAGAATCGAACTTGTAAATAGTGTTGATTGGGCAAAGCCTGCCTACAGGGTGAGCGAAGGCGAATCAGGAGACTGTTTTGAAGAAGACAAGGACCGCCCTGAAGCGAACCGGCGAGGCGAGGCCAAAGCCGGTCACAACCGAGCGGCCGGGATCCTGGCATCTCGCGCGCACCGAGACCGAGCGGCGGCTGTCGGAATTCGAGTTCCGCCTGGAGCGGCTCGCACAGGCCTATTACCGCTGGAAGGCCGCCTGCCTTGCCGCCGTTTGCAACGTGCCGCTGACCGGCGACGACGTCGCCGTGCTCAACGTGGTGCGGATGGGCGACGAGCCAAAGCGGCTGTCCGAGATCGGGCAGCTGGTGAACCGGGTCGATGTCCCGAACCTGCAATATGCGACGCGCAAGCTGGTGCGATCGGGCCTGATCGAGACCGAGGGCTCTTCATCCCGCAAGGAAACACGCTACCGCGCGACGCAGACCGGGCGCTCGGTGACGGAAGCCTATGCCGCCCTGCGGGCTGCGACGCTGCCGCCGATGCTGGAGGCGCTCGATGGCTGGGCCGACAAGTCCGAGGCCGCAGGCGCGCATCTGGAACTGGTGGCAAGCCTCTATGCCCAGGCGGCGCAGATCGCGATCACGCGCCGGCATCAGCCGTAGGGATGATCTGTCGAAGTTGAGCCGTTGCCGGATCGGCGGCGCGCCCCCTCTTACGGGGAGAAGGTTGGGGTGAGGGGCATTTTCTGGCTCCAGACTCGCTGATATTCCCCCTCACCCGCAAGCGGGGAGAGGTGATCACCCGCCTCAGTGCGGCGGGGCGCCGTCGGCCAGTAGCGCCGCGATCGCCTCGGCGATCGGCTGGTGGGTCGCCTGCTCGTAGAAAGAGAAGGCCGGCGACGGGTTGACCTCGAAGCAATACCACTTGCCCTCCGCGGTACGCCGCAAGTCGATTCCCGCGACCGGCAAATCGAGCGAGGCTGCGAGCGCCCGGCATCTTGCCGCGCAGTCGTCGGGCAGCGCGTAGGCCCGCAGCTCAACGTCAAAACCCTGCCTTCCCCCGTAACGATAGTCATCCGCCTCCGAGATGATCTCGGTGGCAAAAACCTGGTCTGCCACCACGTGAACGCGATAGTCGCGCCCGGTGATGTATTCCTGGAATTGCGTCGGGCACCATCTGATATCGTCGAGGCGGCCCATATCCTGGTCCTTCAACCGCGACACGATGCTGCGCACGCCGCTGGTCGATTTGTAGATGATGTCGCCATGATGTTCGCGGAACGCCGTGACGGCGTCCCTGGCGGTGGAGAGCAAGGTGTCAGGCACTGCAAAGCCGGCTTTCGCAATGAGCGACAACTGATAGGGTTTCGAGCCGTTGGAGGCCATCGCGGCGAACGAATTGACGACCAGCGCCTGCGTCACGTCGAGCCAGGTGGTGACGAGATCATCCAGTTCTGCCGCATGCCGGCGAACGTCCTCGGCCTGGCCGGAGGAGGCTGCAATGCTCCGGCCATCATGCGAACGAACGTAAACGGCGGAAATCGTCGCGAGATCGCAGGCCTCCTCGCCGATCCGGAGCGCGCCACCGACCTCGGCGCCGACACTGAGATCGAACGCGGTGTCCGCGGCACGCGCCTGGTCCAGGAAAAAATGCGCGGCGCCGCGCTCCTCCAGCGCCTCGCGCACCCAGGCGAGCGGCCTATCCTGCGCAATGCCCCACAGCAATATCATCTCGTCTCCTGTTTGTGATCGGCGCGGCTTTGTCCCGCAACAACTGCAACACAGCGCCGGCGATGGCGCGGTCGCCGAGATCCGCCCACAGGCTCGTGCCGACCAGCCTGGCATCCGCACCGCTTCCGTCGAACTGCACCGCGAGCAGGCCGGCGCCGGCCGCATCCGCCAGCGCGTGCGACCGCTTCACCAAAACCGCGTCGGCCTCGCCGATGTGCCTGCGGCCCACAATGGTGATCGTGGTCGTGGCCGCTGACACAGGAGCCCCGACCGCGGCCGGCATCGCGAGAACGGCCTGCCGCCGCAGGGCAGGCCGCACTGGAATCGACAATCGGTTCGCAACACTCACCCACCTCTCCTGCCGCCACGCCGGCCCTGCCAGGCATTGCGGCGTCGGTCGATTGACGAGGGGACAGTTCAGCGCCGTCAAAAAGGCCAGCAGGAACGCGGTCATTTCGGCGGCGACGTAGCCGCGATCAGATGCTGCGATGTGCGGCAGATCATGCGCGGCGACGCCCGGCAGCCGGACCAGCACGCCGGCGATCGCCGACGCCGCGACCACCTCGCCGCCGATGACGGCGGTCGCAGGAGCGATGTCGCCGAGACGGAGCGTCCAGCCAGGCTGCGACAGATCCGCCGGCGTCATCAGTCGCAGCTCCGGCGCGGCCGCGGCAGCCAGTCCGATCGCGGCCGTGTCCGCTCGGCTTGCGATCACCAGGAAGAATCTCGCCGTCATGACGCAAGACCATCGGGGACCGGGCCGATGGCAGGACGCTCGGTGGAACGGATGAACGCGCGACCGGCAGCGTCGCCATTGAGCGCCTCCGGCGGTGCCTCGTTCGCCAGGACCGAAGCGTCCGGCATCGCCATGGTTTCAAGGTGATGGACCTTGTCGGGAACGTCCTTGTCCTTGTCCTTCTGTTCTTTC
>Ga0210408_10004224_pt1 | contig 12906 bp, 11 predicted proteins | sample IncBWH4MmetaG_FD_155471 | JGI IMG/M metagenome (GOLD analysis project Ga0210408, IMG submission 155471) | Forest soil microbial communities from Barre Woods Harvard Forest LTER site, Petersham, Massachusetts, United States - Inc-BW-H-4-M | ecosystem: Environmental > Terrestrial > Soil >...
AGAGATCAGACCAAAACCATTCCAAGTCAAGCCCGGTGCTTTTGGCAACCTGATTTGGCCCCACCGTGGCCCTCTGATTTGGCCCCACCTATGTCATCGAATCCTTTCCTCCATCCTGCTGATAAACCGAACAGCCAGTGCGATGCGAGCCTAAGCTGGGATGGACAGTTCCGCTTCATCGCACCAGCCGGGTTAGTTTGCCTGCGCGCGCGTGCGTGTCAAGGTGCTTCGCCCGCTGACGCGGCGCACCTCAGGTGCGACCTTGACATCCACGCCCTAGGCGCAGGCCGCGCTCCGCCACGGTTCGAATGAGCTTCTCCTGCGCGATGTCCACAGCAGCGAAGTCCTCAGCGCAAGTCATAGCCTCCAAGTATCAAACGGCGCCCGCAAAATCTTGGACTGGCCCACCAGTGGCTGGCTACGATCTCTTATCGCTAGCCCGATTTCTTACCGACCATGCGCCTCGACTTTGGCATTCCCGACGATATTCCCGACGCTCGCAGGGAGCGCGATTCTGAGCGCCGCCCGAGTGAGGCTTCCCGCACCCCTCGTTCGGTCCCAGCTCTGCCGCCCACCCCGCTCGAACTCCGGCGCGAGATCATGAGAGAACAGGCAGCCCACAAACGCCCACTCGATATTCCCAAGTCCACAAGGCAGCGTGGACCGGACTGCCCCAGGCCCGAACGAAAGCGGGAGTTTTCCCCAGAACGCCAACGAGAAGTTCACCCGCGAATCAGACGAGACCGTCTCCCGCCTCTCCACCTTGGTCTTCAGCTCCGGCCCGAAGAGATGAAACTGCTGAGCGAAGTCGGACGGTTTCGGGTCGTCACGGTGCGCGACCTCAGCGAGACCGTGTATCGCGGCGAGAAGGGGCAGCTCACCCGCGATCTCCAATTCCTGCGAGACAAAGGCCTGGTCTCCATCGACTTCGTCAACGCCCGCCGAGACGGACGCCTCCAGAAAGTCGAGCGTATCGAGGTCGTCACCCTCACCCGAACCGGCCGAGCCCTTGTCCGGCACAGGGGTGAGCTGCGTCCGGATCAAGAGGTTTATGCGGGCCTGGTCAAACGGCGCGAGGTCGAGCATGATTCCCAGATCTACCGCGCTTATCTGAAAGAGGCAGGCCGAATCAAGCAACTTGGAGGCAGAAATCCGCGCATTGCCCTCGACTTCGAGTTGAAAGCCAAGGTTCAGCGAGCGATCTATCACGAGCGCAAAGCCAACCCCGAACGCGACCTGAAAGACATCCGCCAGGAGGTCGCAGACGAAATGAACCTTCCGATGGTTGACGGTCAGATTCAGATTCCCGACGCCCGCATCGTTTACGAACTCGACCAGGGCGCTAGGACCGCCTTCTCGGATATCGAAGTCGCCACCGCCGCCTATCGTCCCGGCCATCTCCGAGCCAAGGCACAGGCCGGTTTTCGCATCTATGCCTCGGCTCGTGACCGCTCCCGGTTGAGTGCCCAAATCGAGGGCGAGCACCATACTCTCGACTACATTCTCGATCTCTGATGAACCGCGATCCCATTCCGTTCATCGAGGAGCTTGGCTACACTCCCCGCGAAGCGACCTTCCTTTACGCCGTTGGCATGCACTCCGGCTACTTTCTCCGCCGCCAGTTTGACGCCTATATTGGCCGGGTGAAGGGAGCAATCTCCCAGCATTTTCTCAATAAGGCGGAGCGATGCGGCCACATCCGCGCGCTCGACTACGGCGAGAACCGCAAGGTGTTTCATCTCTATTGGAAGCCGATCTATCGATTGCTGGGCGACGAGGACTCCCAGCACCGGCGCGTGAAGGGCGACTTGCAGGTCAAGATTCGGCTCATGATCCTGGATTATGTCTTGCGGGACACGCAGGAACATCTTCTGGAGACCGAGCAGTCGAAGGTCGAGTTCTTTACCCGGTCCTGCGGACTGTCCGCCGACCTGCTACCAGTAGCAGGTTCCAAAAGCCGGTATTTTCCGGACCACTTTCCGATTTCGACGCTGCCCCACGGAAAAGACAAGCACCCCACGGTCCGCTTTGCTTTCATGGATGAAGGATTGTTCTCTCTGCGGAAGTTCGAACGCTTTGTTCTACAGCATGAGAGGCTTTTCCGCGCGCTCAGGCGGTTCAGGGTCATCTATGTTTCCGATGCTCAGCGAAACTTCGCGGCTGCGAGGAAATATCTCGCGCAACGGTTTCCCCGTTTTCCCGATGCATTAAGGGAGGAAGACTTCCCACTGGGGATCGACCACTTCCTCGAATACCTGGAAGCGATGGATGTGTTCGATAACACACGGCTGGTCTTGACGCGCGAGGAAACGGACGTCCTGGAGCAAGGCGAGCGCATGTACACCGCGCCCATCCACTCTCAACTAGAGGACGATTGGTACGAAGATCGCGTCACCCTCGACCAGATTTCTGCGCGCTACGCTCACAGTCAGAACAACACGCCGTTTGAAACCGTACTGTTCCGGTTCAAATACCCGGTGCTTGAACACCGACGTTCTCGCCCATCTGGCAATGAGTCGGTGCTATTGAGGACTCCACTCTTGCCACTCATCGCCGATGAATAACCATCGTGATGCCAATCAGATAACCAATACCAGCGGTCTGGAAATGGTACGGCCAAAGGGCGGGAACGACCAAGCTCGGGCTGCCGCGCGCCTCCGGCTGCGCTGGTCGTTCCCGCCCTTCGAGTGTCAAGAGGGCAACTGGGCCAGGATCGAAATCGATCTGCACTGGATCTCGAACGGATCAAAAACGGATCACGACTTGCGCTTGCAAAGAACCATCCACGAAGTCCACCCTATGCAATTTGATATCCGAGCGACGAACACAGTGACGACACGTCCGTCACGACCTTGCATCACACCGGGGTTGCAACAGGATCGCTCGCTCTGCTCTACTATTTCTCGCACGGCTATTCCTCGTACCCACAGCGACTGCGTGGAGGTTGGACGATGGCTAAGCGATATCAGCATCGCATCGGTGTGCGGGCAGAGATTTGTTTTGACTTGATCTTCGATATTTGCGATCCAGCGCCCCAGCAAATCTCCCAGGCGGTCGCTGAGGGCTCTCCGACAGACCGCGGACGTCGACGGAGGCTTCAGGCTCGAAGTCCTAACTGGTGGAACCGTTTATCCCGATTGGCCAGCGTAGACCCCGAAGTGGAGCCCGGCCCTAGGCTCGACCCGTCCGCCACGTTGGAGAATGATCGGGTTTGAGTTCAGGTTGTTCGTAGCGGGCATGTGATTGCCTCGATTAAAAAATAATGAAACTTGAGCAGACGCGTTAGACCATCGGCGTTATGATGTGCTCCTCGATTCGCGTGCAACTTTTCTAGGCAGGAGGTTTCACGATGACACCTTCAGAGCCTGCACTCTTCGGTCGCGAATTTGCTCTGCGTTATCCCCAATGGCGGCGTGAATACCTTAATGCGCTGCTCGAACTTGATCCCGAAACCCTATCTGAGCGTGTAGCCAAGGCTAAACAGGCGATCTTCAAACGCCTGGAGTGTTAAACGAGACCCAGAGCGGGCAGGCCGAGCGTCAGGCAATCGAGGATGCGCTCAGTGCGTTGGAAATTATCAAAGGGGGTCAGATCTTATGGTGAGCTCGATTTCTCGGTTCTGGTGCGAGGACGACGGTCAGGACATTGCTGAGTACGCCATGATGTTGGCCGTAATCCTGGTCTTGGTAGTCGGCGCAATTCCGCCGCGCGACAGCCGGTGACGATATTGCGCTTGGAGCGCGTTGTAGCTGGAAGTTCCGTGATTGCTGAGCAGATCGAATTCGCCGCTGAAATTAGGACCCGGCGCAATATAGATGTCCTTTCTCATCAGCTTGCGGGATCACGTCATCGGGGCTATGGCCGAATTGTGCGTGCTCTGATTCAGGAGCGGGCAAAGGCTGGCCTGGCTCAAGCCAAGCGAGAGGGGCGTTGCGGTGGCCGGCAGAAGCGCGTGTGGCGCCCCAAGACCGAGCAGCGAGTAAGGCAGCTTCGCAGTGAAGGGAGAAGCTGGCAGGATATCTCACGGGAGATGCGAATCCCGGTGGGGACGCTGCACGCCAAGTTTCGTTAAGAGGATCACCCACGGCCACGGCCGGCTATTCTCTGCGACGGAGAGATGCTTTCGGCCAGCGTGGGCCGCCATATGATCTGACGTGTTCAGCTGTAACTCATGAAGGTTCATGTCTTAGGAGATAGGATCAGCCACTCCTTGACGGCATACCGCTGACGGCGCGGACTTGAGTTAAGGCGAATCCGCAAGTAGGAACGTTGAGATGCTTCTAAACTCGACCCGCGCAGCTTTGGTTTCGAGTTCTTTCCCGGTAGGGTGCGTCGCTGCAATCGTACTGGTGACCGGTAGTGCTTGCCTCGCACAGGTCTCTGGAGGGACTATTTCGGGGAGTGTGAGAGACAGCTCCGGACGCGCGATTTCAGGAGCGCAGGTCGCAGTTAAGAACTCTCAGACAACGATCCACCGGTCCGCAGACGCAGACTACGGAGGGATATACACGGCTCCAAACCTGGTGCCTGGTACTTATGAGATCAGTGCGTCCAGGGAAGGATTTGAAACGGTTGTGAGATCGGGTGTTCTTGTGACGGTAGGCTCCGAGGAGGTAATCGACTTCAAGCTAGGCCCAGGCGAGGTTAAGACGAAAATCGAAGTTTCAGGCACACCGCCAGCTATTCAATTGGCCACTTCGACCTTGGAGGCAACCGAGAACTCCACGACGGTTCGCGAACTGCCTCTGAACGGGCGCGACTGGACCACTCTGGCACAGCTCCAACCGGGAGTTACCGGCGTGTATCAACTCCCGCTTGGTCTGAGTAATCAACGAGCAAACCGCGGTCTCGGGACGCAGTTCAGCATCGGCGGAGCACGGCCACAAGGAAACAACTACCGGCTCGATGGAATCAGCATAAACGACTATTCCAACGGAGGGCCCGGCAGTGTTCTCGGTGACTTGCTCGGCGTAGAGGCGGTTCAGGAATTCTCTGTTATAACAAACAGCGCGCCAGCCAGTTATGGTAGGACGTCCGGAGGAGTGATCAATTCTATTACGCGCTCGGGCACAAATGAGCTACACGGCTCTGCCTATGAGTTTTTGCGCAACAGCGCGCTTGACGCCCGCAACTTCTTCGACATAACTCATGCTCCGCCCCCATTCCGGCGCAATCAGTTCGGAGCTGATGCCGGAGGGCCCATTATCAAAAGCAAGTTCTTTCTTTTTGGGGATTACGAAGGAATTCGTCAGCTGCTTTCAGCAACAACCGTGGACATTGTGCCTTCTGCCGCGACGCGCACCGGACAACTGACTGCAGGTAGTGTTAGTGTGGATCCGAGAGTAGAGCCGTACCTCGCGCTCTATCCCCTTCCGAACGGTCCGGTCAAGGGCGATACCGGCAATTTCACGCTCCCAACTCCGCATAACACCAACGAGGACTTCTTTACCTCACGCGCGGACTTCACAATCGGGAAGAGAGATAGCCTGTTCGGAACTTATGTGTTCGACAACGGAAAAACGGAGGGATCTGATTCATTTAATAACAACATCATTGGGACCTTGTCCCGTCGTCAAGCCGCGGTTCTGGAGGAAACGCACGTATTCGGTGCCCAAATGGCCAACACGGCACGATTGGGTTTTAGCCGTGTAGTCTCGCAAGCGGCAAAGAGTTTAAAGGCGATTAACCCTTTGGCGGCAGATACGTCGCTCGGCTTTTTGCCTGACCAACCCGTGGGAGTTATAACGAACTCGGAGCTCTCGACGTTTCCAGGGGGCTTTGGCGCCGTCGGCGAGTTCGATTATCATTACAACTCCTATCAGTTCTACGATGATGCGTTCGCGACGTCAGGAACTCATTCCTTAAAGTTTGGTTTTGCTTTTGAAAACATCCGGGACAACGAACTGGGCAAAACCAGCCCGCTGGGCCAGTTCGTGTTCGGATCGCTTTCCGCCTTCCTGCAGGACCAGCCGACGTCGTTTAACGCGCCGATCGGAAATGGAATTACGCCACGCGCCCTCCGCCAGTCTATTTATGCGGGATACGTCGTGGATGACTGGAGAGCGAGGCCCAATTTGACTGTCAATCTGGGGCTGCGTTATGAAGCAACGACGGTCCTGAGCGAAGCGCGTGGGAAACTCTCGAATCTGCCATCGCTGACATCAACAACCCCACACCTCGGAGATCCTTTCTTCTCGAACCCGACGAAGTTTGATTTTGAGCCGAGGGTGGGCTTTGCGTGGGATCCACTAGGTAACGGCAAGACATCCATCCGCGGGGGATTTGGAATATTCGATAACTTACCTCTCCCGTTCCTGTTTGGGGCGACGAGCCTGTTGTCGGCTCCGTTTTTCGAGTTGGGTGATGCGACGACGCTGCCGCAGGGGTCGTTTCCGAAAGAGGCATTCCAGCTACTAACGGTGCCCACCCTTCGTTACGCGTATATTCAGCCGAATCCACCACGCAGCTATGACATGGAGTGGAACTTCAACATTCAGCAGAGCATTGCTCCGGATACGGTGCTGCAGGTGGTCTACACGGGATCGCGCGGCGTTCATCTTCCCTACTTCACGAACAATTTCGACATGGTGCTTCCAACGTTGACACCCCAGGGCTACGTATGGCCGGTAAATGGAACTTCTCTGAACCCGAACGTAGGCCAGATTTCCGGCACTATATGGAACTCCGATTCCATTTTCCATGCCCTCGAGGTACAGGTAACTCGCCGACTCAGCAAAGGGCTGCAAGCCGGGGTGTCATACGCGTGGGGCAAGACTATTGACTCGAGTTCGGCATCGGCGTTCATCGATAACTACGCGAACAGCTCCCCTCGGCTTTGGTTCGATGAACGCAACGGGCGTGGACTCGCCGACTTCGACATACGTCAAAACCTCACGGTCAACTACATCTGGGAAATCCGGAGTTTCAGAGCGAGGCCACGACCACTGCAATGGGCATTAAACGGTTGGCAATGGGGTGGGATTCTACACGTTGCTTCCGGCGAACCGTTCACACCTATAATCACCGGAGACCCGTTAGGAATGAAGGGCGATCAGTTCGACCGGCCGGATGTACTGAGAGGACCAGGATGCAGCGGCTCCCTTGTGAATCCAGGAAAGCCGCTTGACTACATTAAAACGCAATGTTTTGCTTTTCCCAACCCGAGCACGAGGTTCGGGGATGCGGGGCGTAATATTCTGGTCGGTCCTGGCATTCTCAATCTGGATACCTCGCTGTTTCGCAACATCGGCGCCTTAGAGAAGTTTCATGCGCAATTCCGAGCGGAGTTCTTCAACGTGTTGAATCACACGAATTTTGCGTCGCCGGTGGTAACCACCAACAATACCAGCCTGTTTGGAGGCAACGGAGCCCCAATTTCTTCGGCGGGCGTCCTCACCTCCACGACGACCACATCACGCCAGATACAGTTCGGACTGAAGCTGATCTGGTAGACATGCGCTGGAAAAAGCGAGGGCCGATGCTTGGCTCACTGAATCAGTCCGCGTCGGACGGTATGAGCGGATCAGAGGGCCGGCTGTTGGGATGAGACTGCGCCGGGCGCGATTTTGCATAGAGTTCACGGCAAATTGACGGGCGCGATGCTGGCGGGCATGCTGATAGCGAGCACTTGTGCGTTCGCGCTGAATCCGGCGCTAGACGTCAGCCAATACGCGCATACGGCCTGGAAGATCCGGGATGGCTTTGCCAAGGGCTCCGTTCTCTCAATCGCCCAGACACCCGACGGGTACCTCTGGCTTGGGACAGCGTTCGGCTTGTATCGCTTGGATGGCGTCCGAAACGTCCTCTGGCAGCCACCGCCAGATGAGCACCTCCCCTCCAGCACCATCACGAGCCTAGTCGCGTCGCGCGACGGGACTCTTTGGATCGGCACAAGGAATGGGCTGTCAAGCTGGAAGAACGGCAAGCTCGCCCAGTACGCGGAGCTGGCTGGATTGCATGTCTTTGCTCTGGTTGAAGACGACGAGGGCTCGATATGGGCCGGCACGAACGGGTCTCCTGGGCCTCCCGATGGAAAACTCTGCGAAATTCGAAATGGCAGCGTACGGTGCCACCCGGAGATGGGCGGTGTTGGCCGCGGGGTTTTCGGGCTGCATAAGGACGGCAATGGGAACCTCTGGGTCGGATTGGAGACAGGGGTGTGGCGATGGAGACCCGGACCACCTGAATTCTATGCGGTGCCAGGCCTGCCCAACGGAAGAATGCAGGGCATGGCCGACGGCGAGGATGGCGCTCCCTTGATTGCAACAACGGGCGCGGTCATGCGTCTGGCTGATGGGAAGGCGGAGGTGGTACATACGTTCCCCGCTGCGAGGCAGGGGTTCCGTTTCCTGAGAGTGCTGCGCGATCGCGACGGGGGTCTGTGGGTGGGTCCTGCGGGCCGGGGCATTGTGCATATACACCAGGGACGGACCGATGTGTTTTCAGAATCGGACGGCCTATCCGGCGACGACATTTACGATTTGTTTGAGGATCGTGAGGGCAACATTTGGGTCGCCACTATCAATGGGCTCGACCGTTTTCACGAGCTTCCCGTGGTCACGTATTCCAGGAAACAAGTTTTGTCGGATATTCCCTGGGGAGGCATGTTAGCGGCGAGGGACGGAAGCATCTGGTTTGCCACCCTTGATGGGCTAAGCCGCCTGAATCACGGCCAGGTTACGGTGTACCGCCAGCACACTAGGGCGGGCAGGCAAGAGGTCGTCGGCAGTGGATTACCGGATGAGGGGGTCGGGTCCCTCTTTCAGGACTCTCGCGGGCGAATCTGGGTCTCCACATTGACGGGGATCGGCTACCTGGAGGCTGATCGTTTTGTACCTACGTCGGCTCCTGGTGGGTTCGTGGGTTCCCTTACCGGGGACGCTTCGGGAAATCTGTGGATCGCCAACCGCGAACTCGGCCTCCTGCAATTGTCGCAGCACCATGTGTTCCCACCTATTCCATGGACTACGTTTGGACACCAGGATCCTGCGGTTGTTCTGGCTCCAGATCCTTTGCAAGGCGGCCTGTGGCTCGGATTTTCGCGGGGAGCCGTCGTCTGGTTTCGTGATGGTCATGTCGCCTCGTCTTACTCCGCCACCGATGGGCTAGGCGAGGGGCCTGTCAATCACCTTCGATTCGACAGTGCAGGCGCGCTTTGGGTCGCCACTGAGGGCGGACTCGCCCGATTGAAGGATGGCCACATCGCCACGTTAACGAGCAAGAGCGGATTGCCTTGCGATGCGGTCCAGTGGACGATGGAAGACGACGCCCAATCGGTCTGGCTCATGATGCCCTGCGGTTTGGCGCGGATTGCGCGCTCCGAGTTGGACACGTGGGCTAGTGCTGCGGACAAGACCCCTGGCATGATCCGCACTACAGTTTTCGATAGTTCGGACGGCCTGAGGACTCTCGCTGTGGTCGGCGACTATACGCCTCGCGTCGGCAAATCAGCAGATGGGAAACTCTGGTTCATGAGTCCCGAAGGCATCAGCGTCGTCGATTCTCAACACCTTCCCTTCAACAAACTTCCGCCGCCGGTGCAGATCGAGCAGATCATCTCAAATCACAAAAGCTATCCTGTGAGTTCCGACGCAAATGGAAATGTGCGCCTGCCTGCGCGGCTGCGCGACCTGCAGATCGACTACACGGCGCTCAGCCTGGTCGCGCCGGAGAAAGTGCTCTTTCGCTACAAGCTGGAAGGCTGGGACCGCGATTGGCAGGATGCCGGCACTCGCCGCCAAGCGTTCTACAGCAATCTTCCTCCCCGCAGTTACCGCTTCCGCGTAATGGCTTGCAATAACAGCGGGGTGTGGAACGAGGCCGGCACATTTTTGAATTTCTCCGTCGCCCCGGCGTACTACCAGACCTGGTGGTTTCGTTCGTTGTGTGTGGCCACTTTTCTTGCGTTGCTCGCGGCGGCCTATCGACTGCGCCTGCGGCAGGTTGCGCGGCAATTTAATATGCGTATGGAAGAGCGCGTCAACGAGAGGACGCGCATCGCGCGGGATTTGCACGATACGCTGCTGCAGAGTTTTCAGGGAGTACTGCTGAAGTTTCACGCTGTGACGTACGTGATCGTCGATCGCCCTGCAGAAGCTCAGAAGACACTCAAGACCGTCATCGAGCAGGCCCGGCAGGCCATCACCGAGGGCCGTGATGCAGTACAGGGCTTGCGCTCGTCTACGCTGGCAACCAGCGACATTGCTCAGGCGATTAGCACGTTTGGAGAAGAACTTGCAACCACTCCAACCGGCCAGAATTCCCCCAACTTTCGTGTGCTGATAGAGGGTGCACCGCGCGACCTCGCTCCGCTACTGCGGGACGAAATCTATCGGATTGCGGGTGAGGCGCTGCGTAATGCATTCCGCCACGCACACGCGCAGCGGATCGAAGTGGAAATCCGCTACGACCAACGGCAGCTTCGGTTGCGGGTCAGGGACGACGGCAAGGGCATTGATCCGACGGTCTTGAATGGTGGCGGGCGCCCCGGACACTATGGTCTGCCCGGTATGCACGAGCGCGCCAAACTTGTGGGGGGTAAGCTGGCGGTCTGGAGTGAACTCAATTCCGGTACGGAGGCCGAGCTGACCATTCCTGCCTCCATTGCCTATGCTAAATCTTCGATAGCGAGCCGTCGGATGTTCTGGGGAAGAAGCGCTTAGTAAAGCCGAAGCCATGACTGCCGGTACCAATTCGATTCGGATTCTGGCGGTCGATGACCACCCACTGTTTCGAAGTGGAATAGCCGCGCTTCTGGCCACTCAGCCGGACATGAGTTTAGTTGCGGAAGCTTCCAACGGACGAGAAGCGATTGAGCGGTTCCGCGTGCACCACCCCGACATTACTCTGATGGATTTGCAAATGCCGGAGATGAACGGTCTGGATGCGATGATCGCAATTCGCGGTGAATTTCCCGAAGCGCGAATCATCGTACTCACCACTTACACCGGAGATATTCAAGTGATGCGCGCCATGAAGACTGGCGCTCGCGCATACCTGCTGAAGAATTTGTTGGATAAGGAACTCCTGGAAACCATTCGTGCCGTTTACGCCGGGAAAAAAACGCTTTCACCGGAAGCCTCTTATGAGCTTGCCGAGCATGCAACCGATGACACCCTGACCCCTGGAGAAATCGATGTCCTTCGGCTGATTGCGGCGGGGAATGCCAACAAGCAGATCGCCGCGGCGCTCTCCATCACCGAAGAAACCGTGAAGGGACGGGTCAAGAACATCCTCTCCAAACTGGGCGCGAACGATCGAACCCACGCTGCGATGATCGGGTTAAAGCGTGGAATTATCCAATCCTAAAGACTCGAAATAGTTGCCTTTCCGCCCTTTTGGGGCTTTTTTGCGTATTCCTCAATTAAATATGCTGCAAAAGGAGGACTTTGCGAGTTTGCGACGCCTGTATTCAACATTCGCTTCAGGCTGGCCTGGAGCGGGGCTTCTGCTCATGCGACTGGTGGCCGGAGCTTCATTAATTGCTCACGGACTCGCGAGACTACAAACTGGGCCACAAACTCAATTGATCGCTCCAAGCATATTTGCGATGGCTGTTGGAATATTTCTGCTCGCAGGCTTGTGGACGCCCATCTCGGGATCGCTGGCCGCAGTGCTTGGAATTTGGAGCACTATCTCGCGACCCGGTGACCCCTGGGCTTACATTTTCTTCGCAACGATCGGCGCAGCCCTGGCGCTGCTCGGACCGGGCGCGTGGTCCGTGGATGCTCGACTGTTTGGATGGAAGCGCATCGATGTTGATCGAGAAAGCCGGTTCTGAACTCCTTTTCTTAAGAGCATCCTTCTCACTCGAAATAGTCAGCGCGCGACGCGAATCAGTTTCCGTAAGACTCCATTTGGGCTTTCCAGCAAGCTGAAGTTGGTACACAATCGGCGCAACTCAACAAAGTTGTTGGGACAGTAATTGTCGAGGGAGAGCGAAAATGCCAGCCTTAGAACAAATTCGCATTCTGGCCGTTGACGACCATCCGCTCTTAAGCGAAGGACTTGCTACCGTCATTCGAAATCAGCCCGACATGCTTCTGGTGGGCGAGGCATGTAGCGGGCGTGAAGCCATCCAGCGTTTCGAGGAGTGCACACCTCAGGTCACACTCATGGATCTGCGGCTTCCCGACATGAGCGGCATTGACACCATGATTGCGATACGGTCGAAATATTCTCGAGCGCATTTCATCATTCTGACGACCTTTGCCGGTGATGCGGAAATTCAACGGGCGCTTGAGGCTGGAGCTCGCGCTTACGTTTTGAAGACGATGCCTCCTGATGAATTGGTGGATATAATTCGGCAGGTCCATGGAGGAAAGAAGAGGATTCCTTCCGAGATAGCGACGTATTTGGCTGAGCACTACAGTGATGAACAGCTTACTCCGCGTGAAGTGGACATCCTGCGTCAACTTGCCGGAGGAAATCGCAACCGCGACATCGCTGAAAAGCTCTTTATCGCGGAAGAGACGGTGAAGGCACATCTCAAGCACATCATGGAGAAACTCCACGCGAACGACCGTACCCAGGCAGTTTCTATCGGCGTCCGTCGGGGAATCATTCAGCTTTAGAACCATCTCTGCATCAACATTGGGGACACTTCGATCCGCGTACTAAACGATTCGAAGACTAAGCTGATTTTCTCGCCTGTAACGAAAACTCGATGACCTTCCCAAGCTACAGTTGAGGGAACCATTTGCTGCGCTTTGGAAAATTCCTCGGAACATAAAACTCAATTACTTTTGCCATATCCATTCTCCTTGACGACATACATCTCTGGGCATTTGTCTGTGGCCGCCCTACCAAGTCCACCCGCACTGACAACGCACTGAATCGCACAACCGGAGTTTGCGCAAAAGTGCTTTACAGAGCGCGCATGATCTCATCCACATATCGTCCCTCCTG
>Ga0210408_10004226_pt1 | contig 12903 bp, 12 predicted proteins | sample IncBWH4MmetaG_FD_155471 | JGI IMG/M metagenome (GOLD analysis project Ga0210408, IMG submission 155471) | Forest soil microbial communities from Barre Woods Harvard Forest LTER site, Petersham, Massachusetts, United States - Inc-BW-H-4-M | ecosystem: Environmental > Terrestrial > Soil >...
GAAAGCGCCGCGGCTCAAATGGACGCATCCACGGCGAGCCTTCGGTGGAGTGGAACCGGTCGTCCCGCTTGGTGCTCATGGGATCGGTGATTTATCACTTACTAACTACTTACCAGAAGATAAGCCGCGAAGACGGAATGTTCTTGGTGTAGCAAGCAGTGGACTTGCTGCCGAGATAGGTGGCTGCCGTTCGGAAACCTGTAGAGTCTGCTCCGGCGCGGCGCTCAGGAGTATTGAGAGCGCGTCAGCGTTTGATGGTCTTCAGCGGTACTCCTGGATTGTGGGCAATTCGGAGGAAACCCAGGGGCAAAAGCTGAGTCTGCTCTTACCGTCACGGATCGTTCCCGCAAACCAAGGGGTTGGCGCTTAAGACTTCGTAGGAGCATCTTCAGGCTTTTCGACATTCGGCTGAGGCGACTGCACCGTAGATTGCTCCTCACAGCGCACCTGCACGTTCATCTGACTAGGCGCATCGTCAACGAAGAGCCTATGCGAAAACATGGGGTGCTTCGAGGAGAAATGTCTCTTTACGTCGGACTTCTTCCTAATCATCATGTTCGTCTCCAATTGCCGCTTCAGTCTGTCGTGAAAGATGCTCGTCAGGAGCGCTATCAGCTAGAGGCGAGGATTACGTACCGAACCTACTATTGAGCATACGCTCTTAATTGCCAGCATGTTTTCAAGTTCACATCTCTAAAAGCAGGGAGCGACCATCGTGCCTACTTAGGCGTAGTCGCATAAATTACGGGCACAACAACTAACAATGGAGAAACTTCTTGACAACATCGACGCATCCGCCTATTGTTAGCAGTCAGAAGGTCAGAGTGCTAAGAGCGCTCTCTTATGGTGGAACTGCCAGACCGGATCCTCTGCTCCTATCTTTGAAGCCTCAGTCCGCTATCTCAGGCGCCTCCCTCCCAAAAATCAACTTAACCCCGAGCACAGCGCTCCTTGCGCACGCCTGAAAGCGAAGCAAAATGACAGCGACATCGGTAGCTACCACCTTTACGCCGCTCCACGATCGCATCCTCGTCCGTCGCGTCGAAGAGGGCGAGACTGTTAGCGGTGGAATTATCATCCCGGACAGTGCCAAGGAAAAGCCCCAGGAAGGCAAAGTCATTGCGGTGGGCAAAGGCAAGTCCAACGACGAAGGCAAGGTCTTCCCTCTTGACGTTAAGGCTGGCGACAGTGTGCTCTTCGGTAAGTACTCCGGCACCGAAATCAAGATCGACAATGAAGAGTTTCTGATCATGCGCGAGGAAGAAGTCCTCGGCATCGTCAAGAAATAGTGAGCTGCTCGGGTCCTGCGATTTGAGCTGGCAGTTTTTGCACTTGCGAACAGCGAACTGGGAACCAGGAGAGATTTGAAGTATGGCAAAGCATATTGTGCACGGTGAGGATTCCCGTCAAGCTATTCTACGGGGCGTGAACATTCTGGCCGATGCGGTGAAGGCAACGCTTGGACCCAAAGGCCGGAACGTTGTGATTGAGAGGAAGTTCGGTTCGCCCACGATCACCAAGGACGGCGTAACTGTAGCCAAGGAAATCGACCTGACGGACCCAATGGAGAACGTGGGCGCGCAACTGGTGCGCGAGGTGGCTTCCAAGACCTCAGATGTGGCCGGTGACGGCACCACCACGGCGACGGTTCTGGCGCAGGCCATCTTCCGCGAAGGCGTAAGGACTGTAGCCGCTGGCGCCAACCCAACCGCTCTTAAGCGCGGCATTGACAAGGCAGTCACGGCCATCATCGGCACTCGCGACAAGGACGGCAAGTGGGCCGAAGGTGGTGCACTTGGCTCTTTGTCGAGGCCCGTGGATGAGGGTGCCGTGGCGCAAGTAGGTGCCATCTCGGCCAATGGCGATCAGGAGATTGGCGAGATCATTGCGGGCGCGATGAAAACCGTCGGCAAGGATGGTGTCATCACCGTGGAGGATTCAAAGACCGGCCACACGTTTCTTGAGACCGTCGAGGGAATGCAATTTGATCGCGGTTACCTGAGCCCTTACTTCGTCACCGACCCTGGTCGCATGGAAGTAGTTTTGGACGATCCCTCTATCCTTATCTTCGAGAAGAAGATCAGCAACTTGAAGGATCTGCTTCCATTGCTGGAGCAGGTTGCCGGCGGCGGCAGGCCCCTGTTGATCATCGCTGAGGACGTGGAGGGCGATGCCCTGGCCACATTGGTAGTGAACAAACTACGCGGCACACTGAACGTAGCTGCGGTGAAGGCTCCTGGTTTCGGCGATCGCCGTAAAGCAATCCTCGGAGACATCGCCATCCTGACTGGTGGCGAAGCCATTACTGAGGACCTGGGCATCAAGCTCGAAAGTATCAAGCTCGAGGTTCTCGGCCGCGCCAAGCGCATCACCATCGATAAGGACAACACCACCATTATCGACGGCGCCGGTGACGCTACCAAGATAAAAGGCCGCGTCAACGAAATCCGCACAGAGATAGAGAAAAGCAGTTCGGACTATGACAAGGAGAAACTGCAAGAGCGGCTGGCCAAGCTTGTGGGGGGTGTGGCGATTATTCAAGTGGGCGCTGCAACTGAGACCGAATTGAAGGAAAAGAAGGCCCGTGTTGAAGATGCTTTGCACGCCACACGCGCAGCGGTGGAAGAAGGCATTGTGCCCGGTGGCGGCGTGGCATTGGTTCGTGCCATTCCAGCGGTCGACGCACTCATCAAGACGCTTGCGGGTGATGAGAAGACCGGCGCGCTGATCGTTCGACGTTCCCTCGAAGAGCCCTTGCGTCAGATCGTCGCCAATGCTGGCGAAGAGGGCGCTGTGGTGGTCGCGAAGGTACTCGAGTCGAAAGATCAATATTTCGGCTACAACGCGGCAACCGGCGTTTACGAGGATATGGTAAAGGCCGGTGTCATCGACCCGACGAAGGTAACCCGCACGGCACTCGAAAACGCAGCCTCAATTGCCGGTCTCCTGCTCACCACCGAAGCCCTCGTAGTTGAGATTCCCGAACAAAAGGTTGCGGCGCCAGCGGGCGGCTACGGTAGCGGTGACGGCCTGTACTAGGACCAAGCGCAAGCACGCAAGCAAGGGTCTCGAGTAAACGGGATGGGCTTCCAGTTTCTTACTGGGAGCTCTTTCTGCATAGCGGTGCTATTCGATCGATGGCTCGCGCCTACGCGCCTACGCGGCTAAGCTCGAGGGAATACATCACAAACGGTGCTGCCAGTCTCACCCTATCGATTGGTAACCCTCACATATCCCGGGTCACACGTCTCACGAACAATTCAGCAAACTTAATTACGGTTCAAGCAAGATAACTTACTGTTGGTACTACATCTTTGCTATACTGATATTGGAGAAGAGTAAGGTTGTCATCTCCCTCTTGGTTTCTGAGCTAAGTCAGCCCACCTGACATCTGTTCCCCCTTAGCTCCCCCTTCCCCCCGAAAAAGGAATATCTCATGCGAGTTATGTATCTGTTCTTGGTCGGCGCCATTGCGCTGACGGCAGCGAACCTGTCCGCTGCTTCCGGCCGTCAGGATTCAATTGACCGCCTCCACATGGCCTCGGACACGCTCACCGCCATGATCGACACGCCCGACAAGGGCATTCCAGAAGAAGTTCTCAGCAATGCCAAATGCATCGTGATAGTTCCCCATCTAGTCAAGGGCGGATTCGTCCTCGGTGCGGAGCATGGCCGCGGCGTTGCCACCTGCCGGACCTCCGACGGCTGGAGCGCACCTGCATTCGTCTCCATCGCCGGCGGAAGCTGGGGATTGCAGATCGGAGTCGAAGGCGTTGACCTGGTCATGCTGGTCATGAACGACAACGGCCTTCAGCACATGCTGTCGAGCAAATTCAAGGTCGGCGCTGACGCCTCTGCCTCAGCCGGTCCCGTGGGCCGCCATGCCTCCGCGAGTACTGACTGGAAGATGGACTCAGAGCTCCTCACGTATTCGCGCTCCAAGGGAGTATTCGCCGGCATCTCACTTGACGGCGCCGTCCTCGAGCAGGATAAAGACTCAACCCGCGCAATCTACGGCGTCGACACGTCCTTCCGCTCCATTCTCGGCGGCCAGGTTCGTGCGCCGCGCTCCACGATCGCTTTCGTGAAAGCGATCACGGACGCAGCTCACACCAGCGCAGTAGCCGACTCCAAGTAACAACCAGTTATGGCCTTGGCAAGGAACAGTCCTGGGCGTGCGGATTCCACATTTGTCTTCGCTCGCCGGCCATTTAAGAAATCAGGTATCTATGTCCCTCATCAGTCTCGTGATCACGCTCATCGTTGTCGGCGTTCTGCTCTGGCTTGTGAATCGGTTCATCCCCATGCAGAGCAACATCAAATCAATCCTGAATGGCGTTGTGGTCATCGGCGTGATCCTGTGGCTTCTCAATATCTTTGGCCTCTTCCACGGGTTGAGCAAGATCCACATCGGTTAGTCGGGCGCTATGAGCCTAGTCAGGCGCGCGCACGGAACAGCGTCTACTTTTACTTGCTAACTCGTCGATCAAACGCATTAGGCAGGCACTCGCCTGCAGGAGATCTTTGTGAATACCAGGCACTTGTTTGCCCTTGCAGTTGCTGTCTGTCTGGGTACCCTCTCGCAAGCTAACGCCCAGACCACCATGCCCAATGACACGGATGGCTCCTCTCCCGTGTTTGTGGTGCACACCACCACCCGCACCGTGCAGGCGGTCAACTATCAGCACCACGGCGGCGCCACAAAGATCGATTTCGCCGGCACGCCGATGATGCCATCCGCAACCGGCATTGCGCAGGTAAAGAGTCAGCGCGGCTCAATCGCCATCGAAGCCGAATTCGGAAACATGCAGAAACCCACTGCCTTCGGAACCGAGTACCTCACATTCGTCCTCTGGGCTATCTCCCCCGAGGGCCGAGCCATCAACCTCGGCGAAGTGCTGGTAGGCGGCAATCATCGTAGCAAGCTCAGGGTCACCACTGATCTTCAGGCGTTCGCCCTCATCGTCAGCGCAGAACCCTATTATGCGGTTCGCCAGCCCAGCGACGTCGTGGTGCTCGAAAACGTGGTGCGTTCTGATACCAGAGGCACCAGCGAGGCTGTCAACGCCAAATACGAGTTGATGGGCCGCGGCGGGTACATTCCTACCGGCTATAAGTTCGACCCGGTGGTCCTTGATGCGAAGCTTCCGCTCGAATTCATGGAAGCGCGAAATGCCCTTCGCATCGCTCAATCAGAAGGAGCGGAGCGGTATGCCGGTGACGCCTATCAACATGCTGCTCGGTTAATGGACGCCGCAGACAACTACGCAACGGAAAAGGGTTCCTCCAAGAAGGAACTGATCGCTACCTCGCGCGAAACAGTGCAAACCGCCGAAGACGCGCGCGCCATCGCCGTGAAGAATCTTGACGAAACAATACGTACCGGGGAACGCCGGGACTCGGCCAGCGCGCTGGTCCATTCGCAGGCTGAAACCGAAGAAGCCACCCGTCAGAAAGATGTGGCGCAGGCCAATAATGACTTGGCGCAGGCCGCTAATGCACGGGCACAGTCGGATAACTCCATCGCCCAAGCACAGAAGTTGAAGGCCGATTCGGATAACGACATGGCTCAGGCCGACCGGATCAGGGCAAAGGCCGATGCGGCAACCTCCCAGGCCAATATGGTCGCTGCCCAAGCGGATGCGACAGCGTCCCAGACCGGCATGGCGACGGCACAGGCCAATTCGACCAGGGCCCGGGCCGATGCTGACAAGGCGCAGGCTGAGATGGCGGCCAATCAGGCATCCTCCGCCGCCCAGATCAACGCCGCCAATGCGTCCGCCGATAAGTCCCGGGCTGCAGAGCAACTGGCACAGGAGAACGAGCACCAGGCCGACGGCGAGAAGGCCGTTCTTCGCGCTCAGCTCGAAGTGCGGCTGAACCAGATCCTGCAAACACGCAACAGTGCGCGCGGCCTCATCATCAACATGTCCGACGTGTTGTTTGACTCCGGAAAATTCTCGCTCAACCCAGGCGCCCGAGAGAAACTGGCCAAGGTGGCGGGAATTCTGATGTCGTATCCGACCCTCAACACGGAGGTCAGCGGATACACGGACAACGTCGGCAGCAACGACATGAACCAGACGCTCTCGCAGAATCGCGCCGGCGCGGTCCGCGACTACCTTGTGAATCAGGGTGTGGCATCTGGCTCAGTAAGCGCCAAGGGCTTCGGCAATGCCTCTCCGGTCGCGTCGAATGACAATTTCGGAGGACGCCAGAGCAACCGTCGCGTTGAGCTGGTAGTCACCGGAGAAGCGATCGGAGTTCCGGCTCCTGCCACAGTGAGCCTCCGCTAGCCCCCATCGGGTTCCCGATCCGCAGACTTGGCGGTCCGCCTCATCTCATGCAGAGATTCGCGGATCGGGAACAGGATAACCGATCGCAAAGTGATATACCACTTGTCCCTGATTGGGCGTCAAGTTGATATGGCGGTGCACGTCATCGTCGTAGAAAGCGCCGATCCCAGTTGCACCCAACCCAAGTGCCTCGGCTGCGATATACAGACGATGGCCAATGGCGCCGGCTTCAAAATGTACATAGCGATACCCACGGTCTCCGAATATGGCAGTGGCACGCACGAGATCGCCGATCATCGAAAGGCTCAGGCAAGCGTTGCCAGCCAGTCGCTGTCCGAGGGCTCAAGGCAATGGCGACCAAGCGTTGGTCGCCAGCCTTCACAAACTCCAACTCGGCACGCTCAGGCCACAATTTGTAGACGCCGGGCTGTACGCCATCGACGCGGTGAGCGTACACATAAAGCTGGATAAAACGAGGGTTGGTGAAGTCAGCTGACAATCGCTGGGCCGTCGAGACCAGGATAGCGGAGAGTGTCTCTGAAGATGGAACGCTCTCCTCCTACGAAATCAAGAGCAGATCGTCGCATGCGGGAAACCTCCCCAAAGCTGCGAGTCGAATTGGCTGAAAGGAAGCAGCCCGACCGTGCCGCAGCCAGTTGGAGTCATCTCTGCGATGGCACCGCTGGCCTCAGGAACGGGCTGTTTTGTCGCGTTATGAATACTTTCAATCAGAGGTTGCGCGACCGTCACCTTTGAAAGCAGGTTGGCCTGCCCTCCGAGCCACACGGTTTTTCCTGCATCTGCTTCGCACCTTGGAATGCACTCGCCCTCCAGGCTGACCAACAGCATTGGCCATTCGTCCAGGCTCAGCCGACACAATTGGGCGACTTCATCGTCCATGAAACTTCCCCTTGCAAACGTATCGCATCCAATAGCCTGAGCGGAAAGTGCAAGCGCTTGCCAGGCGTGCCCCATGTCGTGCAAGCAATACCGATAAGCACGCTCGCCGTACTTCCATGCCTCACGCCAAACAATGCTCGTCAATACAAACGTAAGGGGCGAATAGCCGCCGCCAGTGATCCTTTCAAGCGGGCCGCGTGCGCGCTGTTCCGCCATGTGCCTGGACGGATCGTAGTGATATAGCCCGTCAGGCCAGCCCATTAGACCCCGTGTAACAAAGTGGACTTCGGTGGGATGCAGATTGCCGGAAGATGGATTTACTCGCAGCGCGTATTCATATCCGCCGGAGGCGACACGCTTGGTAGCACTTATCGCGGCAGAATAGAACAGCAGTTGTGAAAGAAAACCCGCCCCGTCAGCCTCGGATTTTGTGCCTTTGGAACCATGAAGCAGCGCGAGGGCGGAGATTTCCGGGGCCGGCGGATCCGCCGGCAGGTCGAGAACCGCTGCGCCCTCATAATAGCGAAACGGACACGGCATGCTCGCCCAATCCAGATCATGCCGCGCTCGCCTAATGGATTCAACGGTGTGTTTCGTAGCCTCATGATATTCGTTCCACGTCATCGATTTTTCACCACCCCACTTGTATCTCCAGCGTGGGGCGGGCCTGCGAGCGCAAGCCACGCAACCAGCGCGGCCAACTTCTCGTCTTGCGTCCAAGGGGGACCAACAGTAGTACCGAGTTGGACAAGGCGATGGCCTAGTGTATCGACTTTCAGGTGAAGAGTGTGCGACGCTCTTTCAAATATGTCGCTTTCTTTGGCAGTGAATATCTTGAAGCCGCAGCGCTCGCTGGCGTGGAGCAGTGCTTCGCGGAAGAGTTCTCCGTCGGCGGTGTGAATCAGCGCATGAGACGCCAGAATCCGAGGGAGATCGGGAAGCGGCTTTGCTGAGGCGAGCAAAAGGCCGCAGCGGCTGAGTTCATAGCCCTGATGCGCGAGGCTCGATTGGACGGCGCTGATGACATTCCATGCAAGAATCCTGGCCTCGGAGCGCACCCGCGAAACGAAATCGAGAGCTTCGGCCGAAGATCTCTTCTGAGCCGTGTGATACGGCTGACGAAATTCATAAGTGAACGTCTTGACGAGGTAAGGTCTTTCGCGCAAAAGGACGCGTGGGGAGTTGTCATCGAGGGCAACAGCGACGAGGGCGGTCCAGCCAGAATGGGCGCGAAAGCCAAGGGCGACTTGCTTCATACGACCCCGCAGGGGTTATCGGAGCACGACATGCGACTTACAGAAGTGCAAAACGGCGATTCAAATAAATATTCCGAACTACTCCTCGTCTAGAACAATAGGCTAAGAGGTGATAGTTGAACATCCCCTCAACCCCCGATCCTTTGGCGGAAGGCTCGACTTCCCTCTCAGCCGCTTTTTCCACTATCCAATACACGACCATGATGTCACGCTGCACTATTCGCTGAATGGCACGCCGAAACAGAGTGCTGCCGCATGCGGTGGACGATGCTGGGATCCGACCTCAGTAGGCTGCTTGCCCATTTCCTTCCATATCCGCAGCGCCGTTGCGTTCATGTAAAGAAGTCTTAGCTTCTCGCGACTGTCACCTCGCAGGCTATAGACACTAAGAGTCGTCAACAGGCGGGTCTGTTCTGAGGTGATAAGATACGGACCCATACTAACGGATGGAGAATTCTGAATGTCCCCCAATTCGGCCGCGCTTTGCACAATCACTCTATAGTTAGCAAGCCCTTGTGGATGCTGTGCCGTCAGGCGGAATAGAAGATCATTCGAAGTATTTGTAGACAATGCCATTGGGGCTCCTTCTCCCCGAATAAATTCGACCACTCTTCTCCGCCCAGCATTCGCACAAGGATCAGGCCGGATTAACTGTCCGAAAGGTAAACCAGTAGTACCTTCGCCAACACCACATGCAACGAACCGGCCGTATTGCAAACATGCTGAGCAGGCCGTCCAATGAACGAGTCTCCGCTGGCTTGAACTCGACAGAAGTGCATCGGGGACATGCGCGCCGCATCAAGAGGAGATGCGGCAGCCAGCTCGGCCAGTCTCGACCCGTCGGGCTCATTTTTATCCTTCATCCCATGACTACAATGCTTTCGACATGTCGGTGCCAGCGTGGGCGTCCAGCCACGCGAGCATACAGCGTATGCTGCCCGTTGCCATCGCCATGCAGGTATCCGCCGCTCCGTAATAGAGGTGAATCGTGTCTCCATCCGCCCCGATTGTTTGACCGCAGGGGAATACCACATCACTGACGTCTCCGCCGCGCTCGTATGTTGCCTCCGGACCAAACATCCAGGAGTCTCCTCGTTGTAGGCAGACCTCCGGGTTATTCAAGTCAAAGAGGGCGAGCCCCAGGCGATAGATGGATCCTGAAGCAGTGTGCCGTACGCCGTGATAGATCGTCAGCCAACCCTTCGACGTCTCAATGGGTGGGGAGCATAGTCCAATCTTGTTTGCATCCCACCATCCGCCGCGGCGCGCTTCTAGAATAATCTTGTGGTTGCCCCAATGTCTCAGGTCGGGCGAGTAGGAAATCCACATATGGGCGCCGAGCGACGTTACTGGGCGATGGATCATTGCCCAGTAGCCGTTGATTCTCCGCGGCAGCAATGCCGCATCCTTATCCTCGGGCGGCATGATCACGCCAATTCGCTCAAAGGCTCGGAAGTCCTTGGTGAGTGCCAGCGACACTCCAGGGCCTCCTCGCGCGAAGGAGGTATAAGCAATTGCATACTGCTCGAGTTCCGGAACGTAAGTGATGCGCGGATCTTCAATGCCCCAGATTTCTTCGGGAAATTGACGGGGATTTGCGACGAGTGTGGGTTGCTGGTCGATGCGCCAACCGTCGACTCCATTGGCGGACCGCGCGACACATAGATGGGACAGACCTGTCCGCTCTTCTACCCGGCAAAGCAGCAAAGTATCTCCATCGGGAAGCTTTACGGCTCCCGCATTGAAGACGCTGTTAATCGGATAATGCCAATCTCGCCGGCTAAGGATCGGGTTGCCAGAATAGCGAGTAAAGAGCGGATGCTCGTGGCAGGCATTCGGTTCCATGTCGTCGAGCGCGATAGCTTCCGGCAATACGCTAATTGAGCTTTTCAATGTCAAAGGGCAACACTCATTTCCAGATCCAGTTTATGCGCACTAGCCACCTTGGCTGCCTGCAATTCAAGCAGAGCCATGAGATAAGAAAGCGTTGATTCCGCTCCCTGGTTTTCATTGACACGATCGGGATGAAGTCCATCTTTGCAACCGCCGGTTGTCGCGTCGTAAAGAGAGACCTGCAAATCGTTCTTTCCGAGGAACCACTGAAACGCTCTTTCTGCCTCTCCAAGCCAGCGTTCCTCGCCAGTAAGCTTGTAAATACCAAGGCAGGCTGAGATGGTTGCACTTGCTTCGATTGGTTGTTGGTCGAAGCGCGCCTTCTCCTTGCCTTCGGTGAAAAATCCATTCGAGCCGATGGGAACAAAGATGCCTTCATCTCGACGGCGCTGTGCGGCGATGAGCCATTCCAGTGATTCGACTCCCGCGGTCGCCATCTCCTTATTGTCGCTTCGCCCTCCAGCCAGAATGAGCGCGTGTGACAAGGTTGCATTGGAGTAGGAGAGGCTCTTTTCAAACCAACGCCAATTTTCAGTGCGAGTGCAGTCATAGATACCCAATAGACGATCTGCGAGGGCGTTGCGAACACCTTGAATGACTCGGTCGCCCGGAAACCAGTCAAGGTAAGCCTGCACACCCAGGATTGCGAATGCCCAGGCGCGGGGACTTGTAAACTTCAAAGCTGCTGGAACCGCAGACTCAAACAGCCGACCCGCGGCCCCGCGGAGCCCCGCATCCCGAGAATGGCCCAGCACCGTTCCCAGCGCCCAAATCGCGCGCCCGTGGCTGTCTTCAGAGCCAACGTCTTCAAGCCATGTACGCCCATAGCTGAGGAAATTCCGGAACCGCTTGCGATCCGTATCAAACGCAAGCCATAGAAATGCCAGATAACGGTGAGAGAGATCCGGATTGCCAGTATCTTTCTGGTTCGAATATCGCTGTTTAAGCAGAGTCGAGACGACTAACGCGCGTGCGTTGTCGTCAGTGGTATACCCCTCTCGAGTATTGGGCACTGAAAAGATAGCGTGCTGCAAGATGCCGGTGTCGTCAGTCATCGCAATGAGATGGTTGGTGTTCATGCTAGGAAGACTCTGCGTCATGTCGGAGCCGGGCGCTGCGTCTTCATCCGGTTGCGCAGCACGCGGCTGCAATGAGCGCTCGAAACGTGCCCGTTGGAAACTTGCCATGTAAGCCCGTGCAGTCTTCGGCCACGTAGTGCCACGGGAATGCAGGTAGGCTCGCTTACGCATGGCATGCCGCTCCGCGTCGCTGTCCAGCAATGCAACAACCGCTTCGGCGATGGCGCTCGGGCACTCGAAGGGAACGATGACGCCCCTCCTCTCCGCGAGCAGTTCCTTAGCGTGCCAATAGGGGGTTGAGACGATTGCCTTACCCGCACCAAGCGCGATGGCCAGCGTACCGGAGACCACTTGCGCCTCCTGCCGATACGGTGTGATGTAGACATCGGCCGCGCCTACGTGCTCAACAAGCTCTTCAGCACTGACAAAGCGGTTGTTAAGAATCAACTGAGATGAGACACCCAGTTCATCGGCCAGGGCCTTCAAGTCTTCGCGGTAGCGCTCGCCTTCCCGCCGTCTGATATGGGGATGCGTCACGCCGGAGACGATGTAAACGACATTGGGGTGCTCAGCGAGAATTGCAGGCAAGGCGCGAATTACGTTTTCTATACCTTTGTTCGGGGAAAGTAAGCCGAATGTAAGCAGAACCGACTTTCCTTCGGTTCCGAAGCGGTCCTTGAAATAGTTCGGATCAATGAATGGCAGATCCGGGACCCCATGAGGAATAACGTCGATTTTGGCGCTTGGGACCGCATACACGTCTCGCAGCAGTTGAGCCGCTAGTTCACTCATAACAATCAGGCGATCAGAGAGCTGCGCAATTTCCTCCAGCACGATGCGCTGGTTTGCCTCGGGTTCGCGCAGGACCGTGTGCAGGGTAGTGACGAGAGGCATCTTTAATCGGCGCAGCAAGGCTAGGATGTAACGGCCCGCCGTTCCTCCGTAAATGCCATATTCATGTTGTAGACAGACGAGATCGTTGCCGTTAAAGTTAAGAAAGTCGGCGGCCCGTTCGTAGGAGGCAAGATCCTCCTGCGTCAGCTCAAGTCGCACCCGCTCAGGATAGTCATAGCTCGAATCGGGATCATTGACGGGAATGGCAAACAGGCGTTCCCCCCCGTATTCGGCCGCGACAGCGGTGCACAGATCGGTGGTAAATGTGGCAATGCCACACTCGCGCGGCAAGTAGTTTCCAATGACGGCGATACGCGTGGGGAGAGGAAGACTGGACTCTTTCCCGAGAAGGGCGGAGGCTGTATCGGGAACAGGCGCTTCAGAATGCCTGGTGGAATCGTTACTCGCTGGAGCTAGCAAGGCGGGAATCCTGCTTTCAGTCGGGGGTTGGCGGATAACACAAACAAGCTGTGCGCTGTCGCGGTGGATCCTAAGCAGGTTGATTAACTATCGATTATCTGTGTCACCTGGCATGAAGCGCGTGCGGGTGATCTCTATCGTGGGCTTCAAGTAAAGAATGTTCCT
>Ga0210408_10004227_pt1 | contig 12902 bp, 11 predicted proteins | sample IncBWH4MmetaG_FD_155471 | JGI IMG/M metagenome (GOLD analysis project Ga0210408, IMG submission 155471) | Forest soil microbial communities from Barre Woods Harvard Forest LTER site, Petersham, Massachusetts, United States - Inc-BW-H-4-M | ecosystem: Environmental > Terrestrial > Soil >...
CGCCTCGCCTTCGAGCGGCTCGATGCCGACATACGCCACCAACTGCAAAATTCCTTTGCATGGCACGACTATGCGCATTCGCGCGGCCAGATCGCCCCGGGCCTGGCAAGTGCCGAGGAACGCGCGACGCTGCCGCCGCAATGCTGGCGCATGGTGTGGGCCAATCCCGTCAATGGTCGCGGTGCGCTCTATCTTGCTTCCCATGCCTACGCGGTCGAGGGCATGGAAGCCGCGGCTGGGAAAAAGCTGATCGGCGAACTGACGGCCGCGGCGACCGCGCCGGGCACGACCTACCTGCATGGATGGCGCAAAGGCGATGTCGTGATGTGGGACAACCGCGCCACCATGCACCGCGGCCGGCCGTGGCCGGCGCATGAGGCGCGGCTCATGATACGAACAACGATCTCCGCAACCGAGGCCGACGGCGTCGGCGCCATGCGTCCGCCGTTCTGGCAGGCGGCTGAATAAGCGGCGTGCTCGGAAAGGCATCACAATGGCCGCAAACCGCAAAGCAAGCACGATGGTTTTGGTGTTTGTTGGGATCGTGATGATGGCGTTTTGCGGACAAAGCCTCAGCAACAGGATTGGCGGCGCGAGCTGGGAGCTCGCCGGTTTCTCCGTCGGCATTTTGTTGATTGCGAACGCCTGGATTTTCGAGCTGCGGAAAAGGGTCAGCGCACTCGAAAACGAACCGTCAGCGTCGAATGAGGCCAACCGAGACGCAAGACCAAAATGAGGCCTGATGGTCAGCAAGCTCACGGACCGGTTCAGCGCCGACCTTATCGCTTAGGCCTGGTACGGCGTAAGCGCGGCTGAAATCTGCGACGCGATCAGGCGCATTTCCGGGACGATCCCCGGAAACATCATGGCTGTCCTGCCGTCCTAGTTCGCTTTGGGTGACGTCGTGATGCTGCGTACGGAAAGATTTGTCAGCTGGGTCAGGCCGGCCTTCGAATAACCCGCAATCGAAAGCCCGGCTACCAGCAGCAACGCACAGTAGAACGCGACGATCCCGCGCCTCCATGTTCGATAGGCCGCGCGCTCCTCAGTGGTGGCTTCCCGAAGCTTCTGCGCGGTCAATCCATTGGAACAGTGACCGGCGTCATCGCCTTTTGCGAACATGAACAACTCCTTAGCTAACTGGTTCTAACGAACGGAAAGCGCGCTGCTGTGTTCGCCCCTCGCGAGGCGAGCATCATTTCAACAACGCAAAAGTGTTTGAGTGCGAATACCGGTCGCTTACGGAAACACGCTCATCATTCCGAAATCGCCGGGCGCCGTTCCCGGCGACGTTGACGCGAAATACATTGCGATCAGAAACACGATCGCCAAGATCGAGTAACCAAGAAGCATCCTAGTGTCGTGACTTCGGGCTTCAGGTTTAGCGGTGGCGGAGCCGGACCGTTGTGCGATTTCCATTGCTATAATCTCCAATAAAATGACCTTGGGATTAATGGGCGCAAACCGCGCGCTCGGTGTTTCGAGCTCCCTGAAAATACTCTTTGACACAACCGCCAAATGTGAACTTTGTCACAATCGCCCAAACAAATCGAATGGACCGCGGCGGGCCCTTTCTCAGCAGCCGGCTTATTGCGGGCCGCCTCACACCTTGAACAGCTTGGCGTAACGCGCCTTGATCTCCTCACCTTGCGCCAGCACAGCGGCGGGATCCGATTTGAGCAATTTCAGTGCCGATAGCGGCGGGCGGCCCGGCCTTTCCTTGATCTGTGCGTGGAACGAGCGATGGGCGTAGTCATCGACCAACAACTGCTGGAATTCCGCACTAAAGAAGAAACTCTGGAACAGCCGCGCGGCGTTGGGATTGGGCGCGTTGCGGAACACACCCGAGGGAACGATAATGAGCGGCGAGCCTTCGGTCGCATAGACCACCTCGACCGGCTTGCCCTGCTCCTTGAGCAGGAAGAGATTATAGTCATTGCCGTCGGCCATCACGGCACGCTCACCCAACAGCAGTTTCTTCGGCGGGTCAGCCGCCGATTGCACCTGCAACACCTTCTGCTGGGCTAGTTTTTCGAAATACGACCAGCCGAGTTCGCGCGACAGCACGAAGGTCGCGGTCATGATCGCGCCGGAATAACCGGGATGCGCCTTGACGATCTTGCCCTGCCATTTCGGATCGAGCAGATCGGCGTAGCTCTTTGGCGCATCCTCCGGCTTCACCAGATTGCTGTTGTAGCCGATGGCTTCGATCCAGCCGCACGAGGTCGCCCATAGTCCTTCGGGGTCGAATTGATCCGCCGGAAAATATTTCGCGACGTCGTCGGGAAGATAAGGCGCGAGCCAGTCCTTTGCCTTCCAGTCAAGATAGTGCGCGGGATCGGTCGAATTGGCGACGTCGACCGCGTTGATGCCGCTGGCCTGCTCCTGCGCGATGCGCTGATAAATCCGCTCGGCGCCGGAACGCTCGACATGGACAGTGATGCCGGGGTATTTGGATTCGAACGCCTTGCCGAGGCGTTCGGCAACGTTCAGCTCGAGCGCGGAATAATAGGAGATCTTGCCTTCCTTGCGGGCGGCTTCGATCAATTCGGGCGTGACTTTGGTTGGCGGCGGTGCAGCCGCCGTTACCGGTTCGGCAAACAGCGCACCGGCCGCAAGCACGGACGAGGTCTTGAGCACGTCGCGCCGCGACCATTGGCGATCCCGCATGGCGTTCCCCGCATGTTGTGCGCCGCCCTAGTGGAGCGGTCGCGACGAATGAGGTTACTCTTGAGCAGATCCGGGCTCGCGGCGGAACGCCGCAACGTTGCGATTGATACCGGTCAGCTTACCTGCATCTGCTTGGTCCGCATTTTGCGCAAAAGCGTGATAGCCAGCAATGCGGTCACCGCATCGAGCATGGCGACAATGATGAACACCGCGCTCCAGCTACCGGTGGTCTGCTTGAGAAAGGCCGCGGCGGGTCCGCCCAAGATCGAACCGACGCCTTGCGCGACATAGAGAAAACCATAGTTCGTGGCGGCATATTTCGGTCCGAACGTGTCGGTCAAGGTCGATGGGAAGAGCGAGAAAATCTCACCCCAGCCAAAAAACACCAGACCGGTCAGCACGACGAACAATGCGGGTTGGTCGATGAAGGCGAACAAGACAAGGATCGCAGCGCATTCCAGCGAGAATGCCAGCGTCATGGTTGTCTCGCGGCCGATTCGATCGGAAACCCAGCCGAAGAAGGGTCGCGTCAGCCCGTTGGTGAATCGGGAGAGCGTCAGCGATAGCGGCAACGCAGCCATACCGAGTACCAGCGCTTGCGCCACCTTGTATTCATTGGCGAAGGGCCCGACATTGGATACCACCATAAGGCCACTCGTCGACATCATGCTCATCATGATGAACAGCAGCCAGAAGGTCGGCGTTTTCAGCATTTCTGCCGGCGCATAACTGCGCTTCGACTGCATTGTGGTGGCAGACGCCGGTGAATAGCCGTCCGGTTGCCAGCCTTCCGGTGGAATGCGTAGCCATTGCGCGGCGGCGATGCCGATCACGCCCTGGATGATTCCCCATACAACAAGCGTGCGAGCATAGCCGTCGCTCTTGATCATGCTATCGATGGGAAAGCTGGTGAAGATCGCGCCGAAGCCGTAGCCGGCGGCGGCAAGTCCCGTCGCCAATCCGCGCCGGTCCGGAAACCAGCGCACCATCAGACCTATAATTCCGACGTAGATAATGCCGGTTCCAAAGCCGCAGATCACGCCATAGGTAAAGTAAAGTGCCCAGATGTCATTCACGTAACTGGATAGAATCCAGCCGCCGCCCGACATCAACGCACCGATCGAAATCAAAAGCCGCGGACCAAAGCGATCAACCAAATAAGCCTGCAGCGGCGAACACCAGGTTTGCAGAATAATCAGGAGGGAGAACGTCCACTGCAACTCAGCAAGCGTCGTTCCGAGCTTTTGGTTGAGTGGCCCCGTGAACAAGGTCCATACGTATTGCGGCGACGAAATTGCCATCATGGCGATCAGGCCGAGAACGAGTTGGCACCAGCGGTTCCAGTACCAACCAGTCGGAATAGTCGAACTCGAATTTGCCACGACAAGCCCCCTTATTCGCCGGTCGGACCCAATCCCGACGGCATGACCATTATTGGTCTGCTGGTGAGGAACCGCAATGCCGGAAAGCTATCGGACTGGGGTTACGGACGCTATTTACTGGTCATTTCCGGACTGCGGGCCTACTGCCAGCCTCGTTGTCGCGATGACTTGGTGGCCAGCGCCGCTGTCGCAGCCCGCGAAGTATTTGGTAAACGGCCTCGCTACCAAGCTCGGCTACGGTCTGGCATTCTGAATGTGCAACTGCACTTCAAAGCCGCAAACGGAGGCACGAGATGCCGCAAACCGATGTCCTGATCATTGGCGCCGGTCCGACGGGCCTGGTGCTTGCACTTTGGTTGACCAAGTTCGGCATCAAGGTCCGCATTATCGACAAGACGGCCGAGCCGGGGACGACCTCGCGGGCGCTAGCGGTGCAGGCGCGCACGCTTGAACTCTACCGCCAGCTCGATCTTGCAGACGCCGTGGTCGCAAAGGGCCACCAAGTTCCGGCAGTCAACCTCTGGGTCAAGGGCCAGCAGAAGGCCCGGATTTCGCTGGCCGCCATGGGTTCCGGCCTGACGCCCTACCCGTTCATGCAGATTTTTCCTCAAGACGAGCACGAACGACTGTTGATTCAGCGGCTGGAAATGCTCGGCGTCGCAGTCGAACGGCGAACCGAATTGGTCCGCTTTACCGAACACGAAAATTGCGTGACGGCGCGCCTGCGTGGACCTGACGGCGGCGAGCAGGATTGCGAAGCGGTCTACATCGCGGGCTGCGACGGCGCGCGTTCAATCGTGCGCGAGGCGATCGGTACCGGCTTTCCCGGCGGCACCTACCGCCAGATCTTCTACGTAGCCGACGTCGAAGCCAAAGGCCCCGCGCTGAATGGCGAACTGCATGTCGATCTCGACGAGGCCGATTTCGTCGCGGTGTTCCCGCTCGCTGGAAAAGGACGTGCGCGGCTGATCGGAACGGTGCGTGACGAGCGCGCCGACCGCGCCGATACGCTGACATTCAGCGACATCAGCAACCGCGCGATCGGCCAGATGAAGGTGGCGATCGCGAAGGTCAACTGGTTTTCGACCTACCATGTGCACCACCGTGTGACGCAACACTTCCGCAAAGGCCGTGCCTTCCTCGCCGGCGACGCGGCGCATATCCATAGCCCCGCCGGCGGTCAGGGCATGAACACCGGGATCGGCGACGCCATCAACCTCGCCTGGAAACTGGCGGCGGTAGTAGCCGGCCGCGCGCCTGATAGCTTGCTCGACAGCTACGAAGCCGAGCGCATCGGTTTTGCGCGCCGGCTGGTTGCGACCACCGATCGGGCTTTCAGCTTCGCCACCGGCGAAGGCCAGCTCGCCGATATCGTGCGCACACGTATCGCGCCGGTGGTTATTCCAGCGGCCTTTGCATTCGAGGCGGTGCGAAGATTTGCGTTCCGCACCGTCTCGCAGATTATGCTGAATTATCGCGAGGGTCCCTTAAGCTGCGGCGTGGCCGGAAACGTACATGGCGGCGACCGCCTGCCGTGGGTTCCGGTCGACGGAGCGGACAATTTTGCTTTTCTGACAGCGATCGATTGGCAGATCCATGTCTATGGCTCTGCTGGCCCGGCGCTCACGGCATGGTGCGCGCACCAAAACGTCCCGCTCCACGTCTTTCCCTGGCGATCCCAACATGAGGTAGCCGGCCTCGCGCGCGGTGCCCTCTATCTGCTCAGGCCGGATGGTTACGTCGCGCTAGCCGACACCTCGGGCGCGCCTGCTGCGCTTGATCGCTACTTTGCGGAGCGGCGCATTCGGCCGGCGGCGCCGACAACATCTGCCTGATCGCCATCAATCCTGCGGCGCAATCGCGTTGCTCGGCGTGGTGCGGTCGGCGATCTGCTGGCCGAACAGACTGCCGATCAATTCGACCGCGGTGCGCGCGGTCCGGCCCCGCTCATCGAGGAACGGATTGAGCTCGACGATATCGACCGACCCAACCAGCCGGGAATCGTGCAGCATCTCCATGATCAGATGCGCTTCGCGGTAGGTCGCACCACCGGGCACCGTGGTGCCGACGCCGGGCGCGACGTCCGGATCAAGGAAGTCGAGGTCGAAACTGACATGCAGCACGCCGTCGCGGGCACGCACCTTATCGATGACGCGGCGGATCAGTACGCCGACGCCAAACTCATCGATCGCCCGCATGTCGGCGATGCTGATGCGGCGACTGCGCATCAAATCCTTCTCCAGCTTGTCGATCGAACGCGTGCCGAACAGTTCCAGCCGGTCCGGCTCGATCGATGCGCGCGGCTCTTCGCCCAGCAGGCTGTCGAGGCCACCCTCGCCGCACAAGAATGCCGCCGACATTCCGTGCATGTTGGCCGAAATCGTGGTTGCCGGCGTGTTGTAGTCAGCATGCGCGTCGAGCCAGAGCACGAACAGCTCCCGGCCGGTCTCGCTGCAATGGCGCGCCATGCCGTTTACCGAGCCCATCGACAACGTGTGATCGCCGCCAAGAAAGATCGGCAGCGCGCCGGAGCGCGCGAGCTCATAGCTCTGCCTGCTCAGCGCCCGGGTCCAGCGCTGGATTTCCCGATAGTGGTTCGCGTTTTCGGGTGGCGCGTCGGTCAGATCGGCAGCGCCGTTGACGGAAAGATCACCGTGGTCCGTTACCTCCAAGCCGAGGGTTTCGAGCAAGGTCGAAAGACCCGCGGTTCTAAGCGCCGCAGGTCCCATCAGGGTCCCGCGCTGCGATGCCCCCATATCGATGGGGGCGCCCAAGAGCGCAATTCGTTTGGTCCTGATATCGCCCACATGCCCTCCCGGAAGAATTGAGCCCAGCGGCCAAGGTAACAGAGATTCCCTCCGCCGGTTTCCTTGAACCTCGGCCTGTCTGTGGAACAAATGCCGACGCCTTGCATTTTCCCTAGCAAGAGGCCGTCACCCGCCGTTCACAACGGCGCCAGTCGCGGATAGCCAAAGGTCTTGAAAGACCCGCTGTTCAAAACGAGCGCACGCGCGGATAGCCAAAGGTGACGGCCTCAAGCGGTTGACCCGCCGCAGAGGCCTCATTTCGCGAGCATCGGCAAGTGAACACTGAAAAACCGCAACCGATACCCCAGCCGGGCATGGCGGAGCGGGCCGTCGATACCGCAACCGACGTGTCGCGCACGATTACCGAGGTGACCGCGGCGCTACGTTCCGCCGTGGACCGGCTGAGCGAAGCGGTTGCGACTGCCAGGCAACCAGGCAAGCCGCTTGCAGCCGTCAGCGCAATCACCCGGCAAGCGCCGCTCACAAGCCTGCTTGTCGCATTCCTGTTCGGGATCGCGGTTGCGCGTCGGCGCTAGGCGATGCCTTGCTGTCTCGGGGGCGATAGAATCAAGCCCGCCGGGGTTCTGTCAGACTGCTGCTCCCGCCGCCGGCTCGGTCTCCGGCGCAGCCAGAAATTGGGCCTCGAATGCAGGAACCGGCATTGGCCGGCCGAAGCAATAGCCCTGGCCCTCCTCGCATCCCATGCGCAAGAGAAGGTCGGCGGTAGCCCTGTTCTCGATACCCTCTGCAATGACCGACAGGCCGAGTTGTCGGCTGAGACGGATGGTCGAATCCACGATCGCCGCATCATCGGGATCGGTGAGCAGGTCGAACACGAACGACCTGTCGATCTTGAGCCCGTCAAGAGGGAATTTCTTCAGGTAGCTCAGGCTGGCATAGCCGGTGCCAAAATCGTCAAACACCGTGCGCACGCCAAGTTCCTGAATTCGAAAGAACGTCTCCAATACTCTCTTCTCGTCGAGAAGCAGAATATCCTCGATCAGCTCCAGTTCGAGCAGCGACGGCGTCAAGCCGGTGACTGCAAGCACCTTGGCGACCGCTTCGGCAAGGTCACCGGACTGCAACTGTGAAGGGGAAAGATTGACGCTGACGCGAATGCCGCGTCCGGCGAGTTCCCAGGCTCTGGCCTGCCTGCACGCGGTATCGAGCACCCAGGCCGCAATCCGCTCCGAGATCGAAGAAGTATTCACCACCGGCATGAATTCCGCGGGCGAGACGAGACCGCGTTCCGGATGGCGCCAGCGGATCAGCGCTTCCGCGCCAATCAGATCGCCGTCGATCAGACGGACCTGCGGTTGATAAAACAGCTCGAATTCTTCGCGTTCGATCGCGAGCGCCAGTTCGGCTTCCAGCTGCAGCCGCGCTTCGAGTTCCTGCCGGATGGTGTTTTCGAACATCATATAGCCGCCGCGCCGTGCCGACTTGGCACGACACAAGGCCAGATGGCCGTTGCCGAGCAGTTCGTCCGCCGTGCGCCCTCCCTCCGGATAGACGGCAACTCCGGTACTGACCTTGACGCGATGCAGCCGCGTCCCGATGGACAGCGGACTATCGAACGCAACAGCGACGCGCTCGCAGAACTGTGCAACGGTTTCACCGCGGGCGCCGCCGGGAATGGCGATGGCGAATTCGTCGCCGCTAAGGCGCGCAACGATTGCTTCGTCTCCCGCTTCGGAGCTTAGCCGCTCCGCGACAGCGCGCAGCACAAGGTCGCCGAAGGCGTGGCCGAGCATGTCGTTGATTTGCTGGAAGCCATCGAGGCCGAGCACAAGCAAGACTGCCGCACCCGGCGGTTCCGCCGCGGCCGCGATCATCGCGTCCAGTCGCGCGTGAAGTGTGTTGCGATTCGCAAGCCCGGTCAGCGAATCGCGTTCGGCCAGATAGCGGATGCGTTCGGCTTCAAGTTTTCGCACCGATATGTCGCGCAGCACCACGCCAAATTGCACTTCGTCGGCGCCTTGCCAGGCGGAGAAGCATGCTTCAACAGCAAATATTTCGCCGTTTTTTCGGCGGCCCTCGAATTCCGTAACCGTACCTGCGGGCACAAGCGATCCCGCGCGCACCTTGTCTCGGATCGAAAAAGCACTAGCGACGCCATCGCCGTTACCGGCGCAGATCATATCGAAGGGACGACCGACCATTTCGGCACGCTCATAGCCGAAAATAGAGGTCGCACCGGGATTCCATACCGTGATCAGATAATTTGAGTCGGTGCATACCAGGCCGTCGCCCAACGACATCGCGATGCGCTGAAAGCGGTTCTCGGCGATACGGCTCACCAGATCCCTGAAGTCGATTTCGTCGAGCGCGATGGCAGCGAGGTAGACGGCGATCGCGGTGTGGAACAGCGAGGTATCAAGCACGAGTGGCGTTCCTGTCTGCAGCAGGATCGCGACCAATTCAACCGAGCCGGCCATTCCGGCAAGCAGCAGAACTCTCCTGCTTGCGCCGAGGCGGCGCCAGGTGATCATCATGACCAGTCCGATGACGCATAGCCCTACGAACGTAATGGTATCGGAGGTCGCGTGCAGGGTACGGTTCTGCAGGATCGACTCCGTCGCCAGGGCCTGGAGTATCGGACCTGAAACGATCCGGCCGTTCGGAAGGCTGAAGCGATCCCCAAGCTCGAGCGCGGTACTGCCAATGATAATCTTCTTGTCTCTCAGTTTTTCGAGCGTAGCCGGATCGCCGCTCAGTACGTCAATATAGGACACTTTCGGAATCGACGCAGTGCTGATACCGAAATCAATCAGGAACGGCGCGCCGCGTTCGGAATATTGTCCCGCCAATACGGCGGCCATCGAGGGAACAAACTCGCCTTCGAGTTTTTCACCAAAGGGATAGCGGCGGACGAGACCGTCCGGCTCGACCGCGACGTTGACGATTGCCGACCACGAATGAACTGCAAACTGCTTCAGCGGGCGATTGATATGAACAGCGGCATTGCTGCCGGGTTGTTTGAATGACGGCAAAACGACTGATCCACCGCCGTCGGCAAGCGCTTCGACCAAGCCCTGGTCCGACGAAACTTCGGACGGCGTGCTGAAATCGATGTCGAATGCAATGTCGCGTACGCCGGCGCTTTGCAGCCGCCTCAGCAATTCGGCGTGCAGCCGCCTCGGCCACGGCCAGACCCCGATCTTTTCAATCGAATTGGCATCGATGGCGACAATGACGACTTCGCCGGTGGCGTTATGCGTCTGCCAGGCGAAGCGCAAGTCGGTCAAAGCGTTGCGGAGCGCGCCGTGCCAACCAGACAACAGAACCACCGCCAGCGCCAGCACGACAAGAATATGCGGCCGATATTGCTTCAAGTCTCTCCCCTTGCGCACCTCATACTGCCGAGGTGCGCCCCCTTCGCGCGCCCACCGGATCAGCGACTAATGCTTCGCATTTCCCTTGCCATTGCCGTTACCGACGCCGCCATTCCCGTTGCCGTTGTTGCCCCCGCCATTGCCGTTTGCGCCGTTGCCATTTCCGGGCGCGGTGATAGCAGCGACCGTCGACGCGGCGGGTGACGTTGTGGTCGCGCCTGCCGTGTTGCCATCACTCGCGTTAGAATTACCCTGGCTCAAACCGTTTGCGCCGTTTACGCCTGCCTTGGCGGCGTTCCAAACCGTGTCTTTGGTGTTTTTCGGCGAGCCAGGTGCGACGGCGCCATGGGCGAGGCCGTGCGTGACCTTCTGAAAATTCAAACGGACGTCGCCAAGCGCGGCCGCGATCCGCAGCCCGTTGCGCCTGCCCGGCATGTCGGCGGAAGCCTTCTGCTGCTTCGGCGACGCGGTACCCATCTTGACCGCGCCGACCTGGCCGAGTGCGTGGATGAATTTCCCATCGGCGGCGTTGTGGGGAGTAGAAAGGCCGGACTTCGGGACCGGGATGCGTTCGATCGAGGAAGCGCGCGGCTTGCCTTGCTCGATTGGATTGAACGTCCCCGAGCCGCTCAGAGAAAGACCGGGTTTGCCGTGCGCGAAGGCGGTCGCGATCTGACCGGGCATGACCTGCCCAATCTGGCCTGATTTGAAATCCGAAACCTCGACCTGGCCTCTGCGCACCTCGACGCTGGTGCTGGCCGCGTCAATCGTCACGCTGAACTCGGTTCCCTTGACGACGGCGGCAAGGTAGGGCGTCTCGACCTCGAAATGCTTGACGTTGCGCTTCTCGACCTCCAGCAGGATCGAGCCGGCCTGCTGAACGATTGTCGTTGACAGCCCTTCTTTCTTTTCCGTGGGCAGACCGATCACCGAATTCGGCGAGATCAGGATCGCTTCCTCGCCGCGCACCAGCAGAACGCGCCCATTCCGCCCGGTGCGGATGGTGTCGCCGGGCTTCAAGACCTCTTCCTGCTTGAGGGAAACCTGCTTGGCGCCTGTCGTGGCGATCCAGACTTCGCCGGAGGACTTGCTGACGGACCAAACGCCATCCTCCGCGGCGCCCGCACTCGAAGCGGCCCCCAGTACCAGCGCCACCGTTAGGATGCGCCGCAAGACGCCAAACTGAAACACCGTGCTCTCCGCCAGTCTTACTGCCGAGCTCCGAGGCTTACCGGAAATGTTTCAAGATAGAATTATTCGATAGCGCCTGCTTTCGCCACCGCCTTAACTATTCATTGACCATAAAAATCTATGAAAAATCATGGGGCTAACAATTCGCTTTGGGTTCGCCGGGCGCACTCGGTTGAACCGCGGAGAAGGCGCGTCGCCAGCGCGAGCCAGACGGCATCGCCGTACCGCTAGCCTTACTTTCGCAAGCCTGCTCCTGCTCTTGTTTGGTATGGCGTCCGCAAATGGGCAGCAGGCGAACCAGCCGGGCTTTGATCCGAGACAGACCGAGCGGCGCTTCGACGCACTGGAATCCGGACAGACGCAGCCAGCCCGGCCCGGCTTGAGGATGCCGCAGCTTTCGCGGCCGGCGGTCACAGCCGATACCCGTCCGCAGTTCGATCTGCGCGACATTGTCCTGAGCGGCGCCGTGGCGATACCGCGTGCGGAGCTGACAAGGACCTATCAACGCCATCTCGGAAAGAGAGTCTCCCAGGCCGACCTCCTCGCCATTGCAGATGCGATCAGCGACCTCTATCGAACGGCCGGCTTTCACCTGAGCCGGGCGATTGTCCCTCCGCAAGACGTCTCGGGTGGCCGGGTTCGGATCCAGGTGATCGAAGGCAGCATCACCGAAGTTGCGCTGCGAGGCGACGGTGCCGAGCAGTTCGGAATCCGGCCGATGCTGGGCCCGGTCCTCGCCGAGCGCCCCTCGCGACTGGCGACGCTCGAGCGGCAGTTACTGCTGATCAACGGCCGGCCGGGAGTTCGCATCGCCGACACGGCGATCGAGGAGATTGGTGGCCCGACCGGCCGCTTCCGCCTCATCGTCGACGTGAAGACCTGGCACATCTTCACTTCGTTGGGGATCGACAATCAAGGTTCGTCATGGGTTGGCCCGTGGCAGACCTATGCGACCGCCGCATTCAATTCCTATCTGCGACCCGGCGACACCTTGGCACTCAATCTCTCGACCACGCCCGGCGATCCCAGAGAGCTTGCCTTCGGCCGGTTGTCTTATGATGTCCCGGTCGGCACCGACGGGTTGCGGATCGGTGCGTCGGCGCTTTACAGCGACGTCCGGCCCGGCGACGACAGGCGCCTCTATAACGACATCAACCGGACGGAAGCTTTCGAGATACGCAGCAGCATTGTGCCACTGCAATCGCAACGGTCTTGGCTGACGCTCACGGCAGCCTTCGACTTCAGCAATGTCAGGGAAAGCAACGTGTTCGGCCCGATCTACAACGACCACATCCGCACTCTGGGCCTGACCTCGGACTACCGGTTGCAGGACAATTTCGGCGGCAACAACTACGTTACGCTGGCATACCGTCAGGGCCTCGATATCTTGAGCGCTTCGCGGCTCGGCGACGATCTGGTGTCGCACGACGGCGCGGCGGCCAATTTCTCCGTTCTCGATTTCTGGTTCACGCGCTATCAGACGCTGTCCGATGCCTGGTCGGTGAAGATGGCGGCGG
>Ga0210408_10004230_pt1 | contig 12900 bp, 10 predicted proteins | sample IncBWH4MmetaG_FD_155471 | JGI IMG/M metagenome (GOLD analysis project Ga0210408, IMG submission 155471) | Forest soil microbial communities from Barre Woods Harvard Forest LTER site, Petersham, Massachusetts, United States - Inc-BW-H-4-M | ecosystem: Environmental > Terrestrial > Soil >...
ATTGACCTTCAACGATGACATCCAGGGGACGGCCGCAGTTGCGCTTGGAACCACTTTGGGGGCGATCAAGGTCACAGGGACAGCTCTGAATGATCAACAGATCGTGATGTTAGGCGCAGGCTCCGCCGGAATCGGTGTGGCCGATGGGCTGCGATTTGCAATGAGAGCAGAAGGATTATCTGAACAAGATGCACGTAGCCGCTTCTGGGTAATTGACAGAGATGGCCTTCTGCATTCGGGCCGCAAGGATCTTACCGTCGAACAAGCTGTATACGCTCAACCCGAAACCATTCTTGCACAATGGCCACTCGCTTCAAGAGGGAATATTGGACTAATCGACGTGATCCGGCAGATTAACGCTACCGTCTTGATTGGTCTCTCAACGGTAGGCGGCGCTTTTTCAGAAGCGGTTGTTCGAGAAATGGCTCGTAAAGTCGATCGGCCTATCATTCTTCCACTGTCAAACCCAACGTCAAAATCTGAAGCGAAGGCCGAGGATCTTATTCATTGGACCGACGGCCGCGCTCTTGTCGCGTCGGGCTCTCCCTTCCCCCCTGTCAGCTACAAGGGTCGCACATTTCCGATTGCGCAATGCAATAACGTATACATCTTCCCGGCCATAGGGCTCGGCGTCGTTGCTTCCGGTGCTCGTCGAGTGAACGAGTCAATGATGTTGGCGGCGGCCCGGGCGCTTGGTGCCAACTCGCCTGCGCTCAAAGACCATTCGGCATCCCTGCTTCCTCCCTTGACAGATATCAGGCAGGCGGCGGCGGATATCGCGCTTGCCGTTGGAATCGAGGCCCAAAGAAGCGGGGTCGCTCCGCAGCTCCGCGAGGACGAACTGCGTCGGCGAGTGCAGGAGATGCAATGGGCGCCTGCTTACCAAGATTTTGCCAAATTTTCGGAGGACTCTGATGAACCGTCATATTAACAATTTCCTCTTTTCCGCGCTGCTCCTCCTTGCCACAAGTGGCTCCGCTTGGGCTCAAGCTGCGGACACCCCGCCGCTCCAATGTCCGGAGTTCCCAAAAATGACCTACGACGAGAACGCGCTGCATCTTAAGTCTGATTGTCGGAGCAGCTTGCCGAATCCCGTCCAGTTCATTCCGCTCGGTCAAAACGAGAACCATTACCTATCCTTTGGCGTCTGGATTCGGGAGCGCGGAGAATTCGTCAGCAACCCGAACTGGTCAGATCACCCGTCAGGAAATGCTTACCTGATGCAGCGCTACTTTCTACATTCGGACCTTCACCTGGGTGAGCGTTTCCGCTTTTTTGGTGAACTTGCAACCAGCCTCGTAGACGGGAGGAATGGGGGACCAAGGCCCGTGATCGATGAAGAGAAGATGTACGTCCACCAAGGTTTCGTCGATCTAGGTCTCTGGAATTCCGGCCACGACAGCCTGATATTACGAGCCGGACGTCAGGAGGCCGCGCTTGGATCGGAGAATTTCATCTCCACCCGTGACGGCCGCAATATCCGGCGCAGCCTCGATGGGGCTCGTCTCACCTGGGTGAAGGGGGACTGGAATGTGGATCTGCTGGCCGTGAGACCGACATTGGACAATTCTGGCTATTTCAATGATCCTCCCAATCAAGCAAGCGCTCTTTGGGCCATCTACGCGGTTCACCCGTTTCGACTTCTACTCAAGGGAAACGCCGACCTCTACTATATTGGGCTCGATAACAAGAGTGTACCGTTCGACGGCCAAGGGACAGGCCGGGAACAGAGGGAGACCATCGGTACACGGCTTTGGGGAACCACACATCATTGGGATTACAACGACGAGTTTACCTTTCAGTGGGGTTCCTTTCGTTCCGATGAGATTCGCGCCTGGGCGGTCTCGACGGAGACCGGTTACCGCACTGACGCAATCCATTTCAATCCCAGGGTTGGTCTTCGTTCCGTTTTCTTCAGCGGCAATCAGAATTCTTCGGGCCGTACTCTCGGAACCTTCAATTCGATATACGAGAAGGGTCCCTATTTCAGCTATGCGGAACTTTTCGCCCGGCGTAACTTGATCGCGTTGCAGCCTTCCGCCGAACTAAAACTCGCGAAGTCCGTTTCGTTCACGTTCAATCCGGCGTTTTTCTGGCGCGAAAGCACGGCCGACGGGCTCTACAACGTCAGCGGTTCGGTGATCGTTTCGGGCTTGCACAGTAACGCTCCATACATCGCCTCCCAGGCTTCTTCCCAATTGCACTGGCTAATGACGCATAACCTCAGCTGGTTCACGGAGTACGGGCACTTCTTTCCAGGCGACTTCTTAAAACAAGCGACGCCTGGCAGGAACCTGAATTATTGGACTGGGTGGCTGGACATCCGGTATTGAGGCTTGAATGGATGATTTTTGCTTTGAGGAGGAATGAAATTGGGGACAGAAGCGCCAATCACGATTCTCGGTGCGAAGTATGCCAGTCCGTCCGGCGATACTATCGAAAGATCACTTCAACGCCCTGAAACGCAATCCACTATTCCCACCTGGAAGGCACTAGCACCCGTCGTCGCAGCTGCCGCTCTCGCTTTGCTCCCGGTACCAGCCGGTCTGCCTCACCACGCGTGGTACTTCTTTTCTATTTTTGTCGGAGTCATCGTCGGTCTAGTTCTCGAACCACTGCCCGGGGCTAGCATTGCAATTGTCGGCGTAACGTTAATCGCCGCGCTCGACCGGTTTGTACTGTTCAGCCCCCGACAATTGTCCGAACCTGGCTTTCGTCCGGCGAGCGCCGCCATCAACTGGGCTTTGTCAGGATACAGTAGTCCAACAGTCTGGCTTATATTTGGAGCCTTCCTGCTCGCACTTGGCTACGAGCGAACCGGTTTGGGCCATCGGATCGCGCTCGTGATCGTCAAGCGTATGGGCAGAAATACCCTCCTGCTTGGCTACGGGATTACAATGGCCGACGCCCTTCTGGCCCCATTCATACCTTCCCCGACAGCGCGCAGTGGGGGAATCATCTACCCGATAGCGAACGATCTCGCCGTCGATTATGGGTCGAAGCCAAACGATGTCTCCTCGCGTCGAGTCGGGTCTTATGTCATGTGGGTCGCGATCGCGACTACATGTGTAACGAGCTCTCTGTTTCTCACAGGGGCCTCTTTCAACTTGCTGGCTATCGGATTCGTGGATAACCTTTCCCACGTCGACCTGCACTGGACCGACTGGTTCACGACCGCTGCGCCGGCGGTAGTTCCACTCTTGCTTCTGATTCCTCTTCTCACGTATTGGCTTTATCCCCCCGAAGTAAAGCAATGCCCGGAAGTTACTGCCTGGGCGGCGGCACAACTCGAAAAGGCTGGACCACTCTCTCGACGCGAAATCATTCTGGCGATTATCGTCGTCCTCTCCCTTGTACTTTGGATCATGGGAGGCGCTTATGTCAGTGCGGCAACCGTTGCCTTGATCGCCGTCTCTCTGATGTTGCTGACGGGCGTAGTGACCTGGAGTGACGTTACCGGGCATAAGCGTGCGTGGACTACCTTCGCCTGGCTAGGAGCGCTGATTGCACTGAGCGATGGACTGAACCGCGTTGGCTTCATCAAGTGGTTTGCCGACGGCATCGCCACGCACATGGTCGGACTGTCGCCACTTCTTGCCATGACCCTTCTACTGGTGGTGTTTTTCGTGGCCCACTATCTATTCGCTAGCGTGGATGCCTATACCACCGCATTCCTGCCCGTGATTCTGATTACTGGCGCTGCGATTCCGGGAATCCCAGTGAAGCCATTCGCCCTTCTCCTTTGCATGGAACTGGGAATTATGGGAATCATTACGCCATTCGCCGATGCCGCCAGTCCGATTTATGCCAACAGCGGCTACCTGCCAGCCAAAGACTATTGGCGTCTCGGCACCATATTCGGAGCTATCTTTCTCATTGTCTTCCTCAGTATCGGTATCCCTTGGGGATTCCTACTTTGGGGAAGATGAGGCTGCCTGAAGGAGTTAAAGAGCCATGAATCTCAAAACGACCGATCAGTGTCGGATCGAGGAGGACGTCCAGATTCCCGCCGAGCGCTTGTGGGGTGCACAGGGCCAGCGCTCTCTCATCAAGTCTCCGATTGGCGTCCAACCAGAGGCTGCTCAGAATCCCGGGCTCCTCACCGGTGAGCAGTTACATGCCCGGGTGCGCCCACAGGAGATGAGTCATCCGGTGGGAGGACGGCGATGAGCGAACGACGGAAGGTAGTCATTGTCGGGGGCGGGTTTGGCGGTCTCTCTGCAGCTCAGCATTTGAAGTCCGATCTGGTGGACGTTACGCTGATTGATCGGCGAAACCACTATCTATTTCAACCGCTGCTTTACCAGGTTGCTACGGGCTCTCTTTCACCGGGAGAGATCGCTTCTCCACTCCGCGCCATCTTAAGCCGGCAAAGCAATACGCGCGTATGGCTGGGAACTGTTCAGGACATTGACCCTCACTCGAAGTGCGTTTTGCTGAGCGATGGGGCGGTTGTTCCTTACGACTCACTGGTCCTGGCGGCTGGCTCAGAGACAACGTACTACGGGCACAACGAGTGGCAAGAGTGGGCGCCAGGCCTGAAAAGCATCGAGGAAGCAACTGCGATCCGGCACAAGATTCTGTACGCCTTCGAGGTTGCCGAGCGTATCGCCGATCCAGCCCGTCGCCGCGCTTGGCTCACTTTCGTGATCGTTGGAGCCGGCCCGACGGGTGTCGAACTCTCAGGCGCAATAGCTGAGATTGCACGTCAAACTCTGAAAAACGACTTCCGCTCCATGCGTCCGGAGGAAGCGCAGATCATCCTGCTCGACGGCGCACCCCGCATACTGATGCCCTTCCCTCCAGATCTGGCTAACAAGGCCAGCCGTTCGCTTGCCGCGCTTGGCGTGCAAATCAGGTGTGGTGAGATGGTCAAAGACGTAGACGCCGAGGGATTGACGACTGAGTCTGGTGGGCGGAAGCAATCGATTGCGGCGAAGACGGTGATCTGGGCGGGCGGTATCACGGCGTCGCCGCTGGGCAGAACACTCGCGAATAGAACGAAAGCTGAAACCGATAGAGCAGGTAAGGTCAAGGTCAAAACCGACCTGACTATTCCCAATTATCCCGACATCTACGTAGTGGGCGATTTGGCCTCGATCGCCGACGCCCACGGAAGGCCACTTCCTGGATTGGCACAGGTTGCAATGCAAGGAGGAGCGTACGCAGCAAAATCAATTGTGGGGAAAGCTAACGGTCAACCAGAGCTCCCACCTTTTCACTATTTCGACAAGGGATCGCTGGCAGTGATTGGGCGTGCGGACGCGGTGGCCGAGGTTTTCGGTCTTCGCATTTCCGGGCTGCCGGCGTGGCTGGTCTGGGCCTTGATCCACTTAATGTATTTAGTGACATTCCAAAGTAGGATCGTCGTCTTCATTCAGTGGGCCATCCAGGATCTGACATTCAATCGCAGCGCCCGATTGATAACGGGTATCACCCCCACCGATATTGACTTTTACAAAGAGCTCTCGGACGTCCGAGAAACTCCGGCTCAATGATGAGAATACAACTAGGTCGAGTGACTCGGCGCGTGCGACAGCGGATGTCGGGGTCGCCATTGGAGTGGAAACAGACGTTGCGGTGGAGTCTGCCGGAATCGGTCTCGTGCGCAGCGATCCCTGCGAGGTTGCGCGCGCCATTGAATTGTCGGGCTACGCATCCGAAGATGGCGCAAGACCTGTCAGGGGCGACCGCTACAACCTGAGTGCCTTTCCTGTGGCTGCGGGAATTGTTGTTCGATGGAAGGTCGATCTCCCCATGAGTGTCGGGCGCACTGGCCGTGAGCCTATCCACGATTGGGCGGCCTGCAACTTCTTCGTCGCCTGAAACTCGATGCTCCAGATCAAATGCGGTAATAACCTACTGCAAGCAATTACAGTGCCCTTAACCGCATGATCCGAGTAAGGAAGACGACGGATAAGAAGTTTCTACTCATAACCATGACTGGAGTTGGCAGCGCAGCACAGAGTAGAGGGCAATTCATGCTGAGAAACAAGAAACTAAGAGCCCTGGAGGCGATTACTGACTCCGAGGTAGCTTCAGCGATTCGTTACCTGGACCCGGACTCAGGATGTCCCGAGGAGACCAGTCCAGTTCTCGCCTGTGTAATCGCGCTCATAGTAACAATAGTAGGTGCATTGGCGTACATCTGGCTTTACAGACGGTTATAACTCAGCACTAGAGATGTCCCGCGCCAGAATTGTTTTGTCGTTACCATAGCGAGGAGGTTCCGGGTTGGTGAGCATTATTCAACCCCAACTGCACCACGATTCACATTCTGAGGTTGGCTGGTTCTCTCAATTCATGGCCCCGGGCAGATGCGGCTGCACATCAAGTTGGCTCAGCGGCATCTTCCCGGACTTGCGCGAAGTGATGCGCCACTTGCTTCACAATGCCTTGGCGTATTCCTACATCACAATGGGTTGGTCGCAATGTTAAACAGGTTTTGCTGGACGCTCGCTCTCTATCCGAATCCAGTGAATGATCAAGGCGGAACGACCTTAACTACGAAAGGCTCATTTAATTCGGCATATGGAGGAAGAATGAGCGAAGTTCGATCGGACGCCCTGGTTTTCTTTGGAGCAACTGGAGATCTGGCGTACAAGAAGATCTTTCCCGCGTTGCACGCGATGGTCAAACGCGGCCACCTGGATGTTCCCGTGGTCGGAGTTGCAAAATCTGGTTGGAACCTTGACAACCTTCGTGCCCGGGCACACGAGAGTATTCAGACACAAGGCGGGATTCATCCAGAGTCTTTCGATCGGCTCTGTAGGCTCTTGCGGTATGTGGACGGTGATTACACGGATTCGTCCACGTTTGCAGCTATCCGGAGGGAATTGGGATCGGTCGAGCGCCCCGTTCACTACCTGGCTATTCCTCCGGCGCTATTCGAGACCGTTGTGCACCAGTTGGCGGAGCACGGTTGTGCCGCGGATCCTGGCTGCAAAGATGGCGCCCGCGTGATTGTTGAGAAGCCCTTCGGCCGCGACTTAGCTTCGGCGCGGAATCTGAATGCGATCCTGCACGGTGTTTTTCCTGAATCGTCGATCTTTCGCATCGATCATTACTTGGGAAAGCAGCCCGTGAACAATGTCGTGGTCTTTCGCTTTGCAAACGCCTTTATGGAACCCTTCTGGAACAGGCATTACATCGAGAGCGTCCAGATCACGATGGCGGAGGATTTTGGCATTCAGGGGCGCGGAGCGTTTTACGATCAGACCGGCGCGATCCGCGATGTCGTTCAAAATCACCTTTTTCAAATCGTTTCGAAACCTCGCAATGGAACCTCCGGTGCGGACTGATAGCGAGTCTATCCGGGACGAGAAGGTGAAGGTGCTCAAGGCGATTCCTCCCATCCAGGTGGAAGATGTCGTTTGTGGGCAATTCCGTGGTTACCGGAACGAGAACGGCGTTTCCCGGGATTCGAGAGTGGAGACATATGCCGCACTCCGTGTCGAAATCGACTCTTGGCGATGGAAGGGCGTGCCGTTCTATATTCGAGCGGGGAAATATTTGCCGGTCACCGTAACGGAGGTCCTAGCTACATTTTGTGAACCTCCCACATTTCTTCGTGGTCAAGCGCCCGGGCGAAATTACTTGCGGTTCAGGATCGGCCCGGAGATGGAGATCGCAATAGGCACCATCGTGATGCGTGACAAGGAAAGTCTGGAAGGGCATGCGGTTGAAATGCTGGCAAGCCGCAGACCGGGTCCGGAAGAGATGGAAGCATATGAACGGGTGCTGGGCGACGCCATGACTGGCGACTCCAGCCACTTTGCTCGCGAGGACTACGTTGAGGAATCTTGGCGCATCGTTGAACCGATTCTGAAGAATCCGCCACCGATCCAGGAATACGATCGGGAAACGTGGTGTCCGCAAGATGAATCCGTCTCCCCGGCGGGTGGATGGCACAATCCGAACATCATCACAAATCAGGCTACCTCTTCATCCAAGTTCGAAACCGTAACTGCCTCGAGAGTGTAGGATCGTCTGCTCGGCGCTGGGAGAGTTGAAACAGATCATTTACCAACGTGTGGGCGCTATTTCAGGAATACAAATCAGACTGATGAAAACCAACGGATCGAGTGGGACTGAAGCATCACAAGATCGCTCGCACCACGCCGCCATCGACCCGGAGTGCGGCACCGCTGGTCGCAGAAGACAATTCTCCAGCTACATAGGTGACTAGCGCTGCCACTTCATTAACGGTAGCAAAACGTTTCAACAAGGACGACGGCCGCGCGGTTGCAAAGAACTCCTTTTCCACCTCTACCTTTGACTTGTTCTGCTGCTTTGCCATCGCTTCCACAAAACCACCGACACCTTCCGATTCGGTTGGCCCAGCTAGAATGCTGTTCACAGTGACACCGCTGCCGGCTACTGTTTCCGCGATGCCCCGCGCAATGGCAACCTGCGCGGTTTTGGTCATACCGTAATGGATCATTTCTGCCGGAATCTGCACGGCGGATTCACTGGAGATGAAAATAATACGGCCCCAATTCTGCTTCAGCATTCCGGGAAGATAATGTCGAGACAAGCGGACTCCGCTCATTACGTTGATCTCAAAAAAGCGATACCAGTCAGAGTCTGAAATCTCGTCGAAGGGCTTCGGTTCAAAGACGCCGACATTATTTACAAGCACATCGACAACCGGTAGCTGATTGATCGCAGTCAGGGCTCCAGATGCATCTGCAAAGTCTGCCGCGATGCCATGAACATCCCCGGTCTCGATCTCTGAACGAATGGCATGGATTGCAGAATCCACTCGTGCTTGTGTTCGCCCGTTTACGTGCACATGGGCACCTTCTTTCGCAAGCGACCGCGCGATGGCAAAACCGATTCCTGCCGTCGATCCGGTGACCAATGCAACTTTTCCCGTGAGCTTTAGATCCATGATCTGCTCCTGTCTGATCTTGTCGTTTGATTCACAACTCTCGCAAGCGACTCGGCCGACGAAACGATATTCCCTAATGCCAGCTGATGTTGTTGCGAATCCGTTCGCAGCGAGACACTTTTGGACTAAATCATTACAATTGTTAATTCTCACAACTCGATCTCTCGTTCGAGCGTATTCAGCAGTGATTCTAGCCGCGAAATGAGTGGCACAAAGGTCTGGACCACTGAGGGACTGCTCGCCAGCATTTCGAGCGAGCGAAATTTGTCAAATGTCTCTTCGGTAATCAACGCGTTCGGTTCTTTCTGTGCAGGTGCGATACGCTTTTCCAACGCGATCTTATCGGCGATCGACTCGAGCTGTTCTGCAAGTCGGGTATCGAATGCCTTTTGGCTTCGTTGCAATGGTTCGGGAAGCTCGAAACCAGGTAGGTGAAGCCGATATTTGAGCAGTGCGATTCTCAGGCGCAACGCCTCTCTGAGTCGCAATTGCCACCTGAGAAGCTGAGACCGCACCTCAATGTCGTACGCGCGAGTCTTGCCGAATTCCAGCATCACTCCGTCCGCGTGCTGGCGCAGGTTCTCGAAGTTCGTCGCGATTCTGTCGCGGAGCGAATATGTCTCATCAATCGCAATACCCGAATCGCTCGACACCGGCGCTCGCATCAACTGCGCCAAGAGCCGCACGGACGAGACAAAAGTCCGCTGCATCTCTTGAAGTGCCGGTGCCCCCCATAGCTGATCGAAAACCAGCCACATCACAATAAGCCCCAACAGGATTCCGGCTACGCGATCGCGCGCGATGGCCAGCGAGGTCTGGAATCTGAATTCTTGAAGGTTGATAAGGTAGAAGGCTACCGCGATCTGAAAACCGAGATAAGAGAGGCGGGGGCCTGACGTCGTAATCCAGGCTGCGAGAATGGAGACGGCTACGAATATCACAAGGAAGCCAACGATCGAGTCGATCGCCGGGAGCAGGAAGACTTGCGCGCCGAAACCCAGGATCACTCCTCCCACAATTGCTCCGCCGAAGCGAAGAATCTGCATCTGACGCGAGGCACCTATAGTTGTGAGCGCGGTCAAATAACAGGTGGTGACTGCCGTGCTGATCCCCTCCCACGCGATCAGGTTGTAGGTGAGATAGCAAAGACTGGCTGCCAGGCCTCCGCGAATTGCAAAACGCACGTAATCAGGATTTGAAAACGCGTCTGGGACAAGGAATTGCCCGGCTGTCTCTGCACTCTTTGGCGGGGGATAATACCCCGAACGCGAGTTCGATCCGGCGAGCACTTCGGAGATCAGAGTTACTGTCTTGTCTATCTCACGAATAATGGGCACATTCGGGGCAGCGGTTACGGATGTAGCACCCGGCTGGCTGGGAATTCGCTTGAGAAGCAGGTCGTCGGCAAGAGTCTCAATTCGCGCGGCAAGGATATCCATACTAGCTTGATCGACGCGCAACCTCTCTGATGAGGAATCCTGCAGATTCGCGGCAAGATCCACCAGCCTTCCCACCAATGCAACAACAGCCCCGATTTGTTGGTTAACTTCTGGAGAATAGCCGGAACGCAGCAGGTCCTGACGCATTCGGGATGTACCCAGAATTGCCAGCCGGGTAACCTGCTGGTCGTTTGTGATTGTCCGCGAATCTCCTGACCAGGAGCGGAGCATGGACGCCGTGCACCGCAGGCGTTCGATGAGTGCCGAGGTGAGGGTATCTACCTGCTGGAGGCGGGCATAAACGTACTCGATGAGGACGGTGACCACGCTGGCATAGGAGATCGCTCCCACGGCCCATAGTGTCTGTATGACCTTTTCTTCTGCCGTGATCCGCTTGTCCCAGAGAGGAATTGTAATGATGAGCAAATATCCGAAACGGGCAGCAGCCGTGTAGTTGGATACAATCTTCAGGCCAAAGAAGATTAGGAATAGAGTCAACAACACCCATATAAGACGAAGCGTAGGATCTCCGGAGAAGATGATCGCTCCAATAAGTACATAGACGGCGGCGAAACAGAAGGACACGATCATTGTCTTTGCCGCCTGTAGAGTGACCTGGGGATGTTCGCGTGAGAGAATCAATGCGAAAATTGCGCCGAAGGCTCCATAGGGAACTCGAAAAACCTCGTTGATCACCATAACGAGGCTTGCGGCGAACACCATGCGCGCGATCAGGGCGGCTCTCCCCGGGTAAAGAGCCATCTCTTCGCGCAACAAGTTGCGCACCCAGGTGAGCGAGTCGGGAATATGTGCCTTTATGTAAGAAATAGTGGCCACGATTAATGTCCATCGACAGTGACAACTGCGGTTTCACCAATCCGAACGGCGTCTGCGGGCGGGTTTTCCAATCGAACTCGTACAGGATATCGCGCTGCCAGATGTACCCAGTTCAGTGTTCGCTGCACATCCGGCAGACCTTGCTCGAACCGGCCAATGACATCGGGATCGGGCGTTACACCGTAGCCGACGCTGTCCACCACCCCGTGAAACCGTTCACTTGGTCGAGACATCAGGTAGACGACGGCGTGCATGCCGGGCCTGATATGGTGAAGTTGTCCTTCGCGAAAGTTTGCTAGCGCCCACCACGTGCGTGCATCAATAAGCGTGAAGACTTGTTGGCCCACGTGCGCGTAATGTCCTTCGGCAATCGTCAGATTCGTGACAATCGCATCGAACGGCGCATATACCCAGCAATTGTCCAGGTTGTAGCGCGCGGTCTTTATCTCCGCTGAACGGTCGCCGCGTTGGTTGACTAGCGGCTCGAGAGTTAGTACCGAATGCTCAGCCTGCTCATGACGTGCGCGGCTCTCCGCCAGAGTTGCTGCAGCCTGTTGGTACTGTGCACGAGTCGATTTCAATTGCGCTTGCGCGACCAGCAACTGAGACTCCGCCTGCTTGAGGCCCTGCGCCTGAGCCTGCTCTAAGCTTCGTGCTCTGTCTACTTGATCCACAGTAACAAATTGTTTTTCTAACAGTGGTTCGATGCGATTCAGATTGTTGTGTGCATAAAGCCATTCAGCTCGCGTTTTCGCTACCCCCTGCTCGGCGTTGGAGATATCGGCCTGGGACTGATCAATAGCCGCTTCCCAGTGGCTCAGGTCCGCTTGCGCAGTGTCGATGCCGGCGCTGGCGACGGAGACCTCACTGACCTCGGCGGCGATTTTCCGCTGTTCATCCGAGATCTGTCCTTCGAGCGCCGACTGGGAGGATTCGGCTCTTTCGAGAGCATATTGATAGGGGCGCGGATCAATGATGAAAAGCAGCTCGCCCTTCCTCACGAACTGGTTATCGTGCACCCTCAGATCAACAATGTGCCCTTCGACTTGAGGCGCAATTCCGATCAGATTAGCAAATACCTCGGCATCATCCGTGCGTGGATGATGATCCGAACGCGAGAGAACCACAATCCCAAGGAGGATGGCCGCACCAATGATTCCGAAGCTCGCCCATCGCTCGGCTGGTCGACGCGTCGTGCTTCCAAAGTCGAACGTAGTCATCTCCACTCCTTACTGTTAGAAAAAGCAGAGCCAGATCGTGAAGGTATACACCGTAGCCAGGCAGGGATAGGCGAGAAACGGTAAAACGAGATAGATTTTTCGCCGCATCATGAGCCAGTGCGTGCCGGCTGTGAGAAGCGCTCCCAAGGCGATACACAGAATCCATGCGGGGAACAAGGAACCCATTACATCTATGGCCGGAGCCTCCGAGCAGCCCGTAATCCCGAAGAAAATGCAGAGCATCAGCAGATTTGGACCCTTATAGATCATGGTTGGTGCCTCACGTTGTGAGATTGAATGGAATCAGCGGTCTGGAACGCTAGCTCAGCTAACGTTGACAAGACCTCCGCGCGGGCGAGGATATCAGCCGATCGAGCCTGTGCCAGGGTCTTCTGAGCTTCAGTCACATCCAGAAGATTCCGAACGCCATAGTGATACGACTCAAGCGCTGCGTCATAGGATTGGCTCGCTGACAGTAATAGCGCTGCCGCCGCCTCGCGCTGGCGGAATG
>Ga0210408_10004232_pt1 | contig 12898 bp, 9 predicted proteins | sample IncBWH4MmetaG_FD_155471 | JGI IMG/M metagenome (GOLD analysis project Ga0210408, IMG submission 155471) | Forest soil microbial communities from Barre Woods Harvard Forest LTER site, Petersham, Massachusetts, United States - Inc-BW-H-4-M | ecosystem: Environmental > Terrestrial > Soil >...
AACCCGTCGAGCACGATCACCAGGAAGATCGATTTCACGACGGACGTCGTCGTCTGGCGGCCGAGCGACTCGGCGCTCCCCTTCACACGCAGCCCTTCACTGCAGGCGACGATGCCGATCACCAGCGCCATGAACGGGGCCTTGATGAGACCGACCTTGAAGTGCGTGACGGAGATCGCATCGTGCAGACGCGCGATGTAGATCGCCGGCGACATGTCGCCATAGAACTGCGCCACCAGTCCGCCGCCGTAAAGCGCGGCGATGGAGCCGATGAAGGCGAGGATCGGCAGCGCGCAGATCAGCGCGACCACTCGCGGCAGGATCAGCACTTCGATCGGATCGAGCCCCATTGTCGACAGCGCGTCGATCTCCTCCCGCATCTTCATCGATCCGAGCTCAGCCGTGTAGGCGCTGCCCGAGCGGCCCGCGACCATGATGGCGACGATCAGCACGCCGAGTTCGCGCAGCACCAGGATGCCGACCATGTCCACGGTGTAGGATTCGGCGCCAAACCTTCGGAAGTGGAAAAAGCCCTGCTGCGCGATGATGGCCCCGATCAGGAATGTAATCAGCACGACGATCGGGATCGCCTGCCAGCCGACCCGGTAGAGTTGATAGACCGCGGACGTGATCCGCAGCGATCGCGGCCTGCGCAATACGCCGAGAACGGCCACAAAGAGCGACCCGAGCATTTGCAGGAACACCGCGACGTCCTCGGTCATGCCCGATGCGGAGCGGCCAATCTTGTCCAGCTTGGTCACCACAGGATTTCGCGCGGCAGGCGGCAGGCGGTTGTGACGATTGACTTGGCGGACCTCTTCGATCAATCCGGCGTAGTTCTCGCCAACGCCGGTGACGTCGGCGCGCGATGGCCGGCCGAGACGGCGCGCCTGGACAGCTTTTCCAATAGCCATGCGCCGACTGTGTCGAGCTCGCTCAAGTCAGCGAGATCGAGCTTGATGGTCGTGGCGCGATCGATCGCCGGCACCGCAGCTACTGCCAAGGATTCCAGAATAGTCCCGTTGGATGCCGTCCAGGAGCCACGGGCTCGCAACTCGAGCAACTCGCCGGCCGACGTGGCTGTCAACAGAGGTTCGGACGCCAATATGTTGATCCTCTCCATCGTGCGAGGCACGTTCTGGACGCAGCACCTTTGTCGTTACTATCTCCTGCCCGGCTTATTCGATTGACCTGCCTCAAAGCCCCGCGCGGGCGGGCAATTGACGAGCCTTGGCGTGCTCGGCGCTACAGATCCAACAGCCTCAACTGTGAAGTTTGAGCGTGACGTTGCAGAGATCGCGCTCTGTTGGGTCCGACTTGACCTCGAACCCGAGATTGCGGCACATCTCCAGCATCACGACGTTCTCCCTCAGAACGTCGCCGGACATCTGCTTCAACCCCTCGGATCTGGCGTATTCGATGATGAGTTGCATCAGCTCCCAACCGAGCCCTTTGCCCTTGAGGTCGGAGCGGAGCAGGATCGCATATTCGCCCGACTCGTAGATCGAATCGGAATGGATGCGAACAACGCCGACGAGCTCGTTCGTCGCCTCGTCGAACGCCACGAAGGCCATCGCGCGCGCGTAGTCGAGCTGGGTCAGGCGTGCGATGAACTCATGCGTGAACTGCTTGATCGGCGCGAAGAAGCGCAGGCGCAAATCCTCGCTGCTGACGTGGCGCAGGAAGTCATGAATCAGCGGCTCGTCCTCGGGGCGCATCGGCCGCGCAAAGAACCGCCAGGTATCCTTGACCCGAAGATGCCGCTCCCATTGCGAAGGATAGGGTCGCACGGCAAAATTGCCGGGTCCCGATCCTTTGAACTTTGGCTCCACGCGCCCGACCGCGACGCGGGCATCCACGGCCGTGACACCGGTTTCGTCTGCCAGCAGCGGGTTGATGTCGAGCTCTCTGATCTCAGGGATATCAGCCGCCATCTGCGACAACTTGACCAGCACCAACGGCACCGCATCCGCCTTGACCGCCGGCACATCCCGATAGGCGCGCAAAAGGCGCGACACGCGGGTGCGCTCGATCAGACTCTGCGCCAATTGTAGGTCGAGTGGCGGCAGCGCCAGCGCCTTGTCGTTGATGATCTCAACCGCGGTCCCACCGCGTCCGAAGACGACGACGGTGCCGAAGGTCGGATCATCCGCGAGGCCAAGGATCAGCTCACGCGCCTTGGCCCGCACCACCATGGCCTGCACGATCACACCGGCGATCCGCGCCTCGGGCCGCAACGCCTTCGCGCGCGCGAGGATGTCGGTTGCCGCGGCACGGACCGCTTCGGGCGTGGTCAGATTGAGCACGACTCCGCCGACATCCGATTTGTGAATGATGTCCCGCGACATGATCTTCAGGACGACCGTTGCCCCCTCGGCGAACAGCTTTGACGCATAGGCGACCGCCTGCTCGACATCGGCGGCGGCATAGGTCGGCACCATGGCGATGCCATATGCTTCGAGCAGCCGCTTCACTTCGACAGGATCGAGCCAGTGACGGTCATCGTCGATCGCGCTGGTGACGATCTGCCTTGCGGTGATGGCGTCCGGCGTGAAGGCCTCCGGCAGCTCCGGCGGCACCCGCGTCAGGATCTCGATGACCTCGCGATGGCGTACGAGGTGCATGAAACCCCGCACCGCGTCGTCCTCGGTCGGATAGTTCGGAATCCCGGCGCCGCTGAGCGTGTCGATGATGTTCTGTTCCGCCCCGATCCAGGCCGCCAGAACCGGCTTGGCAGTGCGACGGTGCTGCTGCCGATAGGTTCCGACCAGACCGGTGACTGTCGTCGCAATCTCTGCGGCCGAGGCAATGGCGGTTTGAACATTCATCACCAGAACCGCATCATTGCTCCGGTCATCCAGCAAGAGTTCGAGCGCCGCGGCATAACGCGCAGCATCGGCGTCGCCGACGATATCGACGGGATTTGACCCTGACCAGGTTGGCGGCAAGACCGCATCGAGCCTCTCCTTGGTCGCCGTCCCGATCGCAGCCGCAATGCCGCCCAGTTCGGCCAAACGGTCGATTGCGAGCACGCCGAGGCCGCCGCCGTTCGTCAGGATGGCCAGTCGCTTCCCCGATGGAGTTTCGACACGGCCCAGGGTCTCGGCGCAATCGAACAGCTCGCGCAGGTCCGAAACCCGCAACACACCGGCGCGCCGGAACGCCGCCTCGTAAACCGCGTCAGAGCCTGCCAGCGCGCCGGTGTGGGTCGCGGCCGCCTTGGCGCCCTGCGCCATCCGCCCCGACTTGACGACCACCACCGGCTTGACCCTTGCGGCCGCACGCGCCGCCGACATGAATTTCCGAGCGTCCTTGATGGACTCGACATAGAGCAGGATCGCGCGGGTCCCGCCGTCCAGCGCGAAGTAGTCGAGCAGGTCCGCGATATCGACGTCGAGCTGATCGCCGATGGAGACGATCCCGGAAAAACCGACGCCACGCTGGGCGGCCCAATCCACCATGCCGGCGGCAATCGCGCCCGATTGCGTGATGAGCGCCAGCTTCCCCGGGCGCGGCATATGCGCGGAGAAACTGGCGTTGAGGCTGATTTGCGGCATCATGATGCCCAGGCAGTTCGGCCCGATCAGCCGCATGCCGAATTTTTGCGCCGCTTGCTCGGTTGCTTGCGCAAGCGAACCCGCACCGTGGCCAAGCCCGGCACTGATGATGACTGCGCCGACCGTTCCGCGCTTTCCAGCTTGCTCGACGAGATCGGGAATCGCGGCTGCCGGCGCCGTGATCACCACCAGTTCGGGAACGAAAGGTAGTTTGTCGAGACCATGGACCGATGCCACGCCGTCGATTTCAGCGTGAAGGGAGTTGACCAGCCCGAACTCGCCCTTGAAGCCGGCTTTCCGGATGTTCAACATGATGGCGCGGCCGACGGAACCTGGCCGCGGACTTGCCCCGATCAGTGCAACGGAACGAGGCGACAGCAGGTTTTTCAATCTGTAGGTCGACATTGCCGATAGGGGTCCCGGGCCGGGAGGGCCCCAAGCTGTTCATCATTAGGATCTGACGCGGCCTGGAACTGACCCGGCGTTAGCGCGACATCATGACCCAGCAGGGTGGCCGCCCTATGACGGTCTTGGTTGCACCGCCCCAGATGATCTCGTTCAGTCTCGAATGACGGTAGGCTCCCATCACCAGGAGATCGATCCTGTTCCTGCCTACGTAGGCTTCGAACACTTTTCCAACCGAACTTCCACCGATCTCGACGACCTCGAAAGATGATTTGATCCCGTGCTCGGCAAGATGGTCGACCAGAGCGGTTCCGGATCGCAACTCATCGCCTGACGCCTCGTCGGTTGCAGTGATCACGCGCACGGAGATCGCCGACTGAAGCAGCGGCATGGCGTCGGCAATCGCTCGCGCGGCAGGCGCGCTATGATCCCAGGCGATCAGGACATCGTCGAGCGCCACGGGCAGATCGGTCGCCAATTCCTCCGGACACAGCAGCACCGGCCGTCCCGATTCGAGCAGCAGCCGTTCGATGATGCTTTCCGATTGATCGCTGTACGCCTTGACCGGCACCATCGACAAGTCTTTCAGCCGGGCGCGCCGCGCAAGCATCGGCGCGATGTCGGCAGCCGCCAGCTGTTGCAGCTCTTGCACGTTGCGAACGCCGAAGCGGACTGCGGCATCGTCGAACGACTTCAGGAGACCGCGTGCGTCGGTGACGCCGTGCACCGCTTCACCCGCCGCGGCATCCCCTGGGACAGAGAGAACCTTGACCCGCGGGCGGACTGAGATGTCCTCCTCGATTGCGAGGGCTTCGACCCTGGCGAAGAGATCGCCGGCGACCGCGACACATTTCTCGATCGCGGCCATCGCGCGATCGTCCGGCTGGCCGACGAGCGGCAAAAGGATATCCTTGATCGGCATGCGCGCTCTCCTCATCTGTTGAACAATAAGGCATCACCGGCGTTTCTTCTTGATCTCCATCAAGGTGTGGCAATGCGCGTTTGGCCTATCTCACTTCCGCAATTCGAACATGATCCGAAGCGCCGATGACGAGTTCTGAACTAGGTCAGACCCAAAGCCAGGAGAGCGTCTTCAGCTTTCTGATGGATCCTGTACGACATCCGTTCGTGCGCCGGATCGACACGCATGCCGCCTCGGTCTTCCTTGAAGGCCCGCGCGCGCTCAAGATCAAGCGCGCAGTACGCTTTCCCTTCCTCGACTATTCGACGCTCGCGAAGCGCAAGGCGGCGTGCGAGGAAGAAATCAGGATCAACCGGCCATTTGCGCCTCAAATCTATCGACGCGTGGTTCCGATCACGCGCGCTGAAAATGGCTCGCTGAGCCTCGACGGTGACGGGACGGCGGTCGAATACGCCATCGAAATGACACGGTTCGACGAGCGTCAGACGTTCGACCATCTGGCCGAGGCCGGCCCGCTCGATCCGGCGCTCATCGACGCAATCGCCGACGCTATCGCAGCGTCGCACACGATTGCCGCGCGCGCAGAGGGGCGACCGTGGGTCGATTCGATTGCGCAACTCATCCAGGGCAACAGTTTTGCACTTCATGGCCTTGGCAGTTACGCACCCCCTGAAATCGATGACCTCGACCGCGTCTCGCAAACCGCACTTGGGCACGTTCACGGCCTGCTCGAGGCCCGCGGCCAACGTGGCTTCGTACGACGATGCCATGGCGACCTGCATCTGGCGAATATCGTGCTGATCGCGGCAAAGCCGGTGCTGTTTGACGCGATCGAGTTCGACGAGACCATCGCCACCGTCGACGTGATTTACGACCTGGCGTTTCCGCTGATGGATCTTCTCCGCTACGAACGACCGGAGGCGGCCAACAGGCTCCTGAACCGGTATCTCGCAATTACGCCGCTGGAAAATCTGCAGGCCCTGGCGGCGCTTCCGCTGTTGATGTCGCTCCGCGCCGCCATTCGCGCTCACGTCCTGCTCGCACGGCTGAAGCGAGCCGGTTCGGAGGCTGACAAGGCACCGATCGCCGCGACGTCGCGCCGTTATTTCGATCTGGCCCGCGCGCTGATCCATCCGCCGCCGCCACAGCTCATCGCGGTCGGCGGTCTTTCGGGAACGGGGAAATCGGTCCTGGCACGCGACGTCGCGCCGCAGGTTGCGCCGATGCCGGGAGCGGTTCTCCTGCGCAGCGACGTCCTGAGAAAGCAGATGTTCGGAGTCGGCGAGACAGATCCTCTCCCGGCTGACGCCTACAAGCCCGAAGTCACCGACCAGATCTATCGGACGTTGGCCGATCGCGCAGTGCGGATTTTGTCGCAGGGTCATTCGGTTGTCGCCGACGCGGCTTACGCAAGCGAAGGGGAGCGCAACGCCATTCGCGAGGCAGCGCGCAGATCGGGCGTGCGCTTCGTCGGCTTCTTCCTTGTTGCAGACCTTACGACCCGGCAAAATCGCATCAGGGGACGCTGGGCCGACGCCTCCGATGCGACCGCAGAGGTTGCTGCCGTCCAGGAAAGCTACGGGGTCGGACCGGTCGACTGGACGATCGTCGATGCCACCGCGACACCTGTGACGGTGCTCAGGCGATGTCAGACAGAGATAGCCGTTCAGAGATGAACATAGTCCCCTGGCGCATCCGGCAGATCCTGCTCCTGGCCGGTCCCCATGCGCGGCGGCTCGGACAGTTCGCCAGATCGGGCAGCGAGCCATCGTGTCCACTCGGGCCACCATGAACCCTCCGACCGGGGCGCGGCCTTCACCCACTCATTGGGGCCGACATAGGGCGCGTCTGCCGCCTTGGTCATGAGCTGGTAGAAATGACCCGGCTCGCCAGGTGGCGCCACGATCCCGGCGTTGTGCCCACCACTGGTCAATACGAACGTCACTTCGGCGTCGACCTGATAATTGATCTTGTGGACGGATTTCCAGGGCGCGACGTGGTCCCTGACGGTGCCGACGACAAACATCGGCGTGTGGATGTCGGACAGCGCGATTGACCTGCCTTCGACAACGTGGCGGCCCTCCGCCAGATCGTTGTGAAGGAACAGCTTGCGCAGATATTCGGAATGCATGCGATAGGGTAGCCGGGTCGCGTCCGCATTCCAGGCCATCAGATCGCTTGGTTGCGCGCGTTCGCCCATCTGATAGTCGCGGGAGACCCGTGACCAGATCAAATCGTTCGAGCGCAGCAACTGAAACGCGCCCGCCATTTGGGCGGTGTCAAGGAAGCCGCGCTCCCACATCATATCCTCAAGAAACGCGACCTGGCTTTCATTGATGAAAAGAGTGAGTTCGCCAGCCTCGGTGAAGTCGGTCTGCGCCGCGAGCAAGGTGATCGACCTCAGCCTGGCGTCGCCATTCCTCGCCATGGCCGCGCCGGCAATCGACAACAGCGTCCCACCGAGATAATAGCCGAGGGCGTGGATTCCGTGGCCCGGTACGATCCCGGAGATCGCAGCCAGCGCGGCGTCGACGCCCAGTTTGCGATAATCATCGAAACAGATCTCGCGATCCGCCGCACCGGGATTACGCCAGGAGATCGCGAAGACTGTGAAACCTTGGCTCGTCAGATACCTGACGAGCGAATTATGCGGCGACAGATCAAGGATGTAATATTTCATGATCCAGGCTGGCACGATCAGGACCGGCTCGGGATGGACCATGCCGGTGGTCGGGTCAAACTGGATCAGTTCGACCAGTTCATTGCGGAACACGACCTTGCCCGGTGCGGTCGCGACGGTCTCGCCGACCACAAACTCCTGCTGGTCCGCTGCGACCCTGTCCGGATGGAGAGCGCGCATCAGATCGCGGCACCAGTTCTGCCAGCCATGCACAAAGTTCTCGCCGCCGCTTTGGAAGGCCGCTTTCAGAACTTCCGGATTGGTCGCGGCAAAATTTGACGGTGCCATCATGTCGAGCACCTGGCGGATCGAGAACTCGACGATCGCCTCGTTTGCGGGTGCGACCCCGCGGACGCCTGTCGTCGCGTCATGCCACCATTGCTCGGCAAGAAGAAAGGCCTGAGCGACGAGATTGAACGGAGGATTCTCCCATTCCGGCGCCGCCAAGCGGCGATCCGGCGGCTGCGGCTTGATCAGCGACCACGGGCTCTGTTCGGGAGAGACATAGTGCAATGCCGATTGAACAAGTCTGCTGATGGCTGCCGTCGCTTGCCTGATGATCTCCATCTGTCGCTGCGGAGCAGCGGCCAGATGCGCTGCCCAATCGAAATAAGCCAATGAGAGCGCTATGGGCGAGATGCCGCCCGTGAACCGCGCAAGCATGGCATGCAGTTCGCGGTCGGCACCTTCTGATCCAGGATCCGGCTCCAGCGAGCCCGCCGCGGATCGATCGACCAACGTTACCCCGACCTTTGTCGCGGGGCGCCTCTCGTCGAGCGCCGGCGGCGGGCGGGACGGAATCGCATCGATGGAAGCAAGGCCTGGCATCACGGATCGTGCGCTTTCTTTCAGGGAAGGCTTATGTCTGCAAGATCGTCGCGACGGCCGGTTCAGGCGTCGAACCGGCGGCTGACCAGCTTTGACGCCGTTTCGATCGACCGTTGCCCATGGCTGAAAAACTGCTCGCTATCGCGCCGGACAAAGTCGATCTGATGCCGCGCGCACTCTTGTGCCAGCTCGCGGACACAATTGACCGAATGCGCTCCCGCCATCTTTGCGGCAAACTCGATGAACAGGTGCATCTCGGTTCGGACGCGCTCGAACATTTCGTTGCTGGCGAAGAGAAACTCGGCGAGCAGAAGCCGCTGTGCCCCAAAGAGGAAGTTCAACGTATCTACGTTCGTCTCGGTGACGCGGATGGCGGCATCAGCCGCGGCCTGCTCGGTTGCCTGACGCGCCTCGGAAAGTCCTGCCATGTCTCCCCTCCCATACCCTGAGCTTGCGTCTTGAAGAATAGAATCACACATTCGGATCGATATTGAGCTGCATCAAAGGACCAGGGACCAACAGCATTGACCTCAGTCAAATTGACTCGTGACAGCAGGGCTAACCTGCCGACCAACTCGATCAGAATTTCCGGCCCAAGGAGCTTCCATGCGCGCCCATCAGATCATGACCAGGTCCGTAATCACGGTGACACCGCAGACCACCATCGTTGACGCCGCCAATCTCATGCTTGAGCGCCATGTCAGTGGTCTTCCGGTGGTCGACACGAACGGAAAGCTGGTCGGTATCGTTTCCGAAGGCGATTTCATCCGCCGCAGCGAGATCGGCACCGGACGCAAGCGCGGGCGCTGGCTGCGTTTCATTCTGGGCCCCGGCAAGTCGGCGTCCGACTTTGTCCATGAACACGGGCGCAAGGTTTCGGAGGTGATGACGAAGTCGCCACTCACCATCACTGAGGATACCGCGCTTGCCGACATCGTCGAGATGATGGAGCGGAACAACGTCAAGCGCCTGCCGGTCGTGCGGGATGACAAGGTCGTCGGCATCGTGTCCCGCGCCAATCTGCTGCAGGCCGTTGCGAGTCTGGCCCGCGAAGTGCCTGACCCGACCGCCGACGACGATCGCATCCGCAACCGCATCGTCGATGCGCTGGAGAAACACGACTGGTGCCCGTTCGGCTTGAACGTCGTGGTTCGCGACGGCGTCGCGCATTTGAGCGGCGTCATCACGGAGGAGCACGCACGACAGGCGGCGGTCGTCGCCGCCGAGAATGTCGAGGGCGTGAAGGCGGTCCACGACCATCTCTGCTGGGTCGACGCCATGTCAGGCGTCTATCTCAATTCGCCGGAAGATGAGGGACGCGCCAAGGCGAGCTAAGGCTGGCGTTCATATCAGAGCAGCCTGCCGTCCGGCGCGAAGAACGGATGCGGGCCGGCGAACTCACCGATCGGCACCTGATGGGTCACCACACGGCCAAACCCGTCGCCTGGAAACCAGACGTGGAGATGAAACGCCGGTGGCTCAACCTTGAGAGACGGCTCGCGGAGCTGTCCAAGATCAAGGTCGACGGCATGGTTCGGCGCCGGGCAGATCGTGCATGGCCTGCCCTCGAATATCGTCAGCGTGGCACGGTGGACGTGGCCGGCCGCAATCAGCTGGACGCGCGGATGGCGCCGGACAATCACCGCCAGGTCTTCGGCGTTGCGCAGGTTCTGGCGATCCATGTGCCAAATGCCGGTCTCGAACGGCGGATGGTGCATGAACACAAGCGCCGGCCGGCCACAGGACGCGGCCAGGACGGAGTCCAACCACTGCAAAGTCTCATGGTCGAGCTCGCCATGCGGCTTGCCGGGCACGCTTGAATCAAGCAACAGCAGATCGAGGTTTCCGACCTCGACCTTCTGGTTGAGCGCATCGGAAGGCATGGCGTAGCGCTGATCCGGAAATGCCGCACGCATCATGTCCCGCCTATCGTGATTGCCGGGAACGCCGGCAAGGGGCAGCGTCAAGGGCTCCAACAACTGCTTCAGCTGCTGGTACTCTTCTTCGCTCGGTGTATCGGCGAGATCGCCTGATATGACCACAAAGTCCGGCGCAGGATCAAAGCCATTCAACGCTGCTATGCAGCGCGCGAGGGCTTGCGCAGTGTCGACACGGCCATAGGCCAGCTGACCCTGGCGCTTGATATGCAGATCGGAAATCTGCGCGATACAAATCGGCTTTGAAGACATCGGCATCCTTCAATTGTCGGCGGGCAGCAGGCGGATGGCTCCGGGTGCGATGGACAGGCCTATCCGTTCACCGCTTTTGACGGCAAGCGTGTTTGGCGCGTCGACCGTGATCGGCTTGGTGGAAATCCCGCTGACGGCCAGGCGCTGACGGTCGCCGACAAAGCTCACGCTCTCTACGATTCCGGCAAGGGACGTGCTCGCCGGATCGACGACGCCGATGGTTTCCGGGCGAATCATCGCGACGGCGGCAGCCTGGTCTGCCACGCCATCGACGGGCTGCAGACCGCCTGGCAAGACCAAATGACCTTTCTCGATTGGCGCCTCGACGATGTTCGCGGCTCCGATGAATTCGGCTACGAAACGGTTCACAGGCGTGAAGTAGATGTCGCGCGGCGCTCCGATCTGTACGATCCTGCCCTTACTCATGACGACGACGCGATCGCCGAGTTCCATAGCCTCGGCCTGATCGTGCGTGACATAGATGGTCGTGATTCCGAGCGCGCGGAGCAGCCGGTTCAACTCGCCGCGCAGGCGCTCGCGCAGTGCGGCGTCAAGCGCCGTGAGCGGCTCGTCCAGCAGCAGGATGCCGGGACGAATAGCAACCGCACGCGCCAACGCAACCCGCTGACGCTGACCGCCCGAGAGCTGATCGATGCGACGGTTCTCAAGCCCGGTAATATTAGTCAACTCCACCAGCTCGGCGACTCGCGCCGCACGCTCCGCTTTCGGTACACCGCGGATTTTCAAACCATAGCCGATGTTCTCGGCAACACTCATGTTGGGAAACAGCGCGTAGGATTGGAACACCATCCCGACATTGCGCCGCTCGATCGGAACGGCCGTCATGTCCTTGCCGTCGAACACGACCCGCCCGGGCGCATCGGGGGCCTCGAGGCCCGCGATGATCCGCAGCATCGTGGTCTTGCCGCAGCCGGATGGCCCGAGCAGCACCATTGTTTCGCCGCGGGCAATGTCGAGCGAGGCAGGTTCGAGCGCGCGCGTGCCATCGGCAAAGGTCTTGCTGCAATTGTCGATGCAAACCGCGGCGCCGTGCCTCACAGAATTGCTCATCGTGCGTTCTTTCCGTCTGCGAGCATCTGCATGGCCACGAGAAGCGGGATGATCATGACGAAGAAGATCAGCGTATAGGCCGAGGCGACTTCGAGCCGCATCGAGGCGTAGCTGTCGGCAAGGCCGATCGGCAACGTCTTGGTCAACGGCGTGTGCAGCATCCAGGTCAGGTTGAACTCGCCGAGCGACAACGTCACCACCATCAGGCTGCCGGCCAGAATGCCCGGCATCGCGTTGGGCACGATCACGTCGCGAAAGCGGCGCCAAGGCGAGGCGCCGAGCGACGCAGCCCCTTCATCCAGCGTCCTGATGTCGACGGTCGCAAAGACGGCCATGACCGAACGCACCATGAAGGGCATGGTGAAAATCACATGGCCGGTCAGGATGAAGAGCCAGGAGCGGCGAAAATCGCCAAAACCGCCATAGGTCAGGAGCAGCGCCAGCGCAAGGGCGAGGCCCGGGATCGCCAATGGCAACGTGATGATCTCCTCGATCGCACGCGACAGCCGCCCTCCCCGTACGTGCAATGCATAGGCCGCGGGAACGCCGGCCCCCAGTGTCACGGCGAGCGTCGCGAACGCGATGATGAAAGACAGCAGGATGGTACCGCCATAGAGCTCCCAGACCTGCGCCACCCATTGCAGCGTCAGTCCCGACTGGATGCCTCGAAAATAATTGACGGTGACGCCGGCGGTGATCGAGAGGCCCGCCGGCACCACCAGAAAGACGGCGACCAGGAGCGTGAAGATGAGCTGGCACGCAAAGATCAGCCGGTCACGCATCATCTCACCCCGCCGCCGCAACTGCACTGCCGCTGAAGGAGCGTGCGAGCGCGAGAATCAGCCAGGTGATGATGCCAAGACCCACCGAGAGCGCGGCGGAGGTCGAAAAATTCGCGGCCAGCGTGAACTCGGTGTAGATCAGCATCGGCAGCACGTCGATATTGGTCGCGAGCGTGAAGGCCGTGCCGAACGCCCCCATGGCGGTCGCAAAGGCAATGGCGCCGGAAGCAACCAACGCCGGTGCCAGCGCCGGCAGCACGACGTCGCGCTGCACCGCCCAGGGGCTCGCACCAAGCGAGCGCGCGGCCTCCTCGAGACCGACATCGAGCTTGTGGACGGCCGCCATGATGGTGAGAATGACGCGCGGGATCGAGAAATAGAGATAGCCGAGGAAGAGGCCGTAGATGGAATAAGCAAAGACGAGCTTTTGGCCGACCATACGGTTTGAGACATCGCCGATCACA
>Ga0210408_10004233_pt1 | contig 12895 bp, 7 predicted proteins | sample IncBWH4MmetaG_FD_155471 | JGI IMG/M metagenome (GOLD analysis project Ga0210408, IMG submission 155471) | Forest soil microbial communities from Barre Woods Harvard Forest LTER site, Petersham, Massachusetts, United States - Inc-BW-H-4-M | ecosystem: Environmental > Terrestrial > Soil >...
CCTGGGCGCAGTGCGGCCTTCCAACCGGCTCTCCGTTGCGTCGAATACCCATTTGTGCCGTATCCATCGTGAGATCAGCGAATTAATTCAGGAATTTCAGCCTCGGGCCGTGGCGCTCGAATCGGTATTCGCCGCACTCAATGTAAAGGCCGCGTTGCGCCTTGCGGAGGTCCGCGGTGTGGTTCTTCTCGCCGCAGCGCAGGCTGGGATTCCGGCCTTCAGTTATTCTCCGCGGGAAGTCAAGGCAACGGTCGCGGGCTACGGCCATGCGGGAAAAGAACAAGTGCAACAGATGGTCCGTGCGTTGCTGAGCATGACAGAGACGCCCGAACCGGCGGACGCGGCAGACGCATTGGCCTTAGCTCTTTGCCACATTCAGATTGCCGAAGCTAGAGAGCGCCTCACGGGAAGCTTTGCCAGCGCGTCTGCCTCGGCCATTCTTTTGAAGACGAAGCGGCGGTCAACTTCGTATCCAAAAGCAACGTGACTTGGATTCAACACAGATGGAGCGCTAAGCGCGCCTAGTGTGTTCCGATGGCGCTTCCTGACGGTTGCGCCATCGGCTGCTACTACCTAGCTCAAATCGCAGAAACTTCCCAAGATCCTCTAGAAAAGAAGCTTCAGACCCAACTGCATCTCGCGGGCGCCTCCGGTTCCGAGCAACGGGTTCTGTCCAGCGCTGTCGGGCGTTGTGGCTGCATCGCCGATACTCCCTTGCTTAATACTGCCGCTGCCCGGATTCGCCAGAATCGAGTGATTCAGGATGTTGAAGACTTCCACGCGGAACTGTGCCGTGAGCCGTTCTTTTACCGTAAAGTTCTTGAACAAGGAAAAGTCCCAGTCGCGGAAGCCATTGTCGCGGAAGATATTCCGCCCGGCGGTTCCATACGTGCCGGTTGGCGGCGCGATCAACACCGAATTGCCCTGCGCAAAACAACCGAACTTCGCCAAATTGGCTGTCGCTCCGATTGCCGTAGCCTCTTGCGTGCACATGGCCGGCATATTGGCGCTACCACCTTTATAGAACGGAATCGGGTTTTTAGTCGTGGCGAAATCGCTCGGATTTCCGAAGAAGTCCCACCGGTCCGACTTCTTGTCTCCAGATTTGCTGATGTCACTGGTATCGACCGGACTCCACGGCAACCCGCTCTGGATCAACACGGTCGAGTTAACCACCCATCCCTCGAGCATCTGGCCGTACCCTTTTCTTCCGGGAAGGGCATAATTCAGCGTGAAAGAGAAGTGATGCCTCTGATCGAAATCCGAATTGCCATAGTCTAGATTCGGCTGCAAATTGTTCATCGGAGTATGGATGCCGCGAGCCGTGGAGTAGTCGTCCAGGGAATGGCTATAGGTGTAAGCGCCCAAAAAGCTGAGCCCGTGATAAGCGCGCCCGGTGAATGTTGTTTGCAGCGCATTGTAACTGGACCGGTCTATGTTCGACAGCCAGTTTATATAATGCAGGTAGGGAAATTGCCCGTAATACGGGCGGTCGGTTTGTTTTTCCTTATGGCCGTTGGCGATTTCCCGGGGATCTTGCGGATTGATCGCATTGATGTCCTGAACACCGATCAGATTGTTGCTGTGATCGCCGACATAGTTCACTTCCAACGTAAAGTTGTTGGTTAGTGTGCGCTGAATGCCCAGGGTCCAAGTCTCCACCCGGGGCGGAACGACATTCCTGGCGATGGCGGTGATGTTGCATGGGGCCGGGTCCTTACCGATGCCATCGCCGCAACTAAACCCCGCCGACCCGCCGAATGTACCCGCGGGAAAGATTGGGCCGGCCAGAGACCAGTTGAGGTTGCTGCTAGTGCAATTTGCGGGTGCGCACCCCGACAAACCAAGAGAAGCTGTTCCAATTCCACCGCTTGTTAAAGGGTTAAGCGGCGCTGCCGTCCCAGTGGCCCCGGTGCTGTAGGCCGTGGGAATCGCGGTGAGCCCTGAAGATTTGCCTGGAATTTGAGTTTGATCCACCAGCGCGGCGGCAACCAGGTCTACGTAATAGACGCCACCGCCAGCCCGCACCACGGTCTTCCCCTTTCCGCCGACATCCCAGGCTACCCCAAGTCGCGGAGAGAAGTCCTTGTGATAACCGTTGTAAGCCGAGTTGACGTTCACCCCCACCTGCTCCAAGCCCACGGTCGGATCCCAGTTGCCAATCAAATTATTGGCATCTCGCATAACCGTAAAGTATTCATACCGCAGGCCGTAGTTCAGGGTCACATGTGGCAGTAGATGCCAAGTGTCCTCAAAGAAACCGGAGTAATCCGCCTGCCTCAGGTGGCGAAGCGGGTTGCCATTGAGTACCGTGGCGCCGCCGCCCGCGCCGTCGGCCTCCCCGGCGAGAAAATCCTCCAACGGGGAAGACCCATTGGTACAGTTGCCCTTCGCATCGGTTGCGAGGCAGAAAGCATTATCACCATTCAGGAATGTGAATACCCCTCTGCCTGCGGTACGGTTGCCCAAGTACGGCCTGAGGAACAGAGTCTCCAAGCCAAACTTGAAGGCATGCTTGCCGCGCAAAAAGGAGACGTGATCCACAACGTCATAGTCTTTGCTCGGGCCATAGTCTTTCGGTAGATTCTGATCGCCGCCTAATTGCGAGAAATCACCCACTTGAATCGTCGGGAAGCCGCCCAGGAGCGAATCCGTCACGCCCGTGTTGATGCCATAAGTGCTCAGAGGCGTGGCGATGTCGTCCACGTGATCGATGCGTTGATGCTGATTCCAGCCGAACCTCAGATCGTTTACCCAAGTGGAATTCGGCGTCCAGGTCCAGCTCATGGTGAGGAATTGCGCGCGGAGCCGTGCATTGTCCCTGAACTGGGGCTGCGTGATTCCCGGGTTTGTTTCGCTCTCCGCGAGAGCGGTACCGTTTCCAAAAAAGTACGATCCAGCCAACGTGTGATGATCGCTCAGATGGTAATCAATCTTACCCAGGACGTTATAAATACTGACGACATTGGGGAATCCATAGGCTTGGCTGCTGGTGGGTCCGTTGTTTGTCCCGAAAAGCTGCAATAGTTTCAGGCTGAGCGGGTTGAGCGCGACTCCGTTCGCTGTCAGGTCCGCTTCGGCGGCAGGAATGCTCTGAGTGACGTCCCCGGTGCTCGCTGAAGTGGGTGTGAAGACGGGATAGTTCCCCGACACATTGTAAGTTTGCCGCTCGAATGCGCCAAAGTAGAAGAGTTTGTCCTTTACGATCGGCCCGCCCACCGCGCCGCCCCACTGCTCCAGTTCCGCGGGCTGTTTGGGCGACGTGGGGTTGCCCCACTCCTGCGAGTTGAACTTATCCGAGCGCCCGAAGGCGAACGCCGTGCCGTGAATCGTGTTGGTACCTGACTTAAGTCCGACGTTTATGACCGCGCCGGGCCTCTTGCCGAATTCCGCCGGCGAATTGGTCTGGACGCTGACCTCCTGAATCGCGTCAATGGGCACAAACGTGGCAGCGTCCCCCACGGGTAGCGTCGAATTGATGATGCTCTGCCCGGTGAAAGGCTCGTCGTTATCCAAACCTTCGACATAGTAATTGTTATCTTCGGGGCGAAGGCCATTCGTCGAGGTCGTCAGCGTTCCGCCGCCGGGTTTGATCGTCACGCCTGGACGGAGTGGCAGGAAATTCTGGTAGTTGCGGCCCTGCACTGGGAGATCAACGATGTTCTCAGTGTTGATCGTTCCGGTGACCGTGGCACTGGTGGTATCCAGCAGCGGAGTGGTCTCTGACACTGTCACCGTCTGCGTGATCTGACCGGGCGTCAACTGCGCGTCGATACGGTCGTCCTTGCCAACTTCCAGTTCGATGTTCTGGCGCTCAAAGGCTTCGAAGCCCGCGGTTGAGACGCGAACCGAATATTTGCCCGGATTCAAGTTGGGCGCGTCGTATTCTCCCGCCCCATCCGTGACCAGATTCCGTGCCACGCCCGTCTCGGTGTTCGTCACAACGACAGCCGCGCCCGCGATCACGCCTCCCGTTTGGTCCGTAACAGTGCCCAGGATGCGGCCTGTATTGATTTGAGCGGACAGCGAGAGACAAAACAAAAGTGCAGCCGAAGCCGCACCTAAAAACTTTGTGAAAGTCCCCACACAATGACCGATGCAGTTCACTTTCGTAGGCATACACACTCCTTCATCGTGCGCCATTGGTGTGAGGGCAACTCCTTGCCCCCACGAGGATGCACCGACGATGACGAGGCATATAGCACCAATAACTAGTGCATGTCAATCTTGGAATAGGTTGACGGAGTCGACGGAGGAAGCGGCAAGCGCATTGAATTGCTAAGCGATGCGCGCGTTCCGTTGGAGCTTCATGGCGGTTGCGCCATCGGAACCCACTGCCGAGTAGATTTTGGAAACTGCCTAACTTTCGATTTTAGAAAAGAAGCTTCAATCCGAGCTGAATGGCCCGGGCGCTTCCGGTTCCAAGAATCGGGTTGGTCGCCGCCTGGTCAGGTGTCTCGCAGCCACACAGAACCTGTCCCGAAGGATCATTGAGCGTAGACACGCCTGGATTCGCGAGAATCGTGTGATTCAAAATGTTGAAGAATTCGGCGCGGAACTGAGCTGTAAGCCGTTCTTTTACCTTCCAATTCTTGAACAGCGAAAAATCCCAATCGCGGAAGCCAGAGTCGCGGAAGATATTCCGCCCCGCAGTCCCGAAGGTTCCGAGGGTTGGAGGAGCTAACACGGAGCCGCCCTGGGCGAAACAACCGTAAGTACCGAGTTGGGCGGCCGAGGCATGGGCCAAACATGCGGCGTTGCTGGAGGCAAGCGTCGCGTTAGTTGGATCTGGGCCCGTTTTGGGATCCGGCGTAAAGAAGGGAATCGGGTTGGCCCCACTCTTAAAATCGTTGGGATTTCCGTAGAAGTTCCAACGGTCCTGAAACGTGCCAGTTTGGCTGATGTCATCATTTGTATCGGTGGCCGTCCACGGCAATCCGCTCTGGAGTACCACGGCGGAATTAACTCTCCAGCCCTCGAGAAGCTGTCCCCACGATTTCTTCCCGGGGACGTCATAGCTTAGGGAGATCGAAAGATGATGCCGAAGATCGTAGTCCGAATTCCCATAGTCTTGTTTGAAGTGCAGGCTGTCCTGGGGGAGGCTCATATTGTACAGCGACGACGAATCGTCCAAGGCGTGACTATACGTGTAGCCGATTAAAAAGCTGAGGCCGTGGTAGCCCCGCCCTGTCAAGGTCGCCTGCAGGCCGTTGTAATTGGATGTATAGACGTTAGTCAGGTAGTCGATATAAGCCAAATAGGGATACTGCGATCCGTATGGGCGATCGGCGACGAGTTCGCAGTGGCTTGAGCATTTCGGGTTGCTTGGGTCTGGCAGAAGTTCGCCCGGAGCTTGGGGGTTGACTTGGTTGAGCTCCAGAATACCCGGCAAGCCACTGCCGTGATTACCGATATAGTTCACTTCCACAGTAAGGTTGTTGGTCAGAGAGTGTTGAAGGCTGAGGTTCCAACTATACACTTTCGGTTGAGTGAGATTTCGATTCATGGCCAGGATGCTGCAAGGCGCCGGGTTCGCACCTTCGCCATTGCCACACTGAAACGCGCCCGTCGACGCTGCAGGTAAAACAGGTCCCGCTAAACTCCAGTTGAGAGCCGAACCGGGAATCTTAACGGTGGTCGATCCAATACCGCTTGTCGGATTTACCGGCGGAAGCTGAGTTCCATCCGGCAGAACCAGAGTGTAAAGGGTAGGGATCGCAGTGATACCAGGCTGGTGCGCAGGAAGCGCAACGTTGGACATCAGGCCCCCCGCAATAAGATCGACATAATAGATCCCGGCGCCGGCGCGAACAACGGTCTTGCCTTTACCCCCGATATCCCAAGCCACACCGACACGGGGAGAGATGTCCTTGTGATAGCCGTTGTAAGCAGACTTGATGTTAACGCCCACCTGTTCGAGCCCCACCTGCGGTTCCCAATTTCCGATCAGGTTGTGTATCTCAGACAAGGGAGTAAAGTACTCGTAACGCAAACCAAGATTGACGGTCACGTTCGACTTGACGCGCCAAACATCCTCAAAAAAGCCAGAATAGTCCCACTGAGTCAAAACGCGAGCGGCATTACCTTCGAGCAGGTTGGCGCGATGAGGAAAGCCAGAGAGAAAAGCCTCCAAGGCGGTCCCCCCGAAAGGAAGGTCACCATCCTGGAAGGAAAACACGCCCCTAGCCGAGGAAAAGGAGCCAAAGGGCGCATGGAAATAAAGGGCCTCGCCGCCAAACTTGAAGGCGTGCTTGCCGCGCAAAAAGGAAACATGATCCACGAGATCGTAAACCGAACTGGGGCCTAATCCCTTTGGCAAATTGCCATCGCCGCCGAGTTGGGAGAAGCCACCGACATTAATCGTTGGGAATCCACCCAAAATCGGATTGGTTATGCCCGTGTTTATGCCATAACTGTTCGGGGTGGAATGGCTGTCGAAAGTGGAAACAGCGCGGTGATGGTGATCCCAACCGAAGCGGAGATCATTAACCCAGGTGGAGTTCGGGGTCCAAGTCCAGCTCGTGGTGACAAATTCGGCCCGAAGTGTTCCGAGGCTCCGGAACTGAGGCTGAGTGATTACGGTGTCTTCGGCAGTTGAGGTACCGTTGCCAAAGAAATACGAACCGGCGATCGTGTGATGATCACTGGCGTGGTAGTCTACCTTGCCCACTACGTTGTAACTGCTGACTATATTGGGAAATCCAAGAGCCACACTACTACTGTTCGAGCTGTTTGACCCGAAAAGCGGCAGCAACTTCAAGCTCAGTGGGCTTAGCGCGATAGTGTTTGCCGCGAGTTCCGCCTCAGCATCGGGAATGCTAACGTCTGTACCTGCGCCCGCCGCCGTAGTTGGGGTCTTTGCCGAAAAAGCATTCCCCACGTTATAGGTTTGCCGCTCGAATCCGGCGAAGAAAAAGAGTTTGTTCTTTACGATAGGCCCGCCAACGGTTCCTCCCCATTGTTCTAATTCTACTGGGGAAGCAGGTGGCGTCACTGGATATACGAAATCTCGGGCGTCAAAGGATTGGTCTCGCCCGAATGCGTACGCTGTGCCGTGGATGCTGTTCGTGCCCGACTTGATGCCAACGTTTATGATGGATCCAGGCCTACGGCCGAATTCCGCCGGAGCATTGGTCTCGACGTTGACCTCCTGGATGGCATCTACCGGAAGAATCGTGGCGGCATCGCCGGAGGGGAGCGTCGAATTTACGATGCTCTGACCCGTAAAGGGTTCAGCGTTATCCAATCCCTCAACAAAATAGTTGTTATCTTCGGGGCGCAGCCCGTTGGTGGACGTCGTGAGAGTTCCGCCGCCGGGTCGGAGAATCACGCCCGGACGGAGCACAAGCAAATTCTGGTAGTTGCGGCCGTTCAGGGGCAGATCGAGGATGGTCGAAGTGTCGAGTGTGCCAGCGATGGTGGCGCTGGTGCTGTCCAGCAGCGGCACAGCCTCTTTCACTTCAATCGTCTGTGTGATCTGACCAGGCGTGAGCTGAGCGTCAATACGCGCATCTTTACCGATTTCCAACACAATGTTCTGGCGCTCGAACGCCTGGAAACCGTTGGCCGTGACGCGAACGGTATACGTGCCCGGATTCAAGTTGGGAGCGACGTATTCTCCGGACCCATCCGTGATCAAATTCCTCGACACTCCGGTCTGCGAGTTCGTAACCGCCACCATGGCGCCAGCGACCACGCCTCCAGATTGATCCGTGACGGTTCCCAGAATGCGGCCTGTATTCACTTGCGCGGACAGCGACAAACAGACTAGAAAGACCGCCGAAACGGCGCACACGAATCTTGTGAAAATCCACGCACCGCACGCACTATGGCTGGCTTTTGCAGACATGCATACACTCCTTGGTTGGACAACATGGTGTGACGGCGGCTCCCTGCCGCCCTGCGGGACACCCCTAACAACGAGGCATATAACACTAACGACTCTACGTGTCAACGTCGGAAGAGATTCCGCAATCGAAGCTCAAGGTAATTTCGCGCTGATCAGGAGTGCGCTAAGCCGGAGGTTGAAAGAACGAGCGCTGAATTGGGTTTCGCTGAGGTTAGCGCGCGACCTCGCTGGTAATTCGATCAGCCTCGGAATAGAATTCCCCTGCATCTGGCTGGGGTCTGGTTCAAGGAAGGATTTCGAGAATGCGAAAAGGCTACATGGCTTCAGTCGGCGTGCTCGTCATACTCGCAGCTTCGCTACTAGTGGAAGGGCAGACCGCTTCCCCTAATCAATCTGACCGGGTACTTCGCGACGGCTGGGGACGGCCGGTGGTGGATGCGTTAAAGCCAGGCGACAAGCCGACGCCCGCGCCACGCCACGACCTCTCTGGCATTTGGGAACCGGCCAACGGCCCAGGCGACGGCATCCAGGCGAACGGGCCAAAAGACATGCCCTACGATGGGAAACCGGAACATGATCCGCCGTACACTCCTTTGGGGTTACAAACGCTCAAGTCTCACAAGGCGCTATTCGGGTATGCCGCAGTTCTCGAATCGCTCAGCAACGATCCAAGAAATAAGTGCGATCCGTTAGGCTTTCCACGCGCCGATTTCTATCAAGTGAGGCACACACAGATCATGCAGGACGAGCGCCGTATGGTGGTTTTGTATGAATTCGAAAAGAGATGGCGCAACATCTGGATTGATGGGCGTGATCTCCCCAAAGAAATTCCGGAGCCACGGTATTACGGCTATTCGGTTGGCAAATGGGTGGACGATACGACGCTCGTCGTCAACACCATCGGCGTGGTGGGAAATGAAAAGATCTGGCTTGATGAGACGGGGCGTCCGGCGAGTGATGCCATGCACGTCGAGGAGCGATTCCAACGCGTGAACCATAATCGCCTGGAGCTAACCGTCACGATTGATGATCCCAAGATGTACACCAAGCCATGGGTAGCCCTGAACAAGTTCCCCATGCGGTTGCAATCGCCCGATTACGACGTGGTCGAGATGATGTGCATTCCGTCGGAAGAGGAACAGTACTACAAAGAATACGGCGATCAAGCAAGCGGCGTGGAGAGTAAACAGAGCAAGTAGCCGGCTATCTAAGACAGGACCATGTGCAAAACGCTCTCAACTCTCGAAACGTACAGGCACTTGACTCGTTCTCGATTTTGGCGGTATAGCATTGATAGAGTCCGCACCTAAGAGGGAGGTTGACCGTGAAAGGTAAGGTCCTTGCTTTTTTTGTGCTCGCTACCGTTTTCTCGATTACTTCGGGTTCGCTTTTCGCACATCACGGCAACGCCGCGTTCGATGCCGGAAAGAAACTAACCCTGAAGGGCACGGTCACAGAGTGGGTGTGGGCCAATCCTCATTGCTGGCTGAAGTTCGATGTGAAAGACGATAAAGGCGGCGTGGTGCGCTGGGTCGCGGAAACAAACAATGCACCCGACATGATCGAGCGCGGCTGGAGCATGCACAGCTTCAAGCCCGGCGACGAGGTTACGGTTACTGTCGAGCCAGTAAAGAATGGCAATCCGGTCGGCCGTGTTCTCTCGGTTGTGCTCCCGAACGGCCAGACCCTTGGCATGGCTTATCTGCGAAAGTAGGTACTGCCTTATAATGCGAGAGCGATCGGCCCACCACGGTTGCGTTAGCTTGGGTGGCTACGCAATTCGCACAATGAACTTTCACCAAGCGTAGTTAGGAATTCCTGTCAGTCGCCGGTTCGCTGCAAGTCCGCTTACGAAGTTGCCAGCGCTTTTCCCGCTGACCCCTTCAAAAATATTGTGGGCTCCAATGAGAAGATGATCTACCTTATCATTCAAGGCGCAATCTGACGGGAGAATTCGTGACGACGCACGATGCGATAGCCGACATCATCCGGGAAAGCCTCTCAGTCAAGCAGGCAATTCTCAACGACTCGGGATTGATACAAACGATCGTGATGCTTGGAGAAGAGATGAGCCGTGCGCTCCACGCTGGCCGAAAGGTGATTTTCTTTGGGAATGGCGGAAGTGCGGCTGACGCACAGCACATGGCGGCAGAATTGGTAGGCCGGTTCGTGCGCGAGCGGCGAGCTCTGCCGGCCTTAGCGTTGACCGCAAACAGTTCCAGTCTAACGGCGATTGCTAATGATTATTCCTACGAAAGGGTTTTTGCCCGACAGGTGGAAGCGTTTGGTACTGCTGGAGACGTGGCGATTGGAATTTCCACAAGTGGTAAATCGCCAAACGTAATCCACGGAATTCGCATGGCGAAAAACATCGGAATTGTGACAGCAGGGATGACCGGTCGTTGTGGGCGAGAATTGGCCGAGGTGGCTGACTACTGTCTACGAATTCCGTCCGAAAGTACGCCTCGCATTCAGGAAGCACATACTCTCATCGGTCACATTCTCTGCCAAATCATTGACGAATCATTTTAGGGATTTTTATTGTTGTCGCCCTCATAGAGCAGCCATTATTCTGGGTGACCGGGCGAGCAAACAGCGCTGAAAACAGTGCTGGGCGCACCCTCGGACTTCCCTGTCGAGCAAGGCAGATGGCGCTCCATGGCCAAACACTACCCACACAACATGGCCATACCTGACGCAATGTCTGCGGCCACTGGAATTACCGTGCTGACGCGCGTGAGATCAAATATTTCGCGCACATCGGGCGCGAGACCCACAAGTACGAAACGCCCGCCGGAATTTCTGGTGGAGACGTAAACGCCGACAACAAAACCAATTCCTGCCGAACCGATTACAGAGACTTCCCGGAAGTCGGCCAGCACTCTCGTGCAGTTCAGGTTCTTTATTTCGTGAATTTTAGCCCTCAGGTATTCCGGGTCTGTGCCTGCAACAAACCGGCCTTCACACCGCAAAAGGCAAACGTCGCCGGACTGTCTGACCTCAATGAGCATCAACTTACTCCTAAATGAAATGCGGCGATTCGTGTGTCTTTGGTTGGCCCCCCGTATTGCAGCCTTCAGCCTGTAAAGCGAAAGTCTCGTGGAAATTGGATCATGAAATTGTCACAGTAGAGGCTGCGGTTCGAGCCCGCACGAGCCTACCACGCCGTTGTTACATCCTCTTGAACCGGCCGCTTCATGTCCCTGACCCTGCGGGCTGGCTCGTCGCCACAAGCATGGGTGCCTCCGCAGGAGGAGGTGGTTGGGACTTCTGCTAGTTGGCGCCTTCGCGATCTTCAATGGCACGCTAATGGTGTTAGTGTCGCTGGCGACGGTCTTCGAGATAGTAAGGTCCTCGATAACAATCGCCGCTGCGCTCCCAGAAATACGACCGTCGGAAAGCTGTGGCTGATTTCCGCTGCCGCGTCCGATGAGAAACGGCGTCTGATCAATGCGCGCAGAACGACGGCTCCAATCGGGAGCAATTATCTCCACAGTTGGCTCGCCAATTGCCGCGCCATCAGGCATAAGGGATGTACCTTAGCGGCGATTCTAACATGCGCCGAGCACGGCTAGACCTAGCCGACTTCGACCCAGCAGTAGCGGAAGCCAGCTTTGATCAAAAATCTGCCTGCGAGGACTGCTCTCAGGTTATACTTCGGCAAATCCAGAGGCCCTATGGCCTTCTTGCCGAGTCAAAGCGTCAAGCTTTGCGAAATGTCCTCCCGCGGTACGCGTGGGATGGGAGCCGTATCCGTATATCAAGCAGATAACACTAAACTCGATCATGATTTTGGGACCAGGATTCTTCTCGAAACAAGAGCCAAACAATGAACATTCCCAAAAAAGGTCACGGCAATTTGGAACAAGAGATTCGCCAGGTAAGCGGAGCTACTGCTGACCCAGAGCGGTCAAGCGAATACCGGAAAGACGCCCAACCTACGCCATGTCGCGAGGATGCCGTGCTGGACCGTTTTTTCACCCTCTCGATCGATATGCTCTGCATCGCAGGGTATGACGGCTACTTCAAGCGACTGAACCCCGCCTGGGAACGCGTTCTTGGGTACAGCCTGGACGAACTGACCTCCTTGCCTTTCCTCGAATTCGTGCATCCTGACGACCGGGCGACGACGACAGCGGAAATGCAGTGCATCACCACCGGTCACAGTACGATATCTTTCGAAAACAGATACCGCGCCAAAGACGGCACGTACCGCTGGATGCTGTGGGATGCGACACCCTTTCCAGAACAACAACTGATCTACGCGGCCGCGCGCGACATCACCGAACGAAAACACGCTGAAGAGACTCTGCACCGTTTCTTTACATTGTCTGCTGACATGTTAAGTATCGTAGGATACGACGGCTATCGCCAGGTAGTGAATCCGGCCTGGCAGCGCATCCTGGGCTTCAGTGCGGAGGAGTTGAAAGCAGTTCCCTTATTTGAATTTATCCATCCTGACGACCGCGTCTTTGCAATGGCCCAATTTCGACAAATGCTTGCCGACGAAAGGATGATCTCCTTCGAAGCCCGCTATCGCACAAAGGAGGGTTCTTACCGGTGGATGCAGTGGAATGCCACGCCATTCCCGGAACAGCGGTTGATCTATGCCTCCGGGCGCGATATTACCGAGCGCAAACAGGCCGAACAGAAGATTCAAAAACTCAAGGAAGAGGCCGATGCAGCAAATCGAGCCAAGAGCGAGTTCCTGGCGCGAATGAGCCACGAGATCCGGACGCCGCTGAACGTGGTTATCGGGACGGGCGACCTGCTGGAACGAACCGCACTTGACAACGAGCAGCGGAAATATGTTCGCGTTTTTCAGAACGCTGCCAACAACCTGCTGGCCGTAATCAACGACATTCTCGATCTTGCTAAAGTCGAATCCGGACATCTGACTCTCAAGGAAAGCGATTTCGAGCTGGCTGAATTGTTAGATTCGGTCGTCGAAATCATGGCGGTGCGGGCCAAGCAAAAAGATGTCGGCCTGCTCTATGACATTGCGCCGCAAATCCCCGCAAAAGTCAGAGGTGACCCCGAGCGGCT
>Ga0210408_10004234_pt1 | contig 12890 bp, 15 predicted proteins | sample IncBWH4MmetaG_FD_155471 | JGI IMG/M metagenome (GOLD analysis project Ga0210408, IMG submission 155471) | Forest soil microbial communities from Barre Woods Harvard Forest LTER site, Petersham, Massachusetts, United States - Inc-BW-H-4-M | ecosystem: Environmental > Terrestrial > Soil >...
CCCGGCGGGGATCTCCGGATAAACCGGGAGGCAACGATCCCCGCCGGCCGTCTGGCGGCTGGGGTCAGCCGAGCTGGAGCTGGCCCAGGGTCAGGTTGAGCGTGTTGCCCGGGCCGGGGATGGTGAGGTTGAGGAGCAATGTGTTGAGCAGGCAGTGGTGGAACGCCGGGATCGTGTAACTGCCGGAGATCGGCCCGCCGCCGCTCACCGTGAAGCCGGAACCCGAGCTGAGGGTGACGGAGAACGGCGAGGTCTGGCAGCTGTTACTGACGGGGAGGCGGATACCGGCGACCGTTAGGCTCGTGATCTTGAGGGTCACGCTCGCGGTGCTCCTGATCGTGTTGGTGGTGAGGTTGACGCTGCCGGCGGCCGGGCCGTTCTGGATCATCTCGGTGGTCGCACTGACCGGGATGATGCCGAGTTCCTTCGTTGACACGGTGGCCGGAGGCAGGGTCAAGGTGGACGAGGACGTGCCGGTGGTGAGGTCCACGGTCGAGGCCAGGGTGCCGGAACCGAGGTTCACCGTCGTGTTGAGTTTCTTGATGAACGTGGTGCCCGTGAGCGCGTAGTGCACGTTGAGCACGGTGTCGGCGGACGCGCTGCTCGCGCTGGCCGCGATACCGGCGGCGGCGAGCAGGCTGGTGCCGACGGCAAGCGCCGCCAGGCGCCGGGCGAGCGGTCTTCGAGGCAGTCGTGACACGATGCGGACTCCTTCCGCGACGACGAAGCCGGTCAGGTTACTCGCGAGTAATCCGTTACGTTACTCATTAGTAACATGATTGCGCAAGGGACTTGCGGAAGATTGGTGCCCTGCTTCGGTCGTCCCGTTTTCTGGTCGTTCTGGTCAGGCCGGCTTGTCCTCGTCGGGCGGCTCGGTCCCGTGGCTGCGGACCAGCGCGGTGACCTCGTGGGCGATGCCGAACGACGGGCCGCCGACCAGCTCCCAGGCCCGGCTGATACCGACTAGGAAGCAGACGATCACCAGGATCGCGATCGTGTCCACCGCGCCGGGATTGGTGGAACTGGTGACGATCAGGACGGCTTCGAACAGCTGGATCACGAACGCGACGGCCAGCGTGAACAGGAACAGCGCGTCCCGCACGGTGCTCCACCGCACCCGGCCCCCGCGCAGCCGACCCAGCCGGACCAGCGACAGCAGCGCGGCCGCGACGAACGCGAGCCCCGCAGCGGACACGGACACCGCGGCCCACCCGATCTTGTGCCCCGGGACCAGGGCGAACAGCGAAACCGCCAGCGCGTTGGTGAACGCCGTCAGCGCCGCCGACGCACGGATCCGGTGCACCTGCGCGCCGTCCTCCTCCCGGGCGAGCCGTTCGGAGGCGACCGAGATGGCCACGAACAGCAGCCCGATCAGCGCGCCCGCCACGCCTGCGGATGCTATGAAGAAACCATTGACGTTGTCAGGGACCACCCGGCGATTCTGCCAGGCCCGCGACTCGGCTGGCCGGTGCCCGGCCGGGTTAGCGGCCGATGGCGTCCAGTTCGGTGACCGCCTCGGGCGGCAGAACCAGGTCCGCCGCTGCGATGTTGTCGCGCAGGTGGGCCAGGGACGAGGTGCCCGGGATGAGGACCATCGTGGGCGAGCGCCGCAGCAGCCAGGCCAGCGCGACCTGCTGCGGGGACGCGCCGAGCCGGGCGGCCACGCGGTCAAGCGCCGCCGACTGGAGCGGGGTGAAGCCGCCGAGCGGGAAGTACGCCGCGTAGGCGATGCCCTCGGCCGCGCACCGGTCGACCATCGCGTCGTCGCGCCGGCTCGCCACGTTGTAGAGGTTCTGCACGGTGACGACCGGCGCGATGGCCTGCGCCTCGGTGAGCTGGGCGTCCGAGGCCTCGCTGAGGCCGAGGTGACGGATCAGGCCCTCCTTCTGGAGTTCGGCCAGGGCGCCGAACGGTTCGGCGACGGGCTCTCGCCCGGTGCCTTCGGCCCGCAGCCGCAGGTTGACGGCGTCGAGGGCGTCCACGCCGAGGTGCGCGAGGTTCTCCTGCACCTGGGCCGTGAGGTCGGCGGGGTCATGCGAGGGGCGCCAGCTGCCGTCGGTGCCGCGGCGGGCGCCCACCTTGGTGACGATGCGAAGGTCGGCCGGGTAGGGGTAGAGCGCCTCCCTGATCAGCTCGTTGACCACCACGGGACCGTAGAAGTCGCTGGTGTCGATGTGGGTGACGCCGTTCTCGACGGCCTCGCGCAGGACGGCGAGGGCCTGGTCGCGGTCCCGGGGCGGGCCGAAGACACCGGGCCCGGCCAGCTGCATGGCGCCGAAGCCCATGCGGCTGAAGACGAGGTCGTCGGCGAGCCTGAGGGCACCGCCGGGGGCCTTGCGGGTGCCGCCGGGGGCGCTGTCAGCCATGTCCATATCTCCATCTCCAACGTTGTGGTTGTAGTCATGAGTCTAGCGCGTGTGATCGTCCAACCGCAACGTTGTAGTTGGAAAGGCGTAGAATGCGATCATGGCGTGGGATACCGAGGGGACGCGCCGGCGCCTGAAGGAAGCGGCGACGGCTGAGTTCGCCGAGCACGGGCCGGACGGCACGACCATGGCCCGCATCGCCGAGCGGGCCGGGATCAACAAGGAGCGCCTGTACAAGTACTTCGGCGATAAGCAGGCGCTGTTCGAGAGCGTGCTCACCGACGAGCTGGACAAGCTCGCCGCCTCGGTGGCGCCGGTCCCCTCCGGCTTCGAGGAGATCGGCGAGTTCGCCGGGCGCACCTTCGACTACCAGGCGGCCCATCCCCAGCTGGTCCGGCTGCTGCTGTGGGAGGGCCTGTCCGGCGGCGTGGCCGACGAGGCGAACCGCACCGCGCACTACAAGAAGAAGGCGCAGGCCTACGCGGCGGCCCAGCGCGAGGGCGTCCTGGACGACGAGCTTTCTCCCGAGCACCTCGTGTTCATGATCATCGGGCTGGCCGCGTGGTGGGTCTCCGCGCCGCAGCTGGCCCGCATGCTCACCGATGCCGACGACAGCGACCCGGCGGAGCACGCTCGGCGCCGCGCCAGCGTGGTGAGCGCCGCCGAGCGGCTGGCCCGCCCGCGCCGCTAGGAGTCCTAGGTGGGCAGGCCCGTCTCGGGGGTAAGAGCTACTCTGACTCTGACCAGGAACGGCCTGGCCCTGGCCTTCGATGACGGGAGGGGCGAATGCTCCCACCGGTGTTGATCCGGCGGTTTGTGCTGGCGCCGCTGGTGATCGTCATCGCGATTGGCTTCATCGTGCTCTCGCCGTTCCTGGCGCTGCTGGCCCTGGTGTTCGGCCTGCTGGCGCGATCGCGGGCCGGGCGCATGCGCAGCCTGCGGCTGACCGGCTTCGCGCTGGTCTGGTTCGTGGCCGAGACGGTGACGCTGGTCGCGCTGGCCGGGCTGTGGGTAGTGAGCGGGTTCGGCGGCCGGATGCGCACCGAGCCGTACCAGAGCCGCCACTACGCGGTCATGCGCCGGTTCCTGGACATGATGTACGAAGGCGCGGAGAAGACGTACGGGCTGCGGGTCGAGGTGGACGAGCCTGACCTGACCGGCGACGAGCTGGCCTCGCGGCTGACCCGGCCCATCATCGTGCTCAGCAGGCATGCCGGGCCCGGTGACTCGTTCCTGCTGGTGCACCAGCTGCTCAGCGTCTACCAGCGGCGGCCGCGGGTGGTGATGAAGGCCGCCCTGCAGCTTGACCCCAGCGTGGACATCGTGGGCAACCGGCTGCCGAACGTATGGATCAAGTCGCGCCAGGCCGGCGAGCACATCTTCACCGAGCAGATCGCGCGGCTGGCCCGTGGGCTGGACGAGCGCGGCGCGCTCGTCATCTTCCCCGAGGGCGGGAACTGGACCCCGGGCCGGTGGCGCCGCGGGATCCGGCGGCTGGAGCACGTGGGGCGCCCGGATTTGGCCGAACGGGCCAGGGATATGCCCAACCTGCTCCCTCCGCGCCCGGGCGGGGCGATCGCCGCCATCGCGGCCTGCCCCGACGCCGACGTGATCTTCGTGGCGCACGCCGGGCTCGACAACATCGTCACGGTCGGCGACGTGTGGGGAAAGTTCCCGATCGATCAGGTCATCCGGGCCCGCTGGTGGCGGGTGCCTCCGGATCAGGTACCGCGGGCCGCCGACCATGAGGCGCAGGTCCAGTGGCTGTACGGCTGGTGGGAACGGATCGACGCGTGGATCACCGAGTATCGGCCGGGCGACGTCGCTCGGCCGGGCGACGTCGCGCTGCCGGCCGCGGCTCCGGTGGCCGGGGACGAGACCGCAGGCCCGTTCGGCACCTAATCTGACCCTGAGCTCGTGCGGCGGTGCGAGTGTGCCACTGCGATGCCAGGCCGGGCACAAGTTCTCGCCAATAATGGTCGTCAAGCTATTCGAAAATATTTAATTGATCATAAGGATTTTTGAATTTTATGGCTCGGGATACGGTATTATGTTCGAAGAACAATCCTCTTTTTCGAACGGATGTCGTCCATGGCTGCGATGCCGGATCCTGCGGACCCCGGGCGGGACGATGTTCTCGCCTGGCCGGACGAGCCGGACCCGGAAGAGGAGTACTGCGACTACGACTGCCAGCGCGCGGGCCCGAACTGGCTGAATGCCGCGTGGCCGGCGTCAGCTCCCTGCGTGCTTGCCCCCTGACGCACGCCCACGGTAGCCAGCAGCCGGGGGCCGGTACGGCGTTGCCTGACACTCTGCGGCGCATGCGATAGATACCATTGCTGGTGTGGAGATGCAGGCGTTCGAGACGGTTGACCAGGCCGCCAGCGACGCTGTCGCCATGCTCCAGGAGGGCGAGCGGCTGAGCAGGCTCTGGCGCTATGTCTTCGTCCAGATGCTTGACGACTACACGAGTGTCCTGCGCCACGCGGGAGTCCCGGCCGCCGCGCGGATGTGGGCAAGCGCCCCCAGGAGCACCGGAGACGTCCGTGTCGATGCCGCGTTCGCGGCCATGGCCGAGTACCTGGCCCGCCAGGACGGATGGGAGGTTCCGTCATGGGCCCGGCTGCCCGGACGTGAGGCATGGCCCTGGTGGTTCGTCACCGACCTGCGAGGCCTCCACCCGCGCGCCCTGGTTGAGTCGCCGTCTTCGTTCCGCCGCCGCGGTGTCTTCATTACCAGCGGGGCACTTGACCGCGCATGAGCACCGGCCTCGGGCGGGAGGACATCCGCGCGCTCCTTGATGACCTGTCGGAGGAACTGGCGGCACGCGGGGCGAGAGCCGAACTCTTCCTCGTCGGAGGCGCTGCCCTGGCCGTGGCATATGACGCCACGAGGGCGACCCGCGACCTCGATGCGGTGTTCATCCCCACCGACACAGTCCGGCAAGCGGCGGCAGCTGTAGCGCAACACAGGGGACTCACCGAGGACTGGCTGAACGATGCGGTGAAAGGATTCCTGCCCGGCCCCGACCCGGACGCGCAGCGCTTTTACTCAAGCGACTCGCTAATCGTCGACGTCGCCTCCCCAAGGTACCTGCTCGCGATGAAGCTGTTCGCGGCCCGTGCCGAGATCGACGCCGACGACATCATCCTGCTCTACCGCCAGCTCGGGTTCACCACGGTGGACGAAGGCCTTGACCTGGTTGAGGAGGCCTATCCAGGGCGGCCGATCCCGGCGAAGGTGAAGTTCCTGCTCACCGAAATCGTGGACTCGATGCATCACTAACGTCCACCACGAACAAGGCACCGCGGACCTGATGTGCGTGTGAAGACAGTCCGGGAAGTGCAAACGATAATGACACACATTGTCCGCCTGGCTCCTGGAAGAAGCCAGGATGTACGAGGACGAGGACAACGACGAAAAATTCCCTGACGAGAGCCCGGTCGAGGTCCGCTACCCGCGCTCGAAGCAGGAGGGGCACGGTGACCGCGAGCGGTGGCCGTGGCTGCCAGGAACCATCGTAGAACAGTGCGGCCCGGACGAATGGTACGTGTGCATCGAGGTCCGCGAGCTGACCGTGCTCCGGGACGGCCAGCGCGCGCCGCGCGGGACCTCCAGCCGTAACCTCTACTATCCCTGCTGCTTCCGGGACAGCTCGGAGATCCGGCCACGGCCCGCGTCGAGCGGTTCGGCGTCGGCGACGCGGCGCGGAGCCAGCCGGTGAACGGGGACCAGGTGATCCGCTTCGCGACGGCGGCCGTGGTCTGCGCCGTGGCCGCCTTCGCGGCGGTGGTCTCCTATTCCCACATCTACGGCCTGGGCCGGGCGCACGGCCAGGACGGCACCGCGGCCCGGCTGCTGCCGCTGAGCGCAGACGGGCTGATCCTGGCCGCCTCGCTCATGCTGCTGCACGAGGCCCGCAACGACCGGGACGGGCCACGGCTGGCCCGGTTCATGCTGTGGCTCGGCATCGCCGCGACGATCGGCGCCAACATCGCCTACGGCGCGCGATACGGGCTGCTCGGCGTGCTGATCTCGGCCTGGCCCGCGGTGGCGTTCATCGGCGCGGTGGAGATCGCGATGCAGCAGGTCAGGCGTTCCCGCGTGCCACGCGCGGCCACCAGTGGGCCAGCCGTGCCAGAGGTACCGGGGATGTGGAGCAGGCGGTCCGGGCGGCGTATGTGGCGTCAGTCGCGGCCGGGCAACCGCTGAGCCAGCGGGCCATGGCCGAACGGTTCGGCCTGTCTCGCCGTAGGGTGAGCCAGCTCGTCGCCCAGGTCACCGCCTCCGGTAATGGCCACCGGCCCGGGAGCGAGGCGGCATGAGCATGAAGCCGTATGAGGAGCTGCCGTGGTGGTGCCAGCTCTTGTGATCCTGGTTCGGGCCACCGTGGTAGGAGCAGGTCGAAGACCCGGAGGCCTATCTCGCTGCGTACTGGTGCGCGCTGCACTTGTCAGCCGCCGAACTGGCTGAGCTGCTGGCCGGCGATGAACGGCCGGGTGAGGGCTACCTGGCCAAGGCAACGCGGCTGACCGCCGCCCGCCTCCAGGCCCGGGAGATCATCAGCCACGAGTACCGCCCTCCAGTAGAGGATGAAGACGACGGCGACGAGGACGAGCCGACGCCAACCTGGCAACGACCGGTGGTCGTGGACCGCAGTCACCCGTCGTGGGCGGAGGTCGATGCCGAACAACGGGAACGGATCGGCGATCCACCCGGTGAGGACGGTCGGCCGTGACCACGCTCGCGAACAGCCCAGTGTTCTGGGTTGGGCTGCTGGCCGGTCTCGCCGCCTTGTACGTCCTGCCGACCATGATCGCCGTGATCAGGCACGTCGAGAACATCGGGCTGGTGGTGTTCTTGAACTGCTTCCCTATCGCCTGGCCAGCTGCGCTCGTCGTCGCATGCATGTTGCCGCGTAAGGCGACCTGATAGCACCGAGTAATCCTCTGGGCGGCGCAATGCGCTGCATGATAGGAGTCCCGTCAACTCCGGTGGTGACGGGACTCCCTCGTATCTGGCCTCAACGTTGGCTGCTTGCACGGGTCAGGCCTTGCCGAACTTGCGTGCTGCCAGGGGCAGGCAGGCGGCGGTGATAACGGCACAGTAGGTGACCGCGGCGGGGACGGGGTGTTCGAGGGCCAGCTTCCGGTGGTGGTGGTGCCCTGGGTGTGGTGGCGGATGGCGGCGACGATGGCGGCCAGGGGGTTGTAGTCGGCGATTTCGCGGGGGATGAGGCTCATGCCGGCGATGGGACGAACGTGCCGCCGAGGAAGGCGAGGGGGAACACGATGGCGAAGCCGATGCCTTGTACGGCGTCGGCGCTGCCGAGGGTCATGCCGAGCAGGATTCCGACCGTGGTGAAGGCGAGCAGCCCGAGCACGATGATGGCTGCGAGCGCGGCGCCGCTGGCGGGGCTGAGGTGCGGGCGCCAGCCGAGGGCCAGGCCGAGGGCGGCGACGATGATCATGCCGATGAGCTGCTCGATCGTCTGCCCGGCGAGCTGGGCGGTGATCACGGCGAGGCGGGTGACCGGCAGGGAGGTGAACCGGTCGATGACGCCGGCGCGGAAGTCGGTGGCGGTCGCGACGCCGGAGCCGATCACGCCGAAGTCCACCGTCTGGGCGATCATGCCGGGGATCAGGTAGTCCTGGTAGCGCATGCCGGGGACGTGGATCGCGCTGCCGAAGACGTACAGGAACGGCAGGGTGAAGACGACCGTCTGGAGGGTGACGTCGGACAGGCGCGCGGGCACGCGGGCGATGGTCCGCAGCCCGCGCCCGGTGAGCAGGGCGCTTTCGGGCATGTAGCGGCGGGCCGGGCCGGGCCTGGGCGGGAGCGGCTTCCGGCTCGCGGACGGGACCGGCCTGAAGTCCGGGCTGTCGGCGGCGCTGCCGCCGCCGCCGGGCGGCCATGACCGGGGCCGCGTCGTCTCGGACCTGGCGTGCGCGATCGCGGACGGGCCCGGGGTGATGAGCGATTTCCGGGTGATGGGCGACCAGCGGGAGCTGTTCGGCCCGGTCGCGTCGGTGCCGACCGCGTGGCGGGCGCTGGCCGAGATCGCCGGCGGCGGGGACCGCAGGAGGCGAAGATCGCAGCGGCCGTGAATAAGGCGCGGCGGCACGCATGGGCGCACGGCATCGCGCGGCACGGCGCCCTGCGCCGGTCCGGGTCGCGGACCGCAGGCTGCAGGCGTGACCTGCATCCGGCTCGAGGCGACCGTCGTGACCGCGCACAGCGACAAGGAACTGGCAGGGCCGAACTTCAAGGGCTAGTGCGACATGATGCCGCTCGTGGTGAGTGAGCGCGTCGGAGGAGGTCAGTGATGCTGACGACGTGACTTCGGGCAGTGCCGAGGCTCGTCCCCGCCCCGGCGTGCGCCGCTGGGTCCTGCTCAGCGGGGTGCGGAGCCCGGGGGAAAGCCCGAGGGTCCTCGTTCCGTCCGGGGGCCACAGGTGAGGGGAAGGCTGGGAGGGGTGAATGCCAGTGAACCCTTGCTGACGCTCCGTTATTGAAGACATCCCGGGACGGGTCGTGATACCGGGGTGACAGGGACCGGCCGTTGTAAGGCGGCAGGCGACGGCCAGGTGGAACCCCATGGCCGTGTCGGCACCGTCGTCCCCGGAGTAAAGAGGGCACCCGGCCCCAGCCGTGTCTCATGCGTGCGGAACATGGAAACCCCGCCAGGGTCCACGCTGGCCAGCGTGGTAGGCCGATCGTGAGAGGGGCGGAACTCCGCTGGCGGGACAGGATGCCCAAGAAGCGAATGCCGGCGGCCGAAAGGCGGCGGGAAAGCGGGACAGGATGACCGGCTCCTCCGCTGGCTGTCCCGTATAACCGGCCGGATACCGGGCCTGGTGCCCGGGCGCGAAAGCGCGCTGACGTGGGCAGGTGAGCTGGTGAAGCGATGCGGCTCAAGCTACCGGAACCGAAGGGCAAGTTAGACGCGATGACGGGATACAGCTTCACGACCCCGGTATGGGAGGGCGGCCAGTGGGTCGCTCCCGCCGTGGCCGAGGTGACGGCGACGGCCCGGATAGCGAACGGACCGGAGGACCAGCCCCGTAATGCCCCCGTCCAGTGGGACAAGATCGACTGGCGGGCGCAGGAGGAGCAGGTACGGCGGCTGCGGCAGCGGATCTTCACGGCGGCGCAGGAGCAGGACTGGCCCCGGGTCAGGAACCTGCAGAAGCTGATGCTGCGGTCACGGGCTAACACGCTGGTCAGCGTGCGGCAGGTTACGCAGCGCAATACCGGGCGCAAGACCGCCGGGATCGACGGGGAGGTCGCGCTGACTCCCGAGGCCAGGGCGGGGGTGGCGGTGCGGGTGCACCAGTCCATCTCGTCGTGGAATCCCCGCGCGGTCAGGCGCGTGTACATCCCGAAGGCATCAAACCGTGCCAAGCTAAGGCCGCTCGGCATTCCCGTGCTGATGGACCGCTGTCACCAGCAGCGGGTCCGTCACGCACTGGAACCGGAGTGGGAAGCCCGATTCGAACCCCGATCGTACGGGTTCCGGCCGGGCCGCAGCTGCCAGGACGCGATCGCGGCGATCTTCATCACCTGCGCGGGCCCGCGGGCCAAGAGGGTGTGGGCGCTCGATGCCGACCTGGCCGCGGCGTTCGACAAGATCGGGCATTCCTTCCTGCTCAGCCAGCTCGGGTCGTTCCCGGCCAGGGACATGATCCGGGACTGGCTGAAGGCGGGCGTGTTCGAGGCGGGCAAGGGGTTCGCGCCGACCGAGGAGGGGACTCCCCAGGGCGGTCCGATTTCACCCTGCCTGCTGAACGTCGCGCTGCACGGGCTGGAGGAGGCCGCCGGGGTCCGCTACCGGACCTCCGGCACCCACGCCGGGGACACCATGGCAGGGTCCCCGGTCGCGATCAGGTACGCCGACGACGTGGTCGTGCTCTGCCACAGCCAGCAGCAGGCCGAACAGGTCAAGGCGCGGCTCGCGGAGTGGCTGGCACCCCGGGGCCTGGCCTTCAACGAGGACAAGACGAAGATCGTCCACCTCAGCGAAGGCTTCGACACCCTCGGGTTCAACGTCCGCCGCTACAACCGCAAGCTGCTGATCAAGCCGTCCAAGGCGGCCGTCAGGCGGCTCCGGGAACGGCTCGCGGCCGAGATGCGCACCCTGCGCGGCGGCAACGCGATGGCGGTCATCGCCAAGCTCAACCCCCTTATCCGGGGCTGGGCGGCCTGCTACCGGGGCGTGGTGTCATCACGACTGTTCCGCTGGCTCGACAGCTACCTGTGGAAGCTGCTGTATAAGTGGGCCAGATGGCGCCACAGCAACAAGCCGAAGTTCTGGATCGTCGGCCGGTACTTCGGCAAGTTCAACAAGTTCAGGAACGACCACTGGGTATTCGGCGACCGCGACACCGGCGCTTACCTGGTCAAGTTCTCCTGGACGGCCATCGAACGGCACGTGCCGGTCAAGGGCGCGGCATCCCCCGATGACCCGGCCCTGGCCGCCTACTGGGCAAAACGGCGCGAGAAGATCAAGCCCCCGCTGGACAGGTATACCCTGCGGCTGCTCACCGCGCAGCACGGGCTGTGCCCCCTATGCGGGGACTACCTGCTCAACGCCGGCCAGCCGCCCCAGTCTCCCCAGCAGTGGGAGACATGGTGGCTGAGCATCACCCGCAAGGCGATAGCCGCCAGCTATCTCACCCACCACGGGCAGCCCAGCATGCCGCACGATGACCAGACCCGCCTCGTGCACGCATCCTGCCAGCGCGCCAGCCAGGCACGCCAGCGCAGGAACCCGGAGCTTCAACCCGCGACACCCTAGCGGCTTGCTTGAGCCGTGTGCGGGGACAACCCGCACGCACGGTTCTGAGGAGGCGGCAGGCGCAGCAATGCGCCTGCCGCTATCCGACCGGCCATCACCCGGTCATCGCGGCCTGCGATAACGTGGCCGAGCTGGCCTGGATGCTCCGCCCCGGCTCGGCCGGCAGCAACACTGCCGCCGATCACCTGCGCCTCCTGCAGGACGCGATCACGGCGCTGCCGCCGGCGCTGCGGCGCAAGCTGATGATCACTTGCGACGGCGCCGGCGCCGGTCATGCCCTGGTCACCGAGCTGGACCGGCTCGCGGCCCGGCACGGCTACCAGGTCACCTACTCCGTCGGCTGGGAACTGGACGCCCGGGAGAAGGCCGCGATCGGCAAGGTCCCCGAGACCGCCTGGGAGGCCGCGGTCGACCCGAAGGGCCAGGTCCGCGAGCGCCGCGCCGATGATGCCTGCGCGAGCCAGCGGTGCGCCCACCGCGAGTGCTGGATCGAGGAAGCGCACGTCGCGGAGCTGACCGGGCTGCTGCGCGAGGGCCCGGCCGGCGACCAGCTCAAGGGCTGGCCGAAGGCCATGCGCCTCTTCGCCCGCCGCGAGCGGCCGCACCCCGGCTACATCGACGCCGCGCACCGCGTCCACGCCGGCCCAACGTCGCGGCGTACCTTGTCGTTCTTCAGCCTGGCTGAGGCGATCGCCTTGCACCGCAGTGGGTGCACCAGGTGCGGATCAAAGCCGTAGTCCTCCAGGAGCTGGACCAGCCAGCCCCAGCCGAACGGCCTCGAACGCCACCGGCGTCCCGGTCGGCAGATCGCCGATCAGCCGCAAGATCGGCTCGGTCCCGTTCACCGCTTGTTCAGCTGCACCTGGCCGTTCTCGGTGACCACCGCCACCTGCGACCGCTTGCGGTGCACGTCGATGCCGACATAGACAGACATTGCCGGGTCTCCTAATAAGAGCTTGGAACTTCCCACCCGGAGCGTCCCGCTACCGGGCTGAGCTGGGAAGAGGCCCGGCCGTTATAGGGTCAGATGAGTGCAATTTCGGTTAGGGTCAGATGAGTGCACCCGGTCAGGGTCAGATAAGGACGTTCTTGGCAGACGCGGCGACGCGTAATCATGCAGCCGCATAGACCGTGGGAGGCGAATGGGGGGTGCCGGATGGGCGCCTGCTCAGATGGTCAGACCGTCAACACACGCCTTCCCGGCGATGTCTACCTATATCCGCGTGTCTGCCTACATGAGCGCTATGCGGTGTGTGACCGATTTAGCCCTGCTGTGAAGACTTCAGTGCTCTAGGCCCGTCATCAATCCTCCAGGTGGCTAGCTCAGCGGCTATATCTGCGACCGTCTCGCCGTTCCTATCCCGGCGCTCGGCGCAAGCGGCCGACGGCATTTTATTTCCCTGATGTCCGCCCGCGCGTTTGTTGCCGTCGTGCTAGCTTGGGGGATCGAGTCTGCAGCCAGGGTCATCCGTGCCGGGCGGGGTGGATGACTGCAGGGGGTGGGATCGGCTTTGTTAATGCGATTTGCTCCATTTCGCCTGCTCCGGCCTGCCCGTCCGGAATCGGCTCCGGCCGGGCCCAAGGCCAGAGGAAGGCAGGAAGGGGCCGGCCAGCCGTGGAGACGTGATGGGCGTTGAGGGCCCGGGACCGGCCGGGTTCCTGACCGGTTTCGCCGCCGGCTCGCGGATCGCCGGGTACCGGCTGGAGGAGCAGATCGGCCGGGGCGG
>Ga0210408_10004235_pt1 | contig 12890 bp, 8 predicted proteins | sample IncBWH4MmetaG_FD_155471 | JGI IMG/M metagenome (GOLD analysis project Ga0210408, IMG submission 155471) | Forest soil microbial communities from Barre Woods Harvard Forest LTER site, Petersham, Massachusetts, United States - Inc-BW-H-4-M | ecosystem: Environmental > Terrestrial > Soil >...
GCCGCGCGTTTGGACGCAAGCGCTATTACATGACCTGCGTGTTCCTCTTCACCGTAAGTTCCTTGTTGTGCGGATTGGCGCCCAGCTTGGGGCTGCTGATTTTCTTCCGCGTCTTGCAGGGCGTTGGAGGCGGCGGCCTTGCGCCCGTCGAGCAAGCCATTCTCGTGGACACCTTTCCTCCGAACAAGCGGCCCGCCGCATTTGCCCTTTACAGCATGGCCATCGTGACCGCACCCGCGATAGGTCCTCCGTTGGGCGGCTGGATCACCGATAGCTGGAGTTGGCGCTGGGTTTTCTTCATCAACATTCCTATTGGACTTTTGTCGTTGATCCTCACCAAGCGTCTGGTATCGGACCCGCCTGAGTTCACCCGTCAGGTGCAAGCGGCCCGACGCGCCGGCAAGCTCAAGATTGACGGCCTCGGGATTGTGCTCGTCGCCCTGGGTTTTGCATGCCTCGAAGTCGTGCTGGACCGCGGCCAAACGGAAGACTGGTTCGAGAGCAATTTCATCCTGATTTTCCTTACTGTGGCGATTGCCGCTCTAATCATCGCCGCTGTCTGGGAGTGGCGGCACCCCGATCCCGTGGTCGAGATACGGCTTCTCGGCGAACGCAACTTCGCCATCGCCAACTTCTTTTATTTTCTGTTCGGTTTCACACTCTTCGGGTCAACCGTGCTGATTCCGCAAATGCTCCAAAGCCTCTATGGCTACACGGCCACCGACGCGGGCCTCGTCCTTGGCCCGGGAGCGATGGTGATCGTCGTCTTGGCGCCAGTCATGGTAAGGCTTCTCCCGAAAGTCGGCGTGAAGTCGATGATCGCCGTAGGCTACTGCATTTTCGCTCTCAGCATGTGGTACTTCGCGAGTTTCGATCTCGGCACGGACTATAAGCATGAGGCATTCGCTCGCATGGTTCAGGGCCTGGGCATCGCGCCGCTCTTCATTCCCGTGAGCCAGCTCGCTTATTCATTCCTGCCAAAAGAAAAGAACAACAAGGCTTCCAGTTTGACGAATCTCTTTCGAAACCAGGGAGCCAGCTTTGGCATCGCCTTTACCACCACAGTGGTGGCGCGCCGCACCCAATTCCATCGTTCCGTGCTGGTCGCCCACGCCACCCCACTGGACGCACGCTACCAGGCGGTGTTGAAAAACCTGTCCGCCTATTTCGCGCAGCATGGCTTCTCTGCGGCCGACGCATCTGTCCATGCGCACGCCCAATTCGGCCGCATCTTGGATCAACAGGCTTCTTTCCTGGCGTCCCTCGATTGCTTCTGGCTGCTGGGCTGCGCTTGCTTGATTGGAGCGCCTTTGGTTTTCTTCACACGCAATTTCAGGTCGGCTGGCCCGGGCTCCTCACATTAAGAGCCCGACGATAAGCCCAGGGTGGGTAATGGATACGAAGCGGATCGAGAACATATCGAAAGCGCTGGCCGACAAAACACGGTTGCGGATATTCGCGGCTATCGCGGCGCAAGATAATCTCACCAGCAGAGACCTGTCGGGCTTGCGTGGCGTAACTCCGGCTACAATTTCACACCACCTGAGGGTTTTGCGGCAGGCAGAGTTGATCGAGTGCCGCAAGGAAGGGCAATTTGTGCGCAGCCGGACGATCACCGCGACCATTGCGGAATACACGGAATCGCTGGCCATCCTCTCAAAGACCACGCGCCCGGCGCGAAACGCTACAAAGAAATAAAGCGGCGGTTTGCCCGGAGATAGGATCGGCCTTATTGCAGCCGATCGGAAGCCCTCAGCTTTTTCAATGCCATGGCCGCCGAGTGCGATTTGCCCCACTCGCACATGGCTTCCAGCAATGGCATTAGAGATTTTCCAAGAGCAGTAGCGTCGTAGACCACTCGCGGCGGCGAGTCCGCATAGACCGTGCGTTCGACGATTCCCGTGTTCTGCAAATCGCGGAGCTGCTGGGAAAGCGTTCGTTGCGTGATTCCCCTAATTGCGCGCTTTAGTTCAGAAAATCGTTTGGCGCCGTGGAAAAGTTGCTCCAGAACGGCGGCTTTCCACCGTCCCCCGACGATACGCGCGGTCGTTTCCACGGGGCAGAGTTGCGGATGCTTGATCATAACTCACATTGTATACCACGTATCCCATGCGTGCAACGTATCCCTATGTAACCTCGCTCGGCTGCCGTTCATCTATCTTAGCCACGGCGAACTCAGGGTCGGATCTCGAAGCAGCACGGTAGTCTTCCGGCACCACTCGCTGCAGCCCGGAATCAAAAACGTAGGTGACGACTTGGGGGAAACTCATGCAACTGGATCCAACGAAGGTACGGAGCGCTAAGAACCACACCGCGGTGACAGCGCCGCTGATGCTGGCCATCGCCCTGATGACTCTCGCCGCAGTGATTGCCGGGTGTTCTAGTTCAGCTCAACCCAAGGCTCCGGCCCCGGTGGAAGTAAGCGTAGCCGAAGTGATCTGCAAGCCGCTAGGCGACAGCGACGAGTTCACCGGTCGGCTTGAAGCGGTCAACGCCGTCCAGCTTCGCCCGCGCGTTTCCGGCTACCTGCAAAGCGTCCATTTCTCGGAAGGCGCGATTGTTCGCCAGGGCGACCTCTTGTTTCAAATCGATCCCCGCCCTTTCCAGGCGGAGGTCGACCGCCTGAAAGGTGACCTTTCGCAAGCAAAAGCGCAGCGCTCCCGGGCGCAAAGCGATTTTGAGCGTGCCGAACGCCTTCACAACAATGATGGCATGTCCGCTGAAGAGTACGACCGGCGCGCCGCCGTCCGCAACGAAGCCGACGCCCGCATCGCTTCCACCGAGGCGGCGCTCCGCGGCGCCGAACTGAACCTTGAATTCACCCGTGTTACTGCTCCCATTACCGGCCGAGTAGGGCGGGCGGAGATCACCGAAGGAAATTTGGTCGAAGGCGGAGCCGGACAGATTAAACCACTGACCACTCTGGTTTCTCTCGATCCGATCTACGTCTATTTCGATGTGGACGAACAGACCTACCTCAAGTACGCGCGGCTCACGCAAACCCACGGGACAGCCTCACACGATCTGCGCAGCGCGGCGCTCCTGGGACTGGCGGACGAAGACGGATTTCCCCATGTCGGCCAGGTCAGCTTTGTGGACAATCAGGTCAGCTCCTCGACGGGAACGATTCGCTTGCGGGCCACTTTTACCAACAAAAATCTGGCTCTAACGCCAGGGCTTTTCGCCAGGATTCGCCTGCAAGGCGGCAGCGCGCAGAATGGCTGCCTAGCCAAAGACGAAGCCGTCGTTACAGACTTGAATCAAAAATATGTCTTTGTGCTGGGCAAAAACAACACGCTCGCCTATCGCCCTGTGAAACTTGGCCCGATGGCCGAGGGATTGCGTGTCGTTCGCGAAGGCTTGCACGAGGGCGACGTCATCGTCGTCAACGGCCTCCTGCGCGTTCGTCCCGGCGCCACGGTCACGCCAAGAAAGGTTCCGATGGCGAGCCAGACCGACTCATCGAACGAGGCGTCCGCCCAATCCGCCGTTGTGGGCCGCGAAGAGAAGTCGCCCGAGCCGAAAGTACGGGAATAATCCAGGATCGCTATGAATATCTCTAGTTTCTTCATCAAGCGCCCGATCTTCGCCGCGGTAATCTCCATCATCATTTTTGTGATCGGAGCTCTTGCCTATTTTCGACTTCCCCTCAGCGAGTATCCACAAGTCGTCCCACCCACCGTCGTCGTGCGCACGACCTACCCCGGCGCAAATCCCACTGTCATTGCGGACACCGTCGCCGCGCCGCTCGAACAACAGATCAATGGCGTTGAAGGCATGCTCTACATGTTTTCGCAAGCCACCGCCGACGGCGTGATGACTTTGACCATCACCTTCGGACTGGGAACCGACCTCGACAAAGCCCAGGTGCAAGTGCAGAACCGCGTTTCACAGGCTCTGCCCCGTTTGCCGCCGGAAGTCCAGCGCCTCGGTGTAACCACGGAAAAAACCTCCCCGGATTTGCTGATGGTTGTGCACCTCGTATCCCCGGACAACCGTTATGACATGTTGTATCTGGCGAATCTTGCCATTCTCCAGGTGAAGGACGAGTTAGGCCGGCTCCCCGGCGTCGGCAATGTTCAGATCTTCGGCGCTGGCGATTTCAGCATGCGCGTATGGCTCAACCCAAACAAATTGGCCTCGCACAACTTGACGGCCGCCGACGTAGTCCAGGCAATTCGCGAGCAAAACGTGCAGGTCGCGGCCGGTGTCCTTGGCGCTCCGCCGACGAACACAGGAAGCACTGCTTTTCAATTGCTTGTAAACACCCAGGGGCGTCTCACCACCGAGGAAGAATTTGGCAACATCATTGTGCGTGCCGCTAAGGACGGGCAGATTACACGCATCCGCGACCTCGGCCGTGTGGAACTCGGCTCCAGCACTTACGCGCTCCGAAGTCTCTTGGACAACAAACCTGCCGCGGCTCTGCCCATTTCACAGCGGCCTGGTTCGAACGCACTCGAAACCTCTCAGCAGGTGCGCGACACCATGGCACGCCTCAAGAAATCGTTCCCCGAGGGCGTGGATTACAAAATCGTCTACGACCCGACCGTTTTCGTGCGCGAATCGATTCAAGCGGTAGGCCACACGTTTATCGAAGCGCTAATCCTGGTCGTCCTGGTCGTACTCGTCTTCCTCCAGACTTGGAGAGCGTCCATCATTCCCCTGCTGGCGCTTCCCGTTTCGCTGGTCGGTACATTTTCGATCATGCTGGCGCTCGGTTTTTCGCTCAATACCTTGTCCCTGTTTGGTCTGGTTCTGGCGATTGGCATCGTGGTGGACGATGCCATCGTCGTTGTCGAAAACGTCGAACGCAATATCGCCTTGGGACATGAACCGCAGGAAGCTACGCGTCGCGCGATGGCGGAAGTCAGCGGACCGATCGTGGCCATTGCCTTGGTGCTATGCGCCGTTTTCGTTCCCACGGCGTTCATCGTGGGGCTCTCGGGCGAGTTCTACAAGCAGTTCGCCCTTACCATTGCCATCTCCACCGTGATTTCAGCGTTCAACTCGCTCACCCTGAGTCCGGCGCTCGCCGCGCTTCTGCTCAAGTCCCACGATGCCAAAAAGGATGGCTTCACCCGCGCCATCGATTTCGTGTTTGGGTGGTTCTTCAAGCTATTCAACCGCCTCTTTGGCCGTGCTTCGGGCGGATATGGAAAGCTTGTAACCCACACACTGCGTTCGACTGCGATTGCCGTCGCCATCTACGCCGGCTTGATCGCGCTGACTATTCTCGGCTTCTCGCGTGTGCCCACCGGATTTGTTCCCACCCAGGACAAGGGATATCTCGTGTGTCTTGCGCAGTTGCCGAATGGCGCCACACTCGATCGCACCGAAGATGTAATTCGCAGGATGTCCGACATCGCGTTGAAACATCCGGGGGTTCAGAGCGCCGTTGCATTTCCCGGCCTCTCGATCAACGGCTTCACTAACAGCCCCAATTCCGGAATTGTCTTCACTACCTTGAAGCCTTCGGACGAGCGAAGGTCTCCCGAGCTTTCCGCGAACGCCATCGCCGCGAATCTGAACAAACAATTTGGGTCCATCCAGGAAGCCTTTATCGCCGTGTTCCCTCCGCCTCCCGTTCAAGGAATAGGTACCGTGGCCGGGTTCAAACTCTACATTGAAGATCGTTCGAGCGCCGGTTTGCAGTCACTGTACAACGAGACTACTTCCACCCTGCAGAAAGGCAACCACACACCCGAGCTGACCGGCGTGTTTTCCAGCTTCGATATCAACGTGCCGCAAATCGATTCTCATGTCGACCGCGAGAAGGCCAAGACCTACGGCATTCCCCTCAGCGATGTGTTTGACACCTTGCAGGTTTACCTGGGCTCGCTTTATGTCAACGACTTCAACCGCTTTGGCAGAACCTACCAGGTAAATGTGCAGGCGGAGTCGCCCTACCGCCTACAGCCGGAAGATATCCGTCTCCTCAGGACCAGAAACTCGGCCGGGGAGATGATCCCGCTGGGCTCAGTGGTCACCGTCAAGCCGACTTACGGACCCGACCGCGTCATGCGTTACAACGGATTCCCCGCCGCCGAAATCAATGGCGCGGCCGCACCGGGATTCAGCACCGGCCAATCCGAGAGTGCCATCGCCAAGGTGCTTAACGAACAATTGCCAAACGGAATGAAATACGAGTGGACCGAGCTCACCTACCAGAAGATTCTCGCGGGCAATACCATGGTTTACATTTTCCCGCTTTCCGTTTTCCTCGTGTACCTCGTGCTCGCCGCCCAGTACGAAAGTTGGTCCCTGCCCCTCGTAATCATCCTGATTGTTCCCATGACGCTGTTTTCCGCCATCGCCGGTGTCTGGCTGCTCAACGGCGACAATAACGTCTTCACCCAGATCAGTTTGATTGTGCTCGTCGGCCTAGCCTGCAAGAACGCCATCCTCATCGTCGAATTCGCCAGGGAAAAGCAGCTTCAGGACGGCATGAACCGGGTCGACGCCGTTCTGGAAGCGTGCCGCTTGCGTTTGCGGCCGATTCTAATGACTTCTCTTGCCTTCACGATGGGCGTCATTCCTCTGGCCCTTTCTACAGGAGCCGGCTCCGAAATGCGCCGTGCCATTGGCGTTGCCGTATTTTTCGGCATGCTTGGCGTCACCGCCTTTGGCTTGGTGCTGACTCCCGTCTTCTACGTCCTGATTCAGAGACTGGTCGAAGGGCGTGAGAGAAAGAAACTGCTCGCGAACTCGGACTTGTCGCCCGCAACTTCGGTGGAGGCATAAACCTTTGCTGACACGCTCTCAAAAAAACCTTCCGTTGCTCGTCATTGTGCTGATGACAAGCGGATGCGCCGTTGGTCCGCACTACAAATCCCCGCAACCCGCGGCGGTCAAATACCACGCGGCAGACACGAAGCTGGAAACGGATGCGCCGTTCGATTCGCGTTGGTGGAACCAATTCGAGGATCCGGTTCTTGATTCGCTGATCCAAAAATCGCTTACGGCCAACACCAGTATTCGCGTTGCACGGGCGAGGCTCGCGGAATCGCGCGCCATCTTTGACGAGCGGAAACTGGATCGCTATCCCACGGTTCCCGCCGATGCGAGCTACACTTATGCAAAACAACAGATCCCGGGATTTTTTAACGACCCCGCAACCATAAATACATTCCGTTCAGGGTTTGACGCTTCCTGGGAGGTCGATTTATTCGGACGCGTTCGTCATGAGGTGGCCGCCGCAAAGAGCGACAACCAGGCGGTCGAAGCGGACTTGCACGATGTCGAGGTTAGCGTGGTGGCCGAACTGGCGCGCAACTATTTTGAGTTGCGCGGGGCGCAGTGGCGCCTAGCTGTTGCAGAACGCAGCTTAAAGAATCAGCGAGACACACTGCGCTTGACGCAGCTCCGTCGAGATGCCGGCGTGGGCGAAGAGCAAGACGTGGCTAGCGCCGCCGCACGCGTCGCGGCTATCGACGCGACCATACCGTCGCTCGAACTTGAAACGAAGCGGGCGGAATACCGGCTCGCCGTGCTCACGGGAACACGGCCAGGGGAACTCTCCGCGGATCTTTCTCCCCGGAACTATGCTCCTATCGACAAGGCTTTGCCCATCGGGAACGCCGCTGACTTGCTGAGGCGCCGGCCGGATGTGCGCGCGGCGGAACGGCGTCTTTCTGCGGCTACCGAACGTCAAGGAGTTGCAGTCGCTCAACTGTTCCCGCAGGTCAGTGTCTCTGCCTTCGTTGGATTTTTGGCGGGGCGCGGGAGTCTCTTCTTTACATCGCGCTCCTTCGCAACAACCGCCTCGCCTGCTGTGACGTGGTCTGCCTTTGACCTGGGCCGTGCGCGAGCCCGCGTACGCGCTTCGAGTGCCGCCACGGACGAAGCTCTCGCTTCCTACGACGAAACCGTCTTGCGCGCCCTGGAAGAAACGGAAAATTCCTTCTCCAATTACCACGCGCAGCAAGCACGGCTCGTAAAGCTCAACGCCCAGGCTCAAGAGAGCAAGCGCGCCGCCGACATTGCCCGCTTGCGCTATCGCGAAGGAGTCGTCGATTTTCTCTCCTTGCTCGATGCTGAGCGCACCCAGTTGCAAGCCGAGGATGCCGTCGCCGAAAGCGAAAAGGACGTCTATGTTGCGGTAATCGCCCTTTACAAAGCTCTGGGAGGAGTACCGAACTAACTACGATTTTTCGTTGCGTTCTCGCAGCGGCTAAAATCGGGGAAATCTGGACAAATTGGATGCGCATTCTTCTGTAGCTCGTCAGTTACCCCGCACAGGCATCCAATTCACATTCCCGAAATACCCCCGTAACATGCCCTGCTCGACACTTTGGGTATGTCCAAAACCGCTGTGCTGGTGCACGAATGCGGTAACCCCCTCGCCACCACGGACCTCTTCCGTGTAGGGATGGCCCAAACGCTCGAAGACGTCATCGAATGCCAGCGCCTGCGCTATCAGGTTTTTAATTGCGAGCTTGGCAAGGGACTGGACAGCTCCGCGCGGACCGGCCTCGACCGCGACCGCTTCGATTTTATCTGCGACCACCTCATGGTCCACGATGCCGCCACCGGCAGGCTCGCCGGCACCTACCGCATGCAGAGCGGCTATCGCGCCAAGGGCAACCTCGGCTATTACGGCGAGGAATTCTTCAATTTCAGCCCGTTCGATAATCTGCGCGCCGAAGTTCTCGAGCTTGGCCGGGCCTGCGTCCACGAGGACTACCGCAACACCAACGTCCTGCACATGCTGTGGCGAGGAATCGCGCGATATGCAGAAAGCTGCGGCGCGCGTTACCTGATTGGCTGCAGTTCCCTCGCCTCGCAAGACGAAGATCAGGGCATGGCGCTCTATGAGTCGTTGAAGGAAAAATATCTCGTCGAGCCTTCGCTGCGTACCCATCCAGTGGAAGGCCGCCGCTGCAAGTCGAGCGGTTCGGGCATCGCTCCTCCGCGCCCGCCGCGACTCTTCCGCGCCTACCTGGAAATTTCCGCGCGCGTTTGCGGCCCGCCCGCCATCGACCGCGAATTCAAGACCATCGATTTTCTGACCCTGGTGGATTTGCGAAAGCTGCCCGATCGCGTCAGAATGCGCTTCTTCTGACCGGACCGTGCCCCCACGCCTCTGGCTACAAAAGAGACAACGCCGCCTCGAGCGCACGCTGCGCGTGGTCCTGCTTGACAAGTTTTCCGCGCGCAAAATCGCGCGTCCCGCCTCCCTTGCCGCCAACTTTTTCGAGCACCTGCTTGAGAACAGCACTCATGTCTTTGCCGGCCGATGGATGCTGCGCAAACAGCAAGTGTCCGCCTTCCGCCGCAGCCAGCAGCGCCACCACTTTTTCCGATTTAGCAATCTCAGTGGCAAAAAACCCGAGATAATCCGCCGGTACGCCTTCGAAAACGCGTGGCACCACGCGAAACCCATTCTTCCCAGCCTTCGTACTTTGCAAAGCCAGCTTCGCTTCCGCCTCCGCAAGCCGCTGCTGCATCCCGCGAACATTCTTGAAATGCGCGTCGCGTTCGGCCAGCGCGCGCGACGCAGCCGAGACCACGTCTTCAGGAGCGCATCCTAATTCTTCCGCGGTCCGCCGCACCGCCTGAAAATCCTGGCGCGCGAAGCGTTCCGCCCGCCGCCCGCACACAAACTCCACGCGCCAATCCTGCCGCACCTTGGAGCATCGCCGCACCAGCACGAGTCCGATCTGCCCGGTCCGCTTGACGTGCGTCCCCCCGCACGGCTGCAAGTCCGCCGCCTCGATTTCGATGGCCCGCAGGATGCCTTCTCGCTCGACTTCCTTTCGCACCCCCAGCTTCGCAAACTCGTCCGCCGTGCCGTAGCGCACGTTCACCGGCCGGTCTTCAAATACAATCTGATTGGCGGCGCGCTCCGCCCCTTCGAGGAATTCCGCAGTCGGTTCCACGCCGCGTAAGTCAATGGTGCAGATCTCGCCCCCAAGATGAAAGGAAACCGTTGGCAATCCGAAACGTTCCTGAAACATGGCAGACAGCAGATGCTGCCCGGTGTGCTGCTGCATGTGGTCGAAGCGCCGCGGCCAGTTGACGCAGCCGTTCACCTCCGGATCGGCTGGCTTGCGATCCACCAGGTGCAGTATCTCGTCGCCTTCATCGCGCACGTCCAGCACATTGGCGTCGCCAATCTTCCCTAAATCGTGCGGCTGGCCGCCCGAAGTAGGATAGAACGCCGTTCGGTCCAGAATCAGCCCCCACACCTTGCCCGTGATTCCGGATTTCACATCGGGCGGCAGCACCTCGCAGTGCATCACTCGCGCCGTGAATTCCTTTTCAAAAGCGTCATCGTAATAAAGCCTTCTCGTACCCACGTTTTCACTCCAATGGCGCGCCCTCAAGCGCGCGCTCCCAGGCCACGGCGTATTTGTAACCAGTTCCTGTATTGAAGAGCACCACGGTTTCCTCTGGCTGGATCCAGCCGGAGGCCGCCAGCTTCCTAGCCGCGATCACCGTTGCCGCCCCCTCGGGCGAAGCGTAAATGCCTTCAAGCGAAGCCAGTTCCCGCCCCGCGCGCAAAATCTCTTCATCGCTCACCGTCAGCGCCGTTCCTTTCGTCTGCCGAAGCATGCTCAACATCATCAAATCCCCCAGCGGCCCGGGCACGCGCAATCCGGAAGCGACCGTAGCGGCATTTTGGAAAAACTCAGCCGAATCCCGGTGCGCCTCCCAAGCTCGCACAATCGGCGCGCATCCCTCCGCCTGCACCGCCACCATGCGCGGCCGCTCCGCGCCAATCCACCCCATCTCCTCCATCTCGTCAAAAGCTTTGCACATGCCAATTAGACCCACGCCGCCGCCCGTGGGATACAGAATCACGTCCGGCAGCTTCCCCCCGAACTGCTCCCACAACTCGTATCCCATGGTCTTCTTGCCCTCGACGCGATAAGGCTCCTTGAGCGTCGAAACGTCATACCACCCTTCGCGGTCCTTGCGCTCCGCAATGTATTTCCCGCAATCAGAAATCAAGCCATTCAGCTTGACGACCTTCGCTCCAAACGCCTGGCACTCCATTACGTTAGCCACAGGCGTGTCCGCCGGCATCACGATCACCGCGGCAAGCCCGGCCGCCGCCGCATAAGCCGCCAGCGCCCCGCCCGCGTTCCCCGCCGTAGGCGCCGCCAATGCCTTCGCCCCAAGCTGCTTGGCCCGCGACACCGCCGTAGTCATTCCGCGCGCCTTAAACGATCCGGTAGGATTCAATCCCTCATCCTTGATAAATAACCGCCGCAAGCCCCCGTCGCCACAACGTATAGATGCGCCCAGCCGCTCCGCATGTACCAGAGCCGTCATCCCCTCGCCCAGCGAAACCGGCGGGTCGTTGGGCAACACTTCCGCGTAGCGCCAGAGCGTGCGCGGCCGGCTCTTCAGGCTGTCCAGCGTGAGCGTAGCCGCCGCCCGCCGCAGATCGTACCGCGCCAAAAGCGGCTTCCCGCACGTACATACGTGCTGCTCAACCAAAGCGTCATACTTCTTCCCGCAAGCCGAGCATTCCAGCTCGACCACATTCAAAGTTTTCCCCATCACCGTAAAAGTCTAGCACACCCCTATTTGCCTACTCTTTTACGGACTCCGCGTCGAAAAACCGCGCGGGGTGGGGAGCCCCTCCGATTTCGCGGTACAATTGAGGAATGGCTGTGCGACTCATTGCGCTGGATATTGACGGCACGCTGCTGGATAGCCGCTGGCACCTTCCGGAAGCCAACCGCGCAGCCATCGCCGAGGCGACGCGCCGCGGCATCGAGGTGGCGCTGGTCACCGGGCGGCGCTACGACTTTGCCCTGCCCGTTGCCCGCAAGCTGGATTCTCCCCTGACCATGATCGTCAACAATGGCGCGCTCATCCGCTCGAAAGAAGGCCGAACGCACCTGCGGCACCTCTTGCCAAAGCAAACGGCGGCGCAGGTTTTGCATCTTACCCGCGAGTGGCGCGAAGGCACGGCAGTCATTTTCGACCGGGAGCGCGAGAATCAATTGATGCTGGAAGTGCTGGACACGGGCGATTCCATGCGCTACGCATACTACTCGCGGAACTTGGAATTCATTGGGCTGGCCAAGCCGCTGGAAAGCTGCCTGACGGAAGATCCCATCCAGGTGATGCTTTCCGGCAAAGTCGCGCCGATGCGCCAAGCGGAAGCTGCCCTGCGCGGCGCGCCCTTCGCGCAGGAATATGCCCTAGCGGCGACCTGCTACGAAAGTAAGGATTTCTCGATGATTGATGTGATCAATCCGGTGTGCTCGAAAGGATCGTCGCTGGCCGAATGGGCGGCGCTGCGTGGATTCGCGCGCGAAGAAGTGATGGCCATTGGCGACAACCACAACGACCTGGAAATGCTCTCGTTCGCGGGGATTCCCGTGGTGATGGGAAACAGCGTGCCCGCTTTGAAGACCTTCGGCTGGCATGAAACCGGCACAAACGACGAAAACGGTGTGGCTCTGGCGATCGAGCAATTCGCGCTGCGGGAGGCTGCCCCGTGCGTTTAAAGCACGCATTTTGTGCCCTTGACCGTGCTGCGGGATATTGCGCACTCTTGCTCCTGCTCGTAGTTCTGGCGGCGCCGGCGCTGCGAGCGGAATATTTTGTCCTGCGCAGCGGCCAGCGCCTGAAGGTGACCGGCTACCAGCTCCTGGGAGACAAATACCATTTGCAACTCAGCGGCGGATTCGTGGACATAGCTGCCGCTGATGTCGTGACCATCGAGCCGGAAGACGTTTTTACGCCTGTCCCGCCAACTGTGGCTCCGCAACCGCTCTACCGCGACCTGGTGGAAGCGGCGGCGAAACGCTACAACGTGGATGCCGACCTCATCACCAGCGTCATCGCCGTGGAATCCAACTTCGATCCAAAAGCGGTGTCGCGCAAGAACGCACGCGGGCTGATGCAGCTCTTGCCGGAAACAGCGG
>Ga0210408_10004237_pt1 | contig 12888 bp, 9 predicted proteins | sample IncBWH4MmetaG_FD_155471 | JGI IMG/M metagenome (GOLD analysis project Ga0210408, IMG submission 155471) | Forest soil microbial communities from Barre Woods Harvard Forest LTER site, Petersham, Massachusetts, United States - Inc-BW-H-4-M | ecosystem: Environmental > Terrestrial > Soil >...
TGTCGTTGCGCGGTCGGAAGTGCCATCGAGGACTTGAGTCGGCACTATACATTGGGTGAGACGAAAAAGCGAAACAAAATGAGCGGGTTTTCGGCAAAATTTACATCAGAAATTCGGCGGAGCGATGCACGGATCAAAACTCACGTATCTCACTTACTTTCATGTACTTACACGGCTAGGCGTTCACGTTGACGAAAACGTCGTCACCGCGCACCTCGACCGCATAGCGGTCGACACCCACAGTCGGGTTCTGCGCGACTTTCCCCGTTCGCACGTCGTATTGCCAGCCATGCCAGGGACAGGTGACCACTGACCCTTCCAGCGGACCATCCCCCAACGGCCCTCCACGGTGCAAGCAAACACCGTTGATCGCGTGAAATTGCCCATCCACATTCGCCAGCGCAACCGCCTTCCCCTCCACTTGAACCTCCCGAATCGTCCCCGGCGGCACATCGCCGGTCTTCGCAGCCAGCACAAACCCCATCCCCAATCTCCTCTCTCTTCTTCGCCGTGACCTCTGTGAACTATGTGGCGAGATCTCCTCTTCGATTTTGCGGAGTATAGCCCTCTCGTTTCCGATTTGGCAAAGAAACTCGGATAGATTTCGTTCTGCGCGATGCCCTACAGTGGAACGTTACATTTCCCGGCGCGGAAAAGATCACCCATGAGTGCCAACATACAAAAACGAATCGACGCTCTCCACTGGAACAAAACAGCCGAATCGCTCTCGGCCCGCGGTTATGCTGTTACCGATCCAATGCTTATACCCGAAGAATGCGCGTCCATCATCTCCCTCTACAACGAACCAACCCGCTTCCGCAGCCAGGTGATCATGGAGCGGCACCGCTTCGGCGTCGGCGATTATAAGTACTTCGCGAATCCGCTGCCCGAAATCGTCGCCGATCTTCGCACCCGCGCCTATTCACATCTCGCGCCCATTGCGAACCAGTGGGCGAAAGCCTTTGGTGAACCGAAGCCTCCCTTCCCTATCGATCACATGGCGTTTCTGAAGATCTGTCACAAAGCGGGGCAAACCAAGCCGACGCCGTTGGTGTTGCACTACGAAGCCGGTGGCTACAACTGCCTGCATCAGGATCTTTATGGAGAAATCGCCTTCCCACTGCAAATGGTTTTTCTGCTCGGGCAGCCGGGACGCGACTGGGAAGGGGGCGAATTCCTTGTGGTGGAGCAGCAACCCCGTGCTCAATCCAAAGCCGAAGTGGTTGCCGCGAGTCAGGGCCAGGCCATCATCTTCACCACGCGCTATCGACCCGTGAAAGGTTCGCGCGGCTATTACCGCGCCAATCTCCGCCACGGAGTCAGTCGCGTGCACCGCGGCACTCGCCACACCCTCGGCATCATCTTCCATGACGCCAAATAGCGGCCACCTTCAGCTGGTCGTCTGCGAACTGACCCGCAACTAACGCGTCGGCTCCTGCATGCGCCGCGCGAGTGCCTTCCAATATGTTCCCGGCCGCAGCCGCTGCAATATATCGATCTTTCGCGCATCGCGCCCAATCAAAATGCGCGGCTCGCGGCGTTCCACGCCCTGCAGAACTCTCGCCGCCGCCGCGTCCGGCATCGTCGGCGTCAGTCGATCGAAACGTGCGACGGCTTCATCCCGCGAAGCCGCCGGCGTGTTTGCGCCTAGCCGCGCTCGTCTCGCGATGGGTGTGCGAATCCCGCCGGGATGCACGCACGAAACGAAAACGGATGTCCCTTCCAATTCGTGCCGCAGCGCCTCCGTAAATCCACGCACCGCAAACTTGCTCGCGGAATAGGCGCTTTGCCCCGCCGGCGCGACAATCCCAAACACGCTGGAGATATTCACGATGTGCGCGCGCGGCTCCTTCTTCAGAAGCGGCAGGAAATATTTCACCCCGTACACCACGCCCCAGAAATTAATTCCCATCAGCCACCGCAGATCGTCGAGCGAAATCTCCTCAAACCTGCCGTGCAGCGCCACTCCCGCATTGTTGATCAGCAGCGAGACGCGTCCATGCCTGGCCGCAATATCTTGCGCAAACGCTTGCATGGCGGATTCATCGGAAACATCCACAATATGCGTGGTTAGCTGGACGCCTCTTTCACTCAGCGAAGCAGTTGTCTGTTGCAGTCCCGCTCCATCGACATCCGCCAATGCCAGCGCGGAGCCCGCAACCGCAAGCTGCCGCGCGAGCGCACGCCCGATGCCGGACCCGGCGCCGGTCACAACCGCCACACCGTTGGCTAAGAATGGCATCGATTTCGTCGGCATTCGCTGTCTTTGCTGCGCTGGTCTCAGAAAACTTCCAAACCGCGATTGATCTGTGGCACAGCGGACGCTGGAACCAGCGGAGGCGCGGCCGCCCATCCCGCCAATGTTTTGCGCAATCGCTTTTCCTTCCAGAGAAGCACTGGAAGCATGCGCTTGCCCCGGCGAATCGCGCGTATCGCGGCGTGCGGATCGACCAGGTGCGTCCTCGGAATCTTTACGCCGGACTCTTTCATGACCAGACCAATGGGCAACTCCATCTGATCCTGCGCGAGCATCAGGCGCGCCATCAGGTCCATGCCCGGAGTGACCACGGGGCCGAAGCCGTAGCGCAATTGCGAGGTCCCGATGATGTAGAGATTTTTGTACTCCGCCAGCACGCAGCCCCCATACACCTGCGCCGTGCTGCCTTTTACCTTCACCAGGCCTGGCGGCAAAAATGGGAAGCTCACGTGATAACCCGTGGCGCACACCACGGTGTCGAAATCTTCGCTTGTTCCATCGACGAAATGCACGGTCTGGCCTGCAAACCACGCGATATCTTTTCGCGGCTGAATTCGCCCTTGCTTCATGTAATAGAGCAGCTCGCTGTTGATTGTGGGGTGCGCCTCGAAGATTTTGTGGTCCGGCTCGGGCAAGCCGTAGTCTGTATACTTCCCGATCGCAATGCGCAGAATCGCTCGCAAGAAAATCCGTTGCGCCCACACCGGAACCCACGGCTTGATCAATTCCGCCGACGGAATTCCGAAGAGTGTCTTCGGCAGAAACCAGTAGCCGCGCCGCAAACTGATGCGTGCGGTTTTTCCTACGCGAGCCGCTTCCGCCGCAATGTCGCAAGCGGAGTTTCCGCCGCCAATCACCAGCACGCGCTTCTCTGCCAACTGTGCGGGCGTCCGGTAATCCTTGGAGTGCATGAACTCGCCTGTAAATTCTCCCGGATACTTCGGAAAACGCCGATCCCAGTGATGCCCGTTGCAAACGATCAATCCTTTGTAGATGCGCTTTTCGCCGCTCGCGAGTTCGAGTTCCCAGCGCCCATCCGCCAGCGGCAGCGCCATCACGACCTTTGTATTGAACTGAATGTGCGGCGTAAGCTGAAATTTCAGAGCGTAATCCCGCAAATAATTCAGCATCTGCTGCCGGCTCGGAAAATCCGGATAATCCGCAGGCATCGGATAGTCCGCGTATTCCGTCGTCTTGCGCGAAGAAATAATGTGCACGGTTTCATATACGCCGTGCAGCCAGTTCCCGCCCAGCTCGCGATCCGCTTCCAATTCCTCGTAAGCAATCTTGTGCTCCACCAAAGCCTTAGCCATGCCGAGCCCCACAGGCCCCGCCCCAATCAATGCCATCACAGCTGAGCGATCCGACATTGCCATTCACACACCGGGTGTAGCTCGTTACGCTCCTGCCGCTTTTACCTTGGCGAGAAGCTCGACGAATTTTTGTTTGCGCTCGGCTTGGTCGTGGCCGCCCTCGGCTTCGGCCAGTTGCGTGATGTTCATGGAGCAGAACTTCGGGCCGCACATGGAGCAGAACTTGGCTTCCTTGTAGAAATCGTCGGGAAGATTTTCATCGTGCATGGCTTTCGCGGTTTCGGGATCGAGCGAAAGCTCGAACTGCTTATTCCAGTCAAACAGGAAACGCGCGTAGGAAAGCGCGTCGTCTCGGTCTCGAGCGCCCGGACGATGCCGCGCCACGTCCGCTGCATGGGCCGCAATTTTGTAGGCGATCACGCCTTGCTTCACGTCTTCCGGATTCGGCAGGCCCAGGTGCTCCTTCGGCGTCACGTAGCAGAGCATGGAGGCGCCGTGCCAGCCAATCATGGCCGCGCCAATCGCGCTGGTGATGTGGTCGTAGCCCGGAGCGATATCGATCACCAACGGGCCGAGCGTGTAAAACGGCGCTTCGTGGCACCATTCCATTTCCTTTTCGACTTGCTCCTTGATCATGTCCATAGGGATGTGCCCGGGGCCTTCGATCATTACTTGCACATCGTGCTCCCAGGCTCTTTTGGTGAGTTCGCCGAGGACTTTTAATTCCGCAAATTGCGCTTCGTCGCTGGCGTCTGCGATGCAGCCAGGACGTAAACCATCGCCCAGCGAAAAACTCACGTCGTGCTTCTTGAAGACTTTGCAGATGTCGTCGAAGCGCTCGTACAGGAAATTCTGCTTCTTGTGATGCTCCATCCAGTGCGCCATCAGCGACCCGCCGCGGCTCACGATGCCGGTAATGCGCTTGCGCACAAAGGGAACGTGCTCGCGCATTACGCCAGCATGAATGGTCATGTAGTCGACGCCCTGCTCGGCCTGTTCCTCGATGACTTCCAGCATCAACTCAAACGTCAAATCCTCCGGCCGGCGCACGCGCGAAATCGCCTCATAGACCGGCACGGTGCCCACCGGCACCGGCGATGCCTCGATGATAGCTTTGCGGATGGTGGGGATGTCGCCGCCGGTACTGAGGTCCATGATGGTGTCCGCGCCGTAGTGCACGGCGTGGTGCAGCTTCTTCAACTCTTCGTCAATGTTGGAACTCGTGGCGGAATTGCCGATGTTGGCGTTGATCTTGCACTTGGTGGCGATGCCGATGGCCATCGGCTCGAGATTCCGGTGATGAATGTTGGCGGGGATAATGCAGCGCCCGCGCGCCACTTCGCTGCGAATCAACTCCGGTTCCAGGTGCTCGCGCTTGGCGATGAACTGCATCTCTTCGGTAATGAAACCTTGCCGCGCGAAATGCATCTGCGAAATGTTTCTGTTTCCGTTCGCGGTGGCCGCCGCCGCTTCTCTTTTCTCAATCCAGCTATCGCGCAAAGCCATGACGATCCCCCATAACTCGTGTCCCGCCGCCCGAGGTCCGAGCGGACACACGCTTCCTTACCTGAAGCAGGATTATGGCACCGGCATCCGCAGCCAGCAACCCGCCACGGTTTCGGGCTGGTATTGAGTGGAGCTCGCCGCCGCTAGCACCCGCCTGTTTCTCGGTTTTCCACAGATTCCACAGCGGCGCGAACGATTCACAGAAATCTTACTTGACATATAGCGAAACAAAAGCGAAAATGCCGCGAAGTTAGGGAGTATGCTATGAGCGCTGCTGCGACTTTGCCTCATCAAGGGATCGAAACCGGGATGCAGCCTGAAACCGCAAGTTCTCTCACTGACACCTTAAGGCATTACTGGGGCTACGACGCGTTTCGGCCCGGACAGGAAGCAGTGGTGCGGAGCATTGCAGCGGGACGCGACGCTTGCGTGGTGATGCCCACCGGCGGCGGCAAATCGCTTTGCTACCAACTGCCGGCAGTGCTGGACGCCCGGCGCACGGCGGTGGTGATTTCGCCGCTGATCGCCTTGATGCAGGACCAAGTAGCCCAGCTCGAGCAGAGCGGGATTCCGGCGGCTTTCGTGAACAGCTCCCTGAGCGTGGCAGAACGAAGCCAAATACTGAAGCGCGCCACGGCGGGAGAATTCCGGCTGCTGTATTTTTCGCCGGAACGCGTGGCGCTGGGGGACACGCCCGAGTGGCTGAAGCGCATCCCGGTATCTTTCTTCGCGATTGACGAAGCGCATTGCATCTCCGAGTGGGGCCACGAATTTCGCCCGGAGTACCGGCAACTGAGCCGATTGCGCGAACTCTTCCCGGACCGGCCGATTGCGGCGTTCACCGCCAGCGCGACGCAGCGCGTGCGGCACGACATCATCGAGCAGTTGCGGCTGTGCGACCCGCACAAGCATATCGCCAGTTTCCGGCGGCTGAACTTGCATTACATCGTGCACGAAACCAACTCGCGCACGCAGGAAGAGATGTTGCTGCGAGCGGTGCGGCGGGTCAGCGAAGGCAATGTAATCGTGTACGCGCCGACCATTGCGCGGGTGGGCGAGACGGTTGATGTCCTTGAAGAAAATGGGATAGCGGCCATCGGCTATCACGGCCAGATGGAGGCGAAGGCGCGCCGCGAAAATCAGGAAAAATGGATGAGCGACGAAGTGCGTGTGCTGGTTGGCACGCTGGCATTCGGACTGGGCATCAACAAGGCAGCCGTACGCTCGGTGATTCATCTGTCGCTGCCGAAAAGTGTCGAGCAGTACTACCAGGAAGCAGGCCGGGCGGGGCGTGATGGCTTGCCCGCAGATTGCATTTTGCTGTGGCAGAAAAAAGACCGCGGGCTGCACGCCTATTTCATAGGAAAAATTGAGGATGCTGCGGAGCGCGAGCGATCTTGGGGGCGCTACCACGAGGTGGAGCACTTTGTGCAATCGATGGAGTGCCGCCAGCACCTTGTGTGCAAGCACTTCGGCGAGCAACCCAGGTGGGAACGCTGCGGCACTTGCGACATCTGCGCCGGCACGCCGGATTGGCTTGAAGTGGAGGACACGCGGCCCCGGGGGCGGCGCGCGAAGACCAGCCACACCATACGGGAGAACCGGACTGCAGTCGAAGAGCGTACAGACGGCGCTACATTGTCCGTGCCCGATGCGCAACTACGGGAATACCTGCGCGAATGGCGGCGCAATACGGCGAGAGATTTGGGAGTGGCCGCCTTCGTCGTGTTGCATGACACGGCGCTGGATGCGCTGTGCGCCGCCAAGCCATCTACATTGCAAGCGCTGCGCTTGGTTTCGGGTTTCGGAGACAAGAAGGTGGAGCGTTATGGCCAGGAGATACTGAAGGCACTGCAACGGTTCCATAAGGGCGAACGGGCCAGTAATGACTGGCACACCGCCGCATCGCACCCGCGCGAGGATACGCTGCAGCTTCTCGAAGAGGGACGCACGCTCGAGGAAATAGCGCAGATTCGCGGCCGCAAGGTCAGCAGCGTCGTGGACATGGTCGCCAAGCTGATGGAAGACGGCGAGGTGAAGTTCGAGGCAAAGTGGCTCAGCGCCGAACGTTACGCGCAGATTGCTGCCGCAATTCAACAATTTGGCAAAGAGCGGCTGAAGCCGGTCAAGGAAGCACTGCCGGAGGAAATCACCTACGGCGAGATACGCCTGGTGGCGGCTCATCTGCGCATTCAGCAGAACCAAAAGACAGGCGGCGGTGATTTTGAACCTCGGTGCGGGCCTTCGTAATCGCGCGAAATGAAGCGACGCCCTGGCGAAAACCTTCTTCGCCGTTCCTACGGGACTTGGTGGCTGTGTCGGCGAGCAGAGCAAGGACGGAAGCCTTACGTCACATCACATCTTCGGCTCAGCCATGGGCGGTGGCCGAGGCGGGGGATTTCAGCAGAATGTCGAGGTCATCGGGATGAATGGCGCAGAGCAGGGCGTCTTCGCGCTCGATGTGGCCTTGGCGCACCAGGTTGACGAGAGACTCCTCAAGGCTAAACGAGCCTTTCTTCTTGGTCAGGGCGATTTCCTGATGAAGGTGCTGGAGCGCGTTGCGGCGGACATGATGGCGGGCGCCGTAGCCGACCAGCAGCAACTCGGCTGCGGGAATACGGCCGCCGCCTTTCTTGGGCAGAAGAATTTGTGTGTGGACGGCGGCGAGAGCCATGGCCAATTCCTGGCGGATGGAATTTTGCCGCTCGAGAGGAAAAGAATCGGCGATGCGCGAAACGGTGGAAGCAACGTCCGTGGTGTGCAGGGTGCTCAGAACGAGGTGGCCGGTTTCCGCGGCGGCCACGGCGATGCGCATCGTTTCCGTGTCGCGCATTTCCCCGACGACAATGACGTCTGGCGCCTGGCGCAACGCGGCACGAAGCGCGGTTGGAAAATCGGGCGCGTCGGTGCCTATTTCGACCTGCTCGATGACGCTGCGTACGTGCTGATGCTCATACTCGATGGGATCTTCGATGATGACGATGTGGCGGGCTTCGCGGCGGTTGATGTTGTCGATCAGCGCGGCGAGGGTGGTGGATTTGCCGGCACCCGCGGGGCCACCGATAAGAACGAGACCGCGGGGTAGGTGCGCCAACAATTCGACCGAAGACGGAAGGTTGAGTTCGCGAAGCGCCGGAACTCTGGCCGGCAGGACGCGGATCGCGGCGGCAGCGCGGCCCTGTTCGCGATGGAGGTTGATGCGGAAGCGGCCGAGGCCTTGAACGCGGTAGGAAGAGTCAGCGATGCGCTGCTCGCGATACAGGCGCTGAGCATGGCCGGTCAGAGCGGGAATCACGGCGGCTTCGATTTCCGAGCCATCGAGAACGCTGGGTTCTATCTTGCGCACCTCACCGTCTATGCGCATGCAAGGCGGAGCGCCTTGCACCAGGAGCAGATCGCTGCCGCCGAGAGAAACGACGGTGGCGAGCCAGCGCCCCAAGGGCGAGGTGGGTGAGGAGGTTGCTTCCTGCGATTCGTACGAGTCGTCGGGCTCAGTGGAAAAACGATCGGGTTCGGCGGATTGGTCCACGGCGGTATCCTTTCCGACGATAACACAGAGCCGTCCGGAAGAGCACCGAGGGAGCGCGAAGGAAGCTGAAGCGGGTCGGTACGCTATGCGCTTCGGAGGGTGAGCAACGTAATTTCCGGCGGAACGCCGAGGCGCACGGCGGCGCCGACGGTGCCCAGTCCGCGGTTGACATAGAGCACCGAGAGGGGCGGCTGGGCGTGGCTGGAAGTCGGCGCCTGGCTGCTCGCCGAATAGGTTGCCTCCTTGAGCGCACGGAGATTAGTCGCGGGCATGGAGAGCGGCCGGAAGTACGCGCCGGCAATGTAATCGGTGATAAAGCGCGCGGGACTGAAGCGATGATCGAGGATTTCCACCTGGACTTGCCCGCCGTGGGTGTGCCCAGCCAGCGATAGCTCGATACCCAGCTCCGCGGCACGATTAAAAGTGTTCGGATTGTGCGAGAGCAAAATGTTTGGCATGTCGCGGCGAACCAAGGCGGCCAGGTCAGGAAGCATCTGCAGGCGTTGGCCGCTGAGCGCACGCTCGCGCTGGTAATCGACGCCAAGGAGATTGAATTGCGCGCCGCGAAACGCGAGCTGCACATTTTCATGGCGAAGCAACTTCATGCCTGCCTGCGCAAACAACTCCTGCGCGGCATCTTCGGCGCGGGCGTAGATTTCGTGGTTGCCGTTGCACCCGAAAACGCCGAGAGGAGCGCGAAGCTGGCGGATCTCGTCGATGCAATCGACGAGCGGGTCCGCGGCTCCGGTGATGAAATCTCCAGTGACGACAGCGAGATCGGCACCCAGTTCGTTGGCCATGTCCACCGCGCGGCGCACATCCGCGCGGCTCATGCTGCCACTGAGGTGAATGTCGCTCAGCTGGACAATTTTCAAACCGTCGAGAGCGGGCGGCAACTTGGCAGTGGGGATTTCGACGCGGCGAACGCGGTAATCCAACCGCTCGGCGGCGAATCCATAGACCACGCTAAGAAAAGGAACAGCGCCAGCCAAGGCGGAAGCGGTGCGGAAGAAGTAACGGCGCGAAGGGTCGGGGACCAGTTCCGCAACCGCAGCAAGCGCACGCGTTGCGGTCACCGGGCGGGGCGAGGAGCTTGACGCAGAAGCGGAGGTGCGCCGAACAATAGAGCGCAAGGAAGACCAGAGGCGCTCGATGACGCGAACCAGCTTCACGGCGAAATAGGCGAAGAGCGCGCTGGTAAACCACAGGCCCGCGAACATCGTGATTTTGGCGTCGGGAATCAAGTGCTGGCGGTACCCCATGCGAAATCCGTCGGCCGCGGAGCCAATAATGAGAACCAGCAGGGAGCCGTACACGAGACGCACCGCGACGCGGAGCCAGAGGATGCGCCACTTGGCGGTGGCACGCCAGATGGACCGGTACCAAAATCGCTGGGAGAGAAACAGCGAGGTAAGAAGCGTCAACACGATGGCGCTGCGCACCAGAAACCAGCCCCAGTTCACGGAAATTCTCCTCCAACCAAACATCTAAGTTTACCATGCGGCGGAGTTTTCCTGTGATTTGGGAGTTCGTCTAGTTAACTCACGGTGCCGAGGGCAGTCAGGGAACCAGGAGGGAGGAGGAGGGACCGGCGCCAGGGGTGCGCCGGTCCCCAGGTAGGAACGGTCGGTGAAGATCAAACGCGTTCAGTGTCGCAGGCCGGGGTCACACTGGCGTCAAACGCGTGTGAATTCTCGATGACCTTGGCGGCTTCCGGCGGGGCGACAGCAGGGCTTTCGCGGGGATTTTCGCTGGCGATCCCGAAGCTGCTTTGCTCTTCGGAGCGGTCCGGGCTCATGGTCAGGCCACGACCGTGGCGTACGTCGAGGCCGCGCACCCAGAAAATAATGTCTTCGGCAATGTTGGTGGCGTGGTCGGCGATGCGTTCGAGATGGCGGGTGGCCAGAATGAATTGCATTCCGGAGCTGACTAGCGTCGCTTGCTGGGTCATGGAGGCGAGCAAATTCTCGAAGATGCGGTCGCGGTATTGGTCCACGACATCGTCACTTTCGAGAACTTGCGTGGCCATTTCGACGTTGCGAAAGATAAGTGCGCCGAGGCTCTTGCTGACCATGGCGCGAACGGCAAGAGCCATGGGGACCAACTCCTCCGGAATGCGGGCGCCCGGGATTTCGCACAGGGAAACCGCGCCTTGTGCGAGGTTGACGGCGAGGTCGCCGATACGCTCTAGATCGTTGGTGATTTTCAGCGCGGCCACGATCAGGCGCATCTCGTCGTCAGAGAAGGAGCCGCGGCGCAGCAGGCGTATAGCGTGTTCGTCGATCACGATTTCCATTTCGTTGATGCGCGGCTCAAGCAGAAAGACTTCGCCGGGAAGCGCGGAAGTGCGCGTGCTATCGAGCGAGGTGAGCGCGTCCAGGGCGCGATTCATGGCCCCTTCCACGGTGCGGGCCATGGAGACGAGGTAGTTCACCAGCGCGTCGTACAGCGCTGCCTCGGTGAGTCCGGCTGTGGTGCTCGCCATGGATTAGCCTTCCGTGCGGAAGCGCGCCGACACCTTACACTTCCGCTCGTGAGCAAAAATATGCAGCGCGAACGATTAAAGGTTGATGAAGCGATTGTGAACGAACGGAAACAAAATTGTTTCAGCGTTCGAGCGCGGCCGGACTGATCCTCTACGCGGAAGTGCGGCCTGTGCCGCGGGATGTTCCGCCGGACGGAGTTGCGTGGGAAACGCGCTCGGCGTCGAAGATAGGGACGGAGAAATGGAATTGCGAGCCTCGGCCAACTTCGCTTTCGACCCAGATGCGGCCGCCATGCACTTCGACGATGTGTTTGGCAATGGAGAGACCAAGACCAGTGCCGCCCAGTTCGCGGGAGCGTGCGGCGTCGACTCGATAGAAGCGCTCGAAGATGCGCGGCTGATCGGCGGTGGGAATGCCGATGCCGGTATCGGCAATGGTGAAGACGACTTCGGCGTCGCGCACCTCGGCACTGACCACGATTTGACCGCGCGCCAGCGTGTATTGTGTGGCGTTATCGAGCAAATTCTGCAGGACTTCCGCTAGGCGGCGACGATCGCCTGCGACATCAGGCAAACCGTTGAAGGGCTTGACAGAAATGGCGATTTCTTTTTCGGCGGCGCGATGACGAGAGGTCTCGATGCAGGATTCGATGAGCTGCGCGACGCTGACGCGGCGGATTTCGAGCTCCAGGCGGTCGGCGTCCATTTTGGAGAGCATCAGTAAATCTTCGGTGAGCCGGGCGAGGCGGCGCGAATGCTCAACGATGATTCCGAGAAAGCGCTCGCGATGCTGCGGGTCGTTCATGGCGCCGGCGAGCAATGTCTCCGCGAAACCTTGAATGGCGGTGAGCGGAGTGCGGAATTCGTGCGAAACGTTGGCGACAAAATCGCGGCGCACGCGCTCGAGCTTGCGCAACTCGGTGATGTCGTGAAGGACGACAACGGCTCCGGACGTTTCGCCGGCGCGCACGGCCGCGACGGTGGCCGCGAAAAAATGCTGGCGCAGCGTCCCAGTGACGATTTCGGATTCGACGCGGGGCTCGCCGGCTAAGACTTTTCTCACCGCTTCAATCATTTCCGTCTGGCGCACCACTTCCACCAGCGCGCTCCCCGATTTCGGGAGCGCGTGCAGCTCCAAAATTTCCGCAAAGCTGTGATTGGCGAAGACCAGCCGCTCCGCGGCGTTCACCACCGCGACGCCTTCCACCATGCTGCCGAGGATTGCGGAGGAAAGATTGCGCTCTTCGGTTAGCGTGCGAATGGTCTGGTCGAGCCGCGCTGCCGTCTGATTCAGCGAAGCGCCGAGTTTTTCTAGCGCGTCGCCGGAGCCATCGCCCGGGAGCGGTCGAAAATCGCCTTCGGCGACACGGCGCGAAAATTCCTCGAGGCGCTCGATGCGCGCGGAGAGGCTGAGGGAGACCAGGAGCGAAGCGGCTCCCGCAAGCAGCAGGATGATGAAGGACGCGAGCCACAGGCTGCGGCGGAAGGAGCCAAGAAGCTCCTGAATGGTGGCGAGCGGAATGGCGAAACGCAGCACCACGGGGTGCCCGGCGCCGACGTCTTGCTTCACGGCGTAATAGAGCAGGTCGCGATTGATGGTGACGCTGTGACGCGTGGACTGGCCTTCGCCTTTGGCCAGGGCATCGCGGATTTCCGGGCGGCCGGCGTGATTTTCCATGGTGCGGGGATCGGACTGCGAATCGGCGAGGACCAAACCGTCTGGAGTGATGACCGTGACGCGCGCGCCGCTGGCGGCCATTTCTGCTACCCATTTTTGCAGCGCGTTGAATTCTTCGGG
>Ga0210408_10004239_pt1 | contig 12885 bp, 10 predicted proteins | sample IncBWH4MmetaG_FD_155471 | JGI IMG/M metagenome (GOLD analysis project Ga0210408, IMG submission 155471) | Forest soil microbial communities from Barre Woods Harvard Forest LTER site, Petersham, Massachusetts, United States - Inc-BW-H-4-M | ecosystem: Environmental > Terrestrial > Soil >...
TCGCAGGCTACCTGCACTCGGCTGAGCGCTGGCAGGCACACCCCGGAGCGCTGCCTTGAAGCGGCATTTCGCTTCCTGCTCGACCGCGAACCCAAGGAATCGATCCTGCGGCGCTTCGATGTGGCGGTGATCTCACGCTACTTCCCGGAATTCGAGCGAGAGTTGCCGCGCTACCTGCCTCAGCTTTGAGGAGGGGCAAGGCACTCAGCTACCGTTAACCGGCCGCCGCATACACCCGATAAGGCTTTGTTTTCCAAAGATTCCTGGCTGTTGTGATTTGTGCGACCTTGCCCTCTTGTTTCCCAAGTCTGGGGCTAGGGGTGCTCCCCTAAGCTCTGGCCGGTGAGAAGCCCACTAGCGTCGGCCGGGGGGAGGCTTGGGGAAGCCTGTCGGTCGGGGGGTGCTTTGCACAGTCAACCTGTATTGCGCTTGCTTTTCGCCTCGATTGCGATTGCGGCTGCCGTTGCGCTTGCCGGATGCAACTCGGAGAGCACTGTTGCTGTGAACGGGCGCCACATGCAGCCGCTGTCCGAGCGCATGGTTGCGGATCTCGAGAGCCGCAACATGGCGAAGGAATCGCCGATCCTGGTGCGGATCTTCAAGGAAGAATCGGAGCTGGAAGTCTGGAAAGTCGACAAGACCGGCCGCTTCGCGCTGCTGCGGACCTATCCCATCTGCCGGTGGTCGGGCGACTTGGGGCCGAAGATTGCGCAGGGTGATCGGCAAGCCCCCGAGGGCTTCTATCCGATCACGCCCGGTCTGATGAATCCGAATTCCAACTACTACCTTGCCATCAATACCGGGTTCCCCAATGCCTACGATCAGGCAAATGGCCGGACTGGCCAATTCCTGATGATCCACGGCGATTGCGCCTCGGCCGGCTGCTACGCCATGACCGACGAGCAGATTGCCGAAATCTATGCGCTCGCCCGCGAAGCCTTCTTCGGCGGCCAGAAGGCGTTCCAAATCCAGGCCTACCCGTTCCGGATGACTCCGCTCAACATTGCAAGGCATCGCAACTCGGAGCACATGGCCTTCTGGCGCATGCTCAAGCAAGGCTACGACTATTTCGAGATCACGCGGCAAGAGCCCAAGGTCGATGTCTGCGACCGGCACTACGTGTTCAATGCGCAATCATCTGGCAAATTCAGCCCGGCCGAGCGTTGCCCGGCCTACAGCGTGCCACAGGAGATCGCATCGGCCGTTCGCAACAAGGAGCGGCGGGATGACGCCCAGATCGCGCAGCTCGCCAGCCGTGGAGTGGCTACTGTCGCCACCACGACGGGCGGGCAAGGCGGGATGAATCCTACGTTCCTCGCGGCGGTGAGAGCAAACGGCGGGCCGGGCACCGACATTCGCACCGCCGCAGGCACGATCCCCGGGCACGTGCACCCACCGGCCGAGCCGTCTCCAGGGTTCACCACCGCGAGCCTGTTCAGCTTCGCTTCTCCCGCATCGAGACCCACGCAAGTGCAGGTGGCCTCGGCAGCACCCACCTCGGGCAGCACCGGCGGAGCGTTTGGCAACCTGTCCGGTTCCAAGCGCGACACTCAGAGCACCGAGACGCGCGGAACGGGTGCGCAAGCTCCGCAACCAAAACCCGCGCCAGCCGCAACAACGGCAGGCGCCGGGCACACGAGATCCACAGGCGCTACTGCCGCGAAGGGCGATACCAAGCCAGCAGCTGAAGGCAAGAAGATCGCCGCGGCCAAACCGCAGCCTTCGCCTCCGCAGAAGACAGCGAGTGCCGAACCAGAAGTGAGGTCCGCGAGCACCACGAACCTCCTCAGCGGCGCGGCCCCGACGGTGCCGGCCGGCAGCTTTGACACCCGCTTTGGGTTCTCGCGTTAGCCCTACTGCATCAAGCCTCGCTTTGAGTGAAAGCTGCGCAGCAGCGCGGTGAAGCTGTGGCGGGGGAGTCGGGTTCTCCAGAGGATGCGCTCCCTCCGGGGCGGCCGGGGGCGGCCGGGGCACCGCTCCACGCTGTTGCGCGTGAGCCCAGTGCGCAATAGCCTTTCGCGATACAGGTCGAGAAAGCCCTGGCAGTCATCGACAATAGTAGCGGGAGGATTGAATGGATACGCCGCAGCTCACCCGGCCGTTTCGGCGCCGGGCCGTTCTCAAAGCTGGCGTCGCGATGGCCGCGGCGCAGGTGGCCTCGCCATTCCTCGTCAAGGCGCGAGGCGAAACGCCGGTGCGGATCGGATTGGTGGATCCTTTGACCGGCGTCTATGCCGCCATCGCACAGGGCGAGCTCGATGGCGCAAGGGTCGCGATCGACGAGGTCAACAAGCAAGGAGGAATCCTCGGCCGACCGGTCGAGCTCCTGGTCGAGGACTCGGCCAATGACGTGGGGGTCGGCGTGCAGAAGACCCGCAAGCTGATCGAGCGCGACGGGGTCAACTTCATCATCGGCGACGTGAACTCCGGCATCGCCATCGCCATGGCGCAAGTCACCAGCGAGAAGAAGGTGCTTCATATCGTTTCGGGCGGCCACACCGACCCGATCACCGGCTCGAGCTGTACGTGGAACGTTTTCCGGGTGTGCAACTCGACGACCATGGATGCCAATGCGATCGCCGACACGCTGATCAAAACCTTTGGCAAGAAGTGGTATTTCCTCACTCCCGATTATGCCTATGGCCACTCGGTGCAGGCGGGGTTCGCGAAGAAGCTTCAGGCGCAGGGAGGAACGTTTGCGGGATCGCTGATACCGCTCGGCACGACCGACTACTCGGCGTATCTGATCAGCGCAAAAGCCTATGGGCCGCAGGTGCTGATCGACGTGATGGGCGGAGGCGATCAGGTTTCCAGCCTGAAACAGTTTGCTCAATTCGGGCTGAACAAGCAAATGGCCATCGGAGGCGCGCTGTTCGAGCTGGAAAGCTTGCGCGCAGTACCGGATGAGGCGCGGCTGGGCTGGTGGACCATGGAATGGTGGTGGGATCAGCCGAACACGCCGCATGTCGCCGAGTTCAATGCCAGGATGAAGGCGCGTACGGGCCGTGCCGCGACTGCACGTAATTGGTTCGGCTACGCTTCGGTATGGACGTTGGCACTGGTTGCAAACCAGGAGCGCACGCTCGAGGCGGTGAAGCTCGCGCGCGCGCTTTCCGGATTCAAGCTGCCGCCGCAAGTCGCGCTGCAGCCCGGCGCGCCCGAGTTTCGCGCCGGGGATCATGAGCTCATGAGCACGGTGTTCGTGGGCGAGGCGCATCCGCCCAAAGGCGATCCGGACAACATGTTTACGGTGAAGGACCTGGTGCCTGGGGCGCAAGCTGCGGGTCCGGTCGAGGAGACCGGCTGCAAGATGCAATGGCCGGCGTAGCCCGGCGTTTCTCGCGTGGTAGGACGGGTTAGATTAGCAAGCCAAGTCGGCCGCGCCGATTTGGCGGCGTAACCCGCCGGCCGCGCACGCGGCGGATTACGCTTGCGCTGATCCGCGTTGCGCGTCATGCCGTTCATGCGAGCATGTATTGCTCTCAGCGAAGGCAGGTTGAGGCAAGACCGTGCCAACATGGCACATTCGGTGTTTACTGGATCGTCCGCATACGCGGACGATGACGACCGAGAGTATAGTCGACATGCTGACGCGTCGCCGCGTGATGGCACTCTGCGCCGCACAGATAATTGCGCCGAGCTTTGGCGTTGGCGCGGCGCGAGCACAAACACCGAAGTCAGGCTTCCCGCATAAACCCGTGCGCATCATTGTGCCGGTCGCCGCAGGCGGCCCCACGGACCTGGTGGCGCGCATGCTCGCCGATAAGCTTTCAAAGCTCTGGGACCAGCAGGTGTTCGTCGAGAACAAGGGCGGCGCCGGCACCAACCTCGGTAATGAAACCGTGGCCCGGTCCGATCCCGACGGATACACGGTGTTGTTCGGGACTGCCTCGCTTGCCGTGAACACCAGCCTCTACCGATCTCTGAGCTACGATCCCATTGCGGATTTTGCGCCGGTCTCGCTGGTCACCCAGCTTGCTTATTTCGTGTTCGTCCCGAACTCCTCGCCGGCGCATTCGATGCAGGAGTTCATCGCGTACGCCCAGTCGCGTCCCGGCAAGCTCACCATCGCGTCCCCCGGCACGGGCAGCGCACCGTTCCTGGCCGAGATGCTGTTTCTGCAGATGGCCGGCATCAAGATGACGCACGTTCCCTATCGCGGCGCGTCCCCCGCCTTCACCGACCTCATACCGGGTCGCGTGGACTGCTATTTCGGCAGCGGCGGACTGCTGTCCTACGCGCGCTCGGGTGTGGTTCGCGTTCTGGCGAGCAGCGGAGCGAAACGAGATGCGGCGGCCCCGGAGCTGCCGACCATCGCAGAGGCGGGCGTCCCGGGTTACGACGTGACGGCCTGGCAGGCGCTGTTCGTTCCGTCCAAGACGCCACCTGATATCGTCCGCAAGATCAGCGCCGATACCAATACGGCTCTCCGCGACCCGACGATCAGGGACGAGTTGGCCAAAACCGGCTACGTGGCCGACGGCTCATCGCCGCAGGAGCTGGAGCAGTTGCTTAAATCCGAGATTGCCAGATGGAGCGCCGTGATCAAGTCGGTCGGCCTGAAGATTGATTAGGGCAGCGATGCCAGCGGCGTCGTAGCCCGGATGAACCGTGAGCGACATTGCGAAGACGCAATCCGGGCTACGGCCGAGGCACGAAGGCGTGGATGCGCGAGTCAAGCCCAGGGTCAAGCCCGCGCATAATGGTGTCACCTGAGCGCGGCTCTTTCCCGGCATTGTTGCGGCTTCCATATAGGCTGTCATGTGTGGACGTGTCATTCAAAGCAGCGGACCGCTGCGCTACGCCTTCGTGGACGGGATGAACGTGCGGGACAGCCGCGTGAGCAATTACCCGCCACGCTGGAATGCGGCGCCCAGCCAGGAACTGCTTGTGATCCGGCGCAATCGCGATACCGGACAGGTGTCGCTCGATGCGCTGCGCTGGGGATTGATCCCGTACTGGTGCAAGGACCCGAGCGGTGGGCGCAAACCGATCAATGCCAAGGCCGAAACGCTGCGCACACTGCCCAGCTTCCGCGAGGCTTATCGCAAGCGACGCTGCATCGTGCCGGTCGACGGCTTCTTCGAGTGGAAGGCAATCAAGGGACAGAAAGCGAAGCAGCCTTTTGCAATCGCGATGAAGGACGGCTCGCCGTTCGGAATCGCCGGCCTTTGGGAGAATTGGAAGGATCTCAAAACCGGGGAATGGATCCGCACCTTCGTCATCATCACCACAGATGCCAATACGCTTGTCGCAGACATTCATGACCGCATGCCGGTGATACTGGCGCCGTCGGACTATACGCGCTGGCTCGGGGACGAGCCCGACCCGCACGATCTCATCCGGCCATTTCCGTCCGAGGCGATGCGGATGTGGCCGATCTCGACACGCGTCAACAAGCCCGAGAACGACGACGCTACGATCCTTGATCCGGTCGAGCCGGGCGCGGACGCCGCTTAGGCATCAGTCCATTTTGATGCGGCGGTGCACGAAGGCGGCCATGCGCTCGAACATGTCGCCGGTCTTGGAGAGGTCCGGCGAGTGCCCCGCATGGCGCTCGGCATCGATATATTCCAGCGTGATCTCGCCGCCGGCCTTGTGATAGTTCGCGACGAAGCGCTGCGGCTCATTCCCGGGGAAGCTGGCGTCGGCGTCCTTGTAGTCGTGCAGCACGTCGCCGCGGCCCTGGAACCAGACCGCCGGCGGGGTTTCAACCTTTTCGCCACGCTCGAGCGCCAGCATCGGGTTGCCTTCGGCCATGTTGGCCTCGCTGCGCCAATAGGCGTCCTGGCGCGGGATGATGGATTTCGGCCATTCCGGCGGATTGGCCCCGGCGAGGGCGCGCTGGGCGTGGCGGTAGCGGCTCAACGGATTGATCACCGGCCATGACATTACCACGCAACGGACGTTCGCATCCTGCGCGCTCGAACCGGGAGGCAGCGGGATCGCGGCATAACGGGAATCCCGCGGCCGCATGGCGACGAGCATGGCGAGATGTCCGCCGCTCGACTGGCCCGAGAGGCCCACAAGGTCCGCGCGCGTCTTCAGCGTGCGGCCACTGAGCTTCGCCCAGCGCACCGCATAATTGATGTCCTGCACGGAGGCCGGATAGGGGTCCTCGTTGCCCGAGCGGAAATCGAGGGCGATCGAGACGATGCCATGCGTTGCCATGGCCTGGTGGCGCAGGCGCTCGGTGGTGCGGTCGCTCAGGCACCAGGCGCCGCCGTGGCATTCGACCAGCGCCGGGAACGGCCCCTCCCCTCGCGGACGGAATACACGCGCGAGCAGCGGCTTGTCTCCATGGCGGAGGTACTCGATGTCCTCCACGTCGAATTCATGGGTTCTGGCTTCGAGGACTGCAGTCGTCATGGCAAACCACCTGTTTCGGAATTGCGAGCTTGAGCCATCATCGCGCAGTGCAGCCGTGACCGCAATGTCCCGTGCAAGCCGCCGGAAGCCAGCGAATTCGACGGGGCGTGCCGCGCTCGGGCTCCGCTCGCTACGCTCGTAGCCCCGGAATGACGGCGTAGAGCGGTTTGAGAATACCTGCGCTAAACGTGCCTATTCGCAGAACTTGCACGGCGGAAAGTCGCGGCTGTAGACCGGCTGCTGCAGGAACTCGGCTTTATTGAACTGTCCGAACTGGCTGACGTTCGGATAGGTCTTGATCACCGTGTTCCACAGCTCATCCTTGTCGTAGCCGAACATTTTCTTCTTCTCGATCTTCTTGATGTAGATGTTCTGCACCGGATTGCGCAGGTCGTCGAAGCTCACGGGACCGCGCAAGGTATCGAATTTCATCGCGCTGAGCTGCTTGATGAATTCCGGGCCGCCAGGCCATTTGCCGTTGTTGCGTTTGAGGACCTCGTGAATCATGAGAGCGGTGGTGTAGTTCGTTTCCGAATAGTACGACGGCACCTTGCCGTATTTGGCCCGGTACTTCTTCACGAATTCCGCGTTCCTGGGCGTGTCGAGCGCTGCGCTGTATTGCAAGGCCGACACGTGGCCGAGAACCTCATCGCCCATCGCCGGCAGCACGAACTCATCGTAGCTCGTCCCGCCGCCCAGCACCGGCTTCTTGTTGCCGGCTGCGGCCAGCTGCTTGGGAAACTGGAGCGACATGGGCCCTGCCATCAGCGTGAGAACAGCGTCAGCATCCTGCTTGAGATTGGGAATGTAGGGGCCAAAGTCCTTGGTGCCGAGCGGTGGCCAGAGCTTCTGGATGATGCGGCCGCCGCAACTCTCGAACGCCTTCTGAAATCCGCCGATGACTTCGTAGCCAAACGCATAGTCGGCGCCGACCGCAGCAATCTTCTTGTATCCCTGATCGCAAGCCCATTGCCCGAAGGGATGGTTGGGCTGCGAGCTCGTCCAGCCGGTCCTGATGAGATAGGGAAACTTGTCGGCATCGCGTTGGGTCAGGTCATCGGATGCCGCGACCGGGATGATGTAGATGGACTCGCTCGTGCTGAGCGGGGCCAGCGCGTAACCGGTCGAAGCGAGCAGTCCGCCCACGAACGTCTGGACCTTGTCCTGCAAGACCAGCTTTCTCACCTTGGTAACCCCGGTGTCGGGCTTGCCCTGTTCATCCTCGACGATGAACTTCACCTGCGCCCCGGCGAAGTCATTCTTGACCTCGTCGAGATACATCTGAAAGCCGTCCACCATGTCCTTGCCGACCTGGGCAAAGATTCCAGTGGTCGGGGCGAGAAAGCCGATGCGCAGCTCCTCAGCGCCGACGCTCGCATGCGAGCAGACGAGGAGCGCGAGCGCGCATCCCAAGCTGGGCCACGATCTTTTTGCCGTACAGTGACTCATGTTCATCTCCCTGGTGATTCCGTTCAGCTGGGCACGACAGCGAGCTTCTTCGAGTTCGGGCGGCCCGAAGCGCGACCGTGGCGAATTCGCTCCGCAATGCCCATCACGCCCATTGGAAGGTAGAGAATGGTCAGCACATAGACTGCACCGAGGACGTACTGCCACCATGGCACAACCGTGCTTAGATACTCGCGCATGCCGAACACGATGAAGCACCCGATGACCCCGCCCACCAGAGTTCCGGCGCCCCCGAGAACGGCCATCAGCAACGCGTCGACGGAAGTGGTCAATACCACGTTTTCCGGGCTAACGATCCCGGCGGTGTGAGCCCACAGCACACCGGCAAGTCCGCCGAACGCTCCTGCAATCACGAACGCGATGTATTTATGGAGCCAGGTATTGTAACCGAGAATTCGCATGCGAAGCTCGCGTTCCCGTATTCCCAGAAGGCTCGCTCCGAAGGGTGAGCGCACCATCACATACATCGCCAACAGCGATAGCGCGAAGAACCCGAGAACGAGGTAGAAAAATGTAACATCGTGGGAGAGATCAATGCCGAACTTGGGCCGCGCGCTCAAATTGATCCCGTTATCGCCGCCGGTGAGAGAGTTCCAGCGATAGGCCAGACCCCACACGCACTGGCCAAGCGCAAGCGTAATCATCAGGAAATACACGCCGGTTGCACGCACCGCGAGCAGACCGAAAAATGCCGCGAGCGCCGCCCCGGCCAGAATCCCGAAGAGAACCACCAGCCAAAAATCATACCCCAGTCCGAACTGGTATTTCGTCGCCAGAACCGCCGTGACGTAGGCGCCGATCCCGAGGTAGGCCGCTTGCCCCAGGGATGCGAGGCCGGTGAAGCCGAGCAGGATATCGAGGCTCATCACCAGGATCGAGAAGGCCAAGGCACGCGTGACCAGCAAGATGACGAAGGAGCTCGTGAACGGAACGACGAGTGCAAGCGCGAGAACGGCAGCGACGACTGCCAGGATCTTGGCCCATTGGCTCTGCATCGATCCTCTTCATTCCCTTCCGAAGAGCCCGGTCGGCTTTACCGCCAGAATGACCGCCATCGGCGCATAGAGAGTGAAGTAGGAAATCTCGGGAAACAAGGCTTTCCCGAAGTTGTCCGCCAATCCCACCAGCAACGCTCCGATTGCGGCTCCACCCAGGCTGCCCATGCCCCCAATGATCACCACCGCGAACGCAAGCGGCAGGATCTCGAAGTCGAGCCCGGGGTAAACGCCAAGAAAAGCCCCTCCGATCACCCCGCCGAGTGCCGCAAGGAACGCCCCGAGCGCAAATACCAGCATGGAGATACGCGAGGTATCAATGCCTATACCCCGCGCCATCTGCGCATCGTCTACCGTCGCGCGGACCGCGGCGCCCATCCGGGTCTTCTCCATCGCCAACCACAGGATGAGACCGATGGTCAGCGCGGTCGCGATCATAAAGATGCGATAGAGCGGAAGATAAATCCCTCCAACCACGACGCTCCTGGTCAGGAGCTCGGGTGGATTGATATCGAAATTGTTTCCGGACCAGATGTCCAGCGCCGCCTGCTGGAACAGAAAAGCAAACCCCACGGTCAACAACACCTGCCGAAGAGGATCAAACCCGAGGGGTCGCAAGAAGACGCGCTCCATGCAAAGGCCCAGCACGGCAATGGCCAAAGCTGCAACAGGCAATGCCAGAGCCCATGATCCCGTGGTCCAAATTACGGACAGCGCAACGTAGCCGCCCAGAAGAAAATACGATCCGTGCGACAGATTGACGATGCGCATGACCCCGAAGATGAGCGACAGCCCGCTGCCCAGCAGAAAGAGGAGCGCGCCGTATGAAATGCCGTTGAAGGCCTGAATCAACCAGAAATTCGTATTCATGCGTGTCAGGGTTCCGGGCACGCTCGCAGCCAAAAGGGGTATCCGCTCAATAGACTTGGAGGCTGGGCAAAGGCGCTCTCCTCCAAATTATTCGACCCGCGCAAAATCTCGCGCGCCGTGCCCGCTTCGGCTTTCCGCGTGGGCCAAACCTGTCCTCGGCTCCGATCGGGGATCGCCATTGATGCTGCGTACCTCTCTTTAGCTGCACGCGAGCGATTTTGCCCACCCTACAGCATGGACGCATCTGCGGCGCAACAGCGCGGCTCGTCTCGCGCATCGGCAGTTCACCGGGACCGAACGGGCGCGAGTATTCGGGTGAGTGCGTCGAGCGGTAATGCGTGGGCCATTCGGCCATCTCTCCCGACCATGGTTTCCGCCGCGGTGAGCGCGTTGAGAATGGCTTCTTCGGTCGCCTCCACCGCAGCCTCGAATAGGCTGTCCATGGCGCCGGGATCAATCATCTCGACCTGATGCACTGAACGCCTTGGCGGGACACGGTTACGGACGGAAAAGCAAAGGAAGATGTCTCCGCTGCCGCTCGCGCCAATCGAACCCACCCGGGCGAGACCGAGCGCTGCGCGCCGCGCCACGCGCTCGCACTGCTTGCCGAGAAGAGGCGCCGTGGTCGCGAGCACCACGATGATCGATCCCTGATCGCGGGGTTCGTCATAAGGCGAAGGGATATGCTTGAGCTCCCGGCCGAGAGGAATCCCCGCAATCGTCAGCTGTGACCGCAATCCATAATTCGCCTGGACGAGCGCTCCGAGCATCCAGCTGGCCTTGCCCTGCCGCACCACCCGCGATGCGGTTCCGGTACCTCCTTTGAACTCGTGGCAGATGGACCCGGTCCCACCCCCAATGTTGCCTTCGGCCAAGCGACCGCCGGTCGCGCTTTCGAGTGCTGCAAACACCAGGTCGCGCGTGATGGGAAATGTTTCCGATTCGCTGAGCCAGGTGTCATCCGTTTCCGCGACGACGGGCAGCAGGGTCGGGTCGCGCACGTCGGATTTCACCGCGTAGGCGCAGAGGGCATCGCGCACGACGCCCACGCTGCACGTGCTGGTCAGCGCGATCGGGCTTGTGAGCAATCCTTGTTCGGCGAGCCACAGGCTGCCGGTCATCTCCCCATAGCCATTGAAGCAGGAAGACCCGGCAAAGACTGCCGAGCGAAAGATGTCGGCTTGCGGCCACAGCACCGTCACCCCCGTGCGCAGTACGTGAGGTTTGTCAACGCAAAGCGTGGAGTAACCCACCCGCACGCCGGCAACGTCGGTAATCGCATTGTTTGGGCCGGGCCGCAGTCGCCCAATGGTGATGCCGAGATCGCGCAGCCTGCCGCGTTTCATGTGCCCCCTACTTGTACCCTCTCGGGCCCGGACGGATTTCGATCTGCCGTCTTGGACAATAGCAAGCGGCCAGAGGTCCCGTCATTCTCTGTGCCGATCGGACGGGCAGATCTAGCACAGCTGCCCTGCTTTTGAGCGCACTCTCAACGGACGACATCGGCGTGTGCAATCGCTGAATCTGCTCAATGTCCGCCCACGCAGTTGGCATGCACAGTGCACACTCCCGGCGATGTGCATCCAAGCCGTCAACTGCGCGCAGGGAGAAAAAGCCTATGAGTCATGCCGCCGCAAAAACCGTTCTCACCGGCTGCCTTGCCCCGATGGACAAGGACGCACTCGACACACTGATCGCGAAGGGCAAAGCCGATCCAAAGGCATCAAGACGCTTAAATGCAAGACCGTTGCCGAGGGCAGTTTTCGGCACCTTAATTTCATTCGCAACTTGCCGGCCCTCCAAAGAGATCTGGGATGGACATCCCTGCTGCAGCTTTTCAGCAAGCCGCGAGTTCATCGCAGCCTCCGCAAACAGTGGCCGAGCAGGTCTTTCTGGCTACCGACGCGGCGAAGTTGATGCAGGAGATGGGTCTCAGCCTGCCCGCAAGCTCGTATAAATCATTCTCCGTAATGGGAAAGACATTCGATCCGACCCAGCCCGATGCATATATGAACAGCTTCAATATCAAGCGCGGCTAGCCCTCACGGAGGCCCTCGGAGGTTCCCGTCGAGCTGGCACTCAAGCGCGTGTGGGCCATGAGGTGCCACGGCCGCCTTGATTGCGCCTTGCAGCTGGTATGTATCGGTGGGGCAGGATGGGCACACGTGCCTTAGCTGATTTGGTATGGGGCTGACGGGCCGAATCCGTGATGGGGCAGCAGCAGTTCGCATATAAGCTGACATGTGCGCTTGCGGCCACATTCATGGTGCTGGCCACGGGCGCCGGCGGTCGTGCGGAAGAGTCGCTCCGCTTCCCCGATCTGCAAGCTGGATCCGGTCCGCAAGTCAGGCCAGCCGCGACGGCCGAGAAATTGCCAAGCCGGACTGAGGAAGACCCCGGTTTGTCCGAATGGATGACTTTGCCGGCGGTTTCCGAGCCGGCATATTGGTCCTCCTTCGACTTCAGTATCGGTGCAAATGTCCGGGCCGGCACTTCTTTCGACCGCAATAACGCGCCCTCGTCGAGCGCAGCCGCGACTCCCACCGATCAGCTCAGGGTGGGTAGCAGCTATCTTGGAATTCAAATAGAGAAGAATGTGCAGGTGCTCGAATCCCTTCGACGTACTGACTGTCCAACTGAGGATGAGTGTGCGGAGTACTCGGGACTGCCCAAATCGCGTCAGCCGAAGGCATCCGCGAGGAATTTCAAGCCGCCGTTCATCGGCCTGTCCATCACAAGACCGGTTGAATGATCAACTCGGGTTGAGACGGGTCAACCGGCCGATCGCGTGAAGGCCCTGTAGGGTGCACAAAGGCGCGCATCCTCAGAGATGGTTTCGCCGTCGGACCGCTCGGACCCGCGTGGGCACGGCGCGCGAGGTTGGGCAATAACGGAGCCCATCAGATGGGCGCGCCTTTACCCACCTACAGCGCGTCGGTAAAACCGGCGGCGCTCCACCGTTTACTGAATGGATACCTTGTACCCGGGAGGTCGCCGATACCTTGGAAGAGGGGAGCGGGGCTCCCACGAACTTGCCACATAAGTCGAGGACAAGGGGAGCCTGGATTCGCCGGACCGTGAGCCGGCCGAACACGGTTTGTGCTCAGAGAGGCCAGCAGCTGGGATCTGATCCATGCAGGCGAAAACATTGATCGCGAGTGCGATAGCCGTGTCGGTTGCTGCC
>Ga0210408_10004241_pt1 | contig 12874 bp, 7 predicted proteins | sample IncBWH4MmetaG_FD_155471 | JGI IMG/M metagenome (GOLD analysis project Ga0210408, IMG submission 155471) | Forest soil microbial communities from Barre Woods Harvard Forest LTER site, Petersham, Massachusetts, United States - Inc-BW-H-4-M | ecosystem: Environmental > Terrestrial > Soil >...
GACACCCTCCCCCACCAGCCATTGCACCCCGGCCGCGAACCGCACCGCCTCACGCACGTGACGCACCCAGTAGTGGGCCGAGCACAGCTGGTCGCTCGAGGCAAGACCCCCGGTGAGGTTGGAGATCACGGGGATCCGCGGCTCACTGAAGGCCACCCCCTCGGCGACCCTCCCAAACTCCTCCAGCATCCCCTGCATCCGCGGCGAGTGAAATGCGTGGCTGACCCGCAGGCGCTTGGTCTTGGCGCCCCGCCGCTCCCACGCCCCCGCCAGCTCGAGCACGGCCTCCTCATCGCCCGACAGCACAACCGAACCCGGGGCATTCACCGCCGCCAAAGCAACCCGGCCCGCAAAACCCTCGAGCGAGTCCAACACCTCCCCCTCGGTGGCCCCCACGGCGACCATCGCGCCGCCCCTTGGCAACTCACTCATCAACCGGCCACGGGCCGCCACCAGCCGGCAGGCATCCTCGAGTGAGAACACCCCCGCCACGTGCGCCGCCGCCAGCTCCCCGACCGAATGGCCGATCAGGAAATCGGGACGCACCCCCCACGCCCGCACGAGGCGAAACAAGGCAACCTCGAGCGCAAACAACCCCGGCTGCGCGTACATCGTGTCCTCCAGCAAGCCGCCCGGGGTCCCCCCGGTGGGCTGCCCGCCGCCAAGCACAATCTCCTTCAGGTGGCACTCCAGGTGAGGATCCAGGTGGGCGCAAACCTCGTCGAACGCGGCCCGGAACACCGGGAACACCTCGTACAGCTCGCTGCCCATGCCCGCTCGCTGGGCGCCCTGGCCGGTGAACAGGAACGCCGTGCGACAGCCACCCTCGGGGGCGACACCTTCCACCTCCATCCCTCCACCTTCACCACGGGCAAGCGCATCCAGCTCGGCTAGCAACTGCTCTCGGTCCTCCCCGAGCAGCACCGCCCGGTACTCGAACGCCGTGCGGCCCGCCAGCCCCAGTCCGACGTCCTCGGGCCTCAGCTCGGGATCGCCCGCGACGAAACGTCCCAGCCGCACGGCCTGGGCGCGCAGGGCCGCCGCGCCGCGGCCCGACACGACCCAGGGCACGACCCCCAGACGCGCGGCGGCGGTGGGGGAGATGGACTCGATGGCGGGGGTGGTCGCGGTGGGGGAGATCGGTGCAGTGGATGAGACAGGCGCGGCGGGGGTCGGCGCGGCGGGTGAGACAGCCGCGGAGGTCACCTCCGGTGGGGCCAGCGCGGGGGCCTGCTCGAGAATCGCGTGCGCGTTGGTACCGCTCACCCCGAATGACGAGACCGCCGCTCTGCGCGGCTCACCATTGGCGGACCACGGTACCTCCTTGGTCAGCAGCGACACGGCCCCCGCGTCCCAGTCCACGTAGGGCGAGGGCTCGTCCACGTGCAGCGTCATGGGCAGCACACCGTGGCGGAGGGCCATCACCATCTTGATCACCCCGGCCACCCCCGCGGCGGCCTGGGTGTGGCCGATGTTCGACTTCAGCGACCCCAGCCACAGTGGACGGGACTCTGGGCGCTCGCGGCCATAGGTCTCCAGCAGCGCCCCGGCCTCGATCGGATCGCCGAGCGTGGTGCCCGTGCCGTGCGCCTCCACCACGTCCACCGCGGCGGCGGAGAGCCCCGCGTTGGCCAGCGCCTGACGGATCACCCGCTGCTGGGCGAGGCCGCTCGGGGCGGTCAGCCCGTTGCTCGCCCCATCCTGGTTGACCGCGCTGCCGCGCACCACCGCCAGCACGGGATGGCCGTTGCGCCGCGCATCGGAGAGCCGCTCCAGGAGCAGCATGCCCACGCCCTCGCTCCAGCCCGTGCCGTCCGCCCCCGCCGCGAACGGCTTGCAACGGCCATCGGGCGCCAGGCCACGCTGGCGGCTGAACTCCACGAACATCCCCGGGCCCGCCATCACGCACGCCCCTCCGACCAGCGCCAGGGAGCACTCTCCCCCGCGCAGCGCCCCACACGCCAGGTGCAGGGCCACGAGCGAGGAGGAGCACGCGGTGTCCACCGTCACGGCGGGACCCTCCAGGCCAAAGGCGTAGGAGAGCCGCCCGGACGCCACGCTGGCGATCGTCCCCGTGAGGGTGTAGCCCTCGAGGCCCCCCGCCGCCTCGTGCAGGCCGGGGCCGTACGCCTGGGCCATCACGCCGGCGAACACCCCGGTGGGGCTGCCGCGCAGGGAGACCGGGTCGATGCCCGCATGCTCGATCGCCTCCCACGAGACTTCCAGCAGCAGCCGCTGCTGGGGATCCATCGCCAGGGCCTCCCGGGGGGCGATGCCGAAGAAGGCGGCGTCGAACTCCCCCGCGTCGTAGAGGAATCCCCCCTCCCGCACATAGCTCGTCCTGGGGTGAGCGGGATCGGGATCGTAGAGCGCATCGAGGTCCCACCCCCGATCGGTGGGGAAGGCCCCGATCGCGTCACCGCCGGAGAGGACCAGCTCCCACAGCTCCTCGGGCGAGCTCACCGGGTGGGTGGGCCCGGGGTGGGCGGGCCCCGGATAACGGCAGCTCATCCCCACGATCGCCACCGGCTCGTCCAGCCGCACCGGAGCAAGGGCGGCGAGCGCGTCGGTCCGGGCGCCCGTGACCAGGCCCAGGAGATGGCCCGCCATGGCAAGTGGGGTGGGGTGGTCGAAGAGGAGCGTCGGGGGCAGTGGCAGCCCGGTGATGGACTGCAGCCGGTTGCGCAGCTCCAGGGCTCCCGCGGAGTCGAGCCCGATCTCCTTGAACGACCGCCGGGTCTCCACCGCCTCGGGGGAGTCGTGTCCGAGCACCACCGCGGCCTCGGCCCGCACCAGCTCCAGCACCACGTGTTCGCGCTCGGCCGCGGCGACATCGGCCAGACGTCGCCCGAGCGGGGACTCCTCGCGGACGATCGCCCGGGGCCCGCCGTCGCGGTCCGCACCGCCTGGCGGCGCCAAGGGCTCCGAGCCTTCAGCCGCCACCGGCGAGTCCTTCACCGCCACCGGCAAGTCCTTTGCCACCCCCGCCGTGTCCTCGGCAGCCACCGGCAAGCCCTCCGCCGCCACCGCCGAGCCCTCGGCCACCCCGGCCGAGTCCTCCGCCGCCACCGCCAGGTCCTCCAGCCAGTAGCGCTTTCGCTGAAAGGCGTAGGTCGGCAGCCGCACCCGCTTGGCGGGTGGCCCCACCAGCACCTTCCCCCAATCCACCCCCATCCCGCGCACCCACGCATCCGCCAGCGCAGCCAGAAAGCGCTCGGAGCCACCCTGGTCGCGGCGCAACGTGGGAACGATCGAGACGCCTCCCGGCTCGCTGCTCGCGGCATCCACGATGTCGTCCATCACCACCGTTAGCACGGGGTGGGGGCTGACCTCGATGAACTGGTAGTACCCATCGGCGAGTAGCGCGCGGATGGCCTGCTCGAAGCGCACGGTGTGGCGCAGGGCCCGACACCAATACTCGGAGTCGAGGGCCTTGGTATCCAACAGCCCCCCGGTCAGGGTGGAGTAGAACGGGATGTCGCACGAGCGTGGAGCGATCGGCGATAGATCCGCCAGCAGCCGCTCGTGGAGGGTGTCGATCTGAGGCGAGTGGGCGGCTACGCCAACCGCGATCTTGCGCGCGTTGACACCCGCGGCGGCGAGCTCCTGGACGAGCTCCTCGACGGCCTCCGGGGCACCGGAGACCACCACCCAATTCGGCCCGTTGATGGCGGCGATGACAAGGCGATCGCCCCAGCGGGCGAGACGTGGCTGCAGCTGCTCGTGGGAGAGCTCCACCGACGCCATGTCGCCCTGGCCGGCGAGCGTGGCCTGCGCCTGGCTCCACAGGGCCACGACCCGTGCGCCGTCGTCGATCGACAGGCCGCCCCCCACGCAGGCCGCCGCGATCTCGCCCATGCTGTGGCCCACCAGGGCGGCGGGCTGCACTCCGCAAGCTCGCCACACCTCGGCCAGCGAGACCATCACCGCGAACAACGCCGGTTGCACCACATCCACGCGCTCCAGCGACGGCGCGCCCGGCCCGCCGCGGAGGGTGTCCGTCAGCGACCACTCCACGAACGGCGCGAGAGCTTCCTCACACGCACCCATCCGCTGGCCGAACACGCGGGAGGAGCCCAACAGCTCCTGTGCCATCCCCACCCACTGGGAGCCCTGGCCCGGAAACAGGAAAACCACCCCGCCGCCACCCCCGGACGGGGCCGCGCCCTCGAGCACGTTTGGCGCCGGCAACCCCTCCGCCAGCGCACCCACGCCATCCGACAACCTCCGTCGCTCCCTCCCGAGCACCACCGCCCGCCGAGCGAACGACGCCCGGCTCGACGCCAGCTCATACCCCACGTCACAGGGGTCGAGATCTGGGTGGGCGTCGAGGTGCTGGGCCAGGCGCCGCGCCTGGGCGCGCAACGCTGCGCGGTCCCCGCCCGACACCACCCACACCACCCCGGGGTCCCCGAGCGGGCCCTCCGGCGCGCCCCCGATCGCACCCTCCGGCGCGCCCCCGAGCGGGCCCTCCGGCGCGCTGCCGATCTCACCTTCCCCGGGGTCGCGGACGGGCGCATCCACGGGGGCGGGCGGTTGGCCGACCACCACGTGGCAGTTGCTGCCCCCCACCCCGAACGCGCTGACCCCCGCCAGCCGCGGACGCTCCCCCACCGGCCACGCGCCCAGTTGGACCTGTACTCGCAGGTGCAGCTCCTGCAGCGGGATGTCCGGGGCGGGGCGCTCGAAGTTGAGGCTCGGGGGCAGCTCCCCGTGCTCGATGCAGAGGGCGGCCTTGATCAACCCCACGATCCCCGCGGCCCCCTCCAGGTGCCCCACGTTGGTCTTCACGGAGCCCACGGGGAGCGGCTCCGCGGCGGGCCTGACGGCGCCGAGCGCCGCGCCGAGCGCGCTCGCCTCCACGCGATCCCCCAGCCTGGTGCCCACGCCGTGCAGCTCCACGTACTGCACGTCGCCGCGCCTGACGCCCGCCCGCCGGTAGGCCTGACGCAGGACCTCCTCCTGGGCGGTCTGGTTGGGCGCCGTCAGGCCGTCCCCGCCACCGTCGTTGTTGACCGCGCTCCCGCGGATCAAGCAGTAGATCGCGTCGCCCGCGGCGAGGGCCGCAGGGAGGGGCTTGAGCACAACCATGCCCCCGCCCTCCCCGCGGACGTACCCGTTGGCGCGGGCGTCGAAGGTGAAGCAGCGCCCGTCCGGGGAGAGACCACCGAAGCGGGATGGGTCGAGCGCTCCGCTCGGGGAGATGTTCAGGTGGACGCCCCCCGCAAGCGCCAGCGCGGACTCCCCGCGGCGCAGGCTCTCGCACGCCAGGTGGACCGCCACCAGGGAGGAGGACTGGCCGGGGTCCACCGTGAGGCTGGGTCCGCGCAGGCCGAGGGTGGAGGAGACCCGGTTGGCGATGCCTCGCGGCAGGCCCGTGGACGCGTGCCGGGTGAGCGCACGGGCGCCGCGCCGGTGCTGAAGATCGGCGTAGTCGTCGGCGATCGCCCCCACGAAGACGCCCGTTTGGCTGTCCCGCAGGCGGGCGGGAATCACGGCGCCGTCCTCGCAGGCCTCCCAGCAGAGCTCCAGCATCAATCGCTGGTGGGGGTCCATCTCCGCGGCCTCCCCGGGTGAGATGCCAAAGCAGGCCGGGTCGAAGCAGTCGATCCGCTCCAGGAAGCCCCCATGGCGGGCAGCGGGCGCAAGTTCGTCGAGGGCGAGCTCACGCCCCACCTCCCAGCGGTCGGCGGGCGCCTCCGAGATGGCGCTCACGCCCTCCCGCAACATCCGCCAGAAGGACTCCGGATCGTCAGCTCCCGGCAGCCGGCACGAGATCCCCACTATCGCGATCGCCGAGCGATCATTCATGAGCGGCAACCCGCATGTGCGCGCACCAATAGGCGCATGCCTCCGTCAGCAAGCCATGGAACCCCTGCACGACAACCACTCCATCCCGCCGCTCAAGGCTGGTCAATACACAGGTAATCGATGTTTTTTTTGATTCTCACCCGCCCCACCCCCCGAGTCAATTCAGAAGTGAAAATTCCGACCCCAAAATCGCCTCCTCCAAACGGAGATTCGACATCTCCGTCAGTGGCAGGTCAAATGCGCGAATCGTCAGGATGCGTCAGCGCAATCGCGGCGAGCGTGAGGCCATCGCGCACCAGCCAGCGGCCCTCGAGGAGCGCGGGAAAGTGTGCTCCCGCCTCCGGCCACGGAACCAGCAGGCGGGCCTGGAAGGTGCGCGCGGCGGGGTCGATCGTGAGCGTGGCGTCCTCGAAGCCCAGCCAGCAGCGGGCGATGGGGAACCACACCTTGTAAATGGTCTCCTTGGCGCAGAACAGCAGCCGATCCCAATGGACCGCCGGCTCGGCGCGGGCGAGCTCGCGCAGCAGGGGCCGCTCCTCCGCGCGGGCGATCTCCCCGAGCACCCCCTCGGGCAGGGGGGCGCTCGGCTCGGCGTCGATGCCCACACCGGCCAGCTGCCCCGCGCGCGCCAGCGCACATCCGCGGTAGCCCGCGCAGTGGGTGATGGCGCCCACCACCCCCACCGGCCAGCGCGGCTCCCCGCGCTCCCCGTTGACGATCGGCGAGGGGGGCAGGCCGAGCTGGGCAAGCGCCTGGCGGGCGCACGCCCGCGCGGTGGTGAACTCGCGGCGGCGCTTCTCCACCGCCTGCCCCAGCGCCACGCGCTCCTCCGGGAAGAGCTCGACGTCGAGGCACTCCTCGCGTGTGTCCACCGCAACCACCTCCGGGGGGAGGATCTCCTCGATCACGACCCCCCTCCCTGCTCCCCCAGCACGGGGCGCAGCACGGCGCGGGAGAGACCCCTGCGACCCCACTCCCGGGGGTAGCCCAGGGAGACCTCGGTGAACCGCACCCCGTCCTGGAAGGTCACCCGGGGGATGTGCAGGTGGCCGTACACCACCGCCCGCGCCCCGAAGCGCCGGTGCCAGTCGGCCGTGCGAACGGTGCCACACCACTGGGCGAACTCGGGGTGGCGCAGGATCAGGGTGGGGTGGCGGGTGAGGGGGAAGTGGTTGACCAGCACGGTCGCCGGATCGGGGCCGAGGGCGAGCAGGCGCGCCTCGGTTTCGCGCACCCGCGCCTCGCACCACGCCTCCCTGGTCGGGTAGGGGTCCGGGTGGAGCACCAGCTCGTCGCTGCACACCACCCCCGCCTCGTAGGCCAGGGCGAGGGCCTGCTCCTTGGTGGGGGCGATGTTCGCGCCGAACGAGTAGTCGTAGAGCAGGAACAGAGGCGCCACCGTCACCGGGCCTCCCTGGCCCTCCCAGATGGGGTAGGGGTCCTCCGGGGTGAGGACCCCGAGGCGCCGGCACAGCTCGACGAGGTGGCGGTAACGGGCCTCCCCTCGTAGCTTCACGGGGTCCTCGGGGATGCTCCACAGGTCGTGGTTGCCGGGCACCCAGATGACCGCGGCGAAGCGTTCGCGCAACAGCCGGAGCGCCCACTCCACCTCCCCGCTCAGCTCGCTCACATCTCCGCACACGATCAGCCAATCCCCCGGGGAGAGCGGCCGCAGGCCCTCCACCACCCGACGGTTCTCGGGGTGGGTGATGTGCAGGTCGCCGATCGCCAGCAGCCTGGGGGGAGGGTCCTGCGAGAGGTTCATTTGGGATCGTCCACGTGGGTTCGTCGCGCAAACGGGGTGGTGGGCGCGGAGCTTCCTGCTCCGCGTCGGCGCGTCGGGCGCCCAACCACGCACCGATCCCCATCCTTCCATCAGTCCAGAGGGGGTCATTTGGGATCGTCCACGTGGGTTCGCCGCGCAAACGGGGTGGTGGGCGCGGAGCTTCCTGCTCCGCGTCGGCGCGTCACGCGCCCAGCCACGCATCGGCCCCCCCTCACCCATCGATCCCAATCCACCCATCGGTCCCTCTCCACGCATCGGTCCCCCTCCACGCATCGGTCCGGGTGGGCTCATGCGGCGATAATACGTACCGTCCCCAGAGCTCCGTAAGATTCCTCGCCAACCGTCGATCGGAGGTCGCGCCGCACATGCCACCGCTCATCACCCCTGAGGAAGCCCTGCGCCTGGGCGAGATCGAGGATCACGCCGAGATCGAGGCGCTCGTGGAGCGCGCCTGGGAGGCCCGGGTGGAGCGCTTCGGGGACTCCACCGACATGTGCTCGCTGGTCAACGCCAAGTCCGGGGGGTGTGCCGAGGATTGCGGGTTCTGCGCCCAGTCCCGCTTCGCGGAGGCCGAGACCCCGATGCACCCCATGATGGACCCCGAGCAGATCCTCGAGCACGCCCGCGCCGCCGAAGCCGCGGGGGCGCACCGCTTCTGCATGGTCACCCAGGGCCAGGGCCTCTCCAAGCGCGACTTCGCCAAGATCCTCGAGGGCGCCCGCCTGGTGGCGGAGCACACCAACCTCAAGCGCTGCGCCTCCATCGGGCACATGTCCGCCGAGCGCGCCACCGCCCTGCGCGAGGCGGGCATCCAGCGGGTGCACCACAACGTGGAGACCGCCTCCAGCTACTACGACGAGGTCTCCACCACGGTCCGCTACGAGGGGCACCTGCGCACCATCAGGTCCGTGCGCGAGGCGGGCCTGGAGACGTGCGTGGGGGGCATTCTCAACCTCGGGGAGAGCCGCGCCCAGCGCGTGGAGATGGCCTTCGAGCTCGCCGCGATCGACCCCACGAGCGTCCCCATCAACCTCCTCAACCCCCGCCCCGGCACCAAGTTCGGGGACCGCGAATTGATGGACCCCTGGGAGGCCGTCAAGTGGATCGCGATCTTCCGCCTGATCCTCCCCGAAGCGCTCTTCCGCGTGTGCGGGGGGCGCGTCGAGAACTTCGGGGAGCTCCAGCCCCTCGCCGTGAAGGCCGGCCTCAACGGGGTGATGATGGGCAACTTCCTCACCACCCTCGGCGCGGAGCCCGACGAGGATCGCGCGATGTTCTCCGAGCTCGGCCTCAACGTCGCCCGCCACCCCGACAACGGCTCAAACCCCCGGCCCGACAACCGCGCGGGGTGGCTCCAGGGGGAGACCCCGGATGTGGTGGAGGAGCATCTCGGGGCGCCCATTGCTGGGGAGATCAAATTGGAGGTAAGCCTGTGGGACCCCTCCACCCAGTTGCGCTACCAGGCCAAGCGTAAGATCCCCCCACGACCCGACGGTGCGCCCAACGCGACCCCGCACGGCTGGAGCGAAGCGGAAGCTCATCAAGAAAAAGAACAGCCCTCGACGGTCCTGGCCGTGGGCTGAGCAGGAGACAGCGGGATGTCGGGAGAGATCGAGGAGCGCCTGGCGGAGATCGAGCGGCTCGGTCTCACCCGCCGGCTGCGCCTGATCTCCGGGCCCCAGGGGCCCCGCGTGCTGCTCGACGGGCAACCCGTGCTGCTGCTCTGCTCCAACAACTACCTCGGCCTCGCCGACCATCCCCAGGTGCGGGAGGCCGCCGCCGAGGCCGCCATGCGCTGGGGCGCCGGCACCGGGGCGTCGCGGTTGGTGTCCGGCACCATGACCGTCCACCGCCGCCTGGAGGAGCGCCTCGCCGCGTTCGAGGGCACCGAGGGGTGCGTGCTGTTCGGCTCCGGGTACCTCGCCAACCTCGGCGCCATCGGCGCCCTCGCCGGCCCTGGGGACGTGGTGTTCTCCGACGAGCTCAACCACGCCTCCATCGTCGACGGCTGCCGCCTCTCCCGCGCCCGCGTGGTGGTCTATCGCCACCTCGACACCGACCACCTCGACTGGAGCCTGCGCCGTCACCGGGGCGACGGGCGACGGCTGATCGCCACCGACTCCGTGTTCTCCATGGACGGCGACCTCGCCCCCCTCCAGGAGATCGTGGAGCTCGCCCGCTCCCACCGCGCGCGGCTGCTCGTGGACGAGGCCCACGCCACCGGCGCCCTCGGACCTGGGGGACGGGGGGCCATCGCCCAGGCCGGCCTGGAGGGCGAGGTGGACGTGCTCGTGGGCACCCTCGGCAAGGCGCTGGGCTCTTACGGAGCGTACGTGTGCGCCTCCGACGCAATGGTGCGCTACCTCATCAACACCGCCCGTCCCCTGATCTTCTCCACCGCCCCCCCTCCCCCCGCCGTCGCCGGCGCCCTCGCCGCGCTGGAGCTGATCGAAGCGCGCCCCCACCGCGTGGCGCGGCTGCGCTCCCTCGCCCGCACCCTCCGCCGCGCGCTCGCCGCCGAGGGCTTCCCGGTGGCCGACACCGACATGCACATCGTTCCCCTCCTCCTCGGGGACGAGCGGGATGCCATGGCCCTCTGCCAGGGGGCCCTCGAGCGCGGAGTCTTCGCCCAGGGCATCCGCCCCCCCTCGGTGCCCGCGGGGACCGCCCGCCTGCGCCTCACCGCGATGGCCTCCCACACCCACCCCGAGCTGCGCCGCGCCGCCCGCGCCCTCGGGGAGGCCGCCCGCGCGCTCGGGCTGGAGCCGTCCTCGATCCCCGCGCCCCGCGAGTGCCGCGCGGGGGACCACGTCGAGCGTCCCGCGGAGTCCCGTCCGGAACGCCACGCCCCCGTGGGCCACGTCGACGAGATCCCCGACGAGCCCCACCCCAGCTCCCCCACCGCCGGCCGGTCCGCCTCCTCCGCCTCCTCCGCCACAGATCGCCCCCGCGCCTGCGCGCTCTTCGACATCGAGCGCGAAGACCCCCTCATCCGCGCCGCATAGAGACTCTCGCGTGCCCGGGCTGTTCGTCACCGGCACCGGCACCGGAGTCGGCAAGACCGTCCTCAGCGCCGCCCTCCTCGCCGCGATGGTCGCCGCCGGGGAGCCCGTGCGGGCGCACAAGCCCGTGGTCACCGGCCTCGACGATCCACCCGGCGCGTGGCCCCCCGACCACGAGCTGCTGGGCGCCGCCGCCCGCATGGCCCCCGAGGAGGTCGCCCCGCTGCGCTACGGGCCCGCTGTCTCACCCCACCTCGCCGCCCAGCTTGCCGGTGAGACCCTGGATCCCGCCCGGCTGCTCGCCCGCGCCCGGGACGACACCGACCATCCAGCGCAGCACGTCGCCCTCCAGCGGCGCCAGGCCCGGTTACTCGCCCGCGCCAGGGACGACGCCGACCATCCAGCGCAGCACGTCGCCCTCCAGCGGCGCCAGGCCCGGTTACTCGTCCGCGCCAGGGACGACGCCGATGGCACCGCGACCACCCAGGGTCCCGCGCCCCCCGGCGGCAGTGAAGCAATCCACGCGGACGATCGCCTCACGATCGTGGAGGGGGTGGGCGGACTGCTCGTCCCGCTCGCCCCCGGCTACACCGTGCGCGACCTCGCCGCCGAACTGGGGCTACCCCTGCTGATCGCCGCTCCCCCGGGCCTCGGCACGATCAACCACACGCTGCTCACCATCGAGGCCGCGCGCTCCGCGGGGATCGATGTCCGCGCCGTCGTGCTCACCCCCTGGAGTGCGCGTCCCCCCGTCATCGAGCAGTCCAACCGCGACACCATCGCCCAGCTCGGCGATGTCGAGGTCCAATGCCTCCCCCACCTGCCCGGCCCCGACCTGACGGCGCTCGCCGCTGCCGGGGCGCGGCTGCCCTGGCGGCGGTGGCTCGCGCCCTAGCGTTTCGTCCCAAGCCAAACGTAGGATTGGCAACCTGGTCAGACACCGAGACTCGATGCTCCTCGCCTCCGGGTGGTTCCGGGGTCGTACCCCCGGAGAAAGGAGGAGCTGTACCCGAGCCTTTGGGCATCATGACCATCACCCTGCTCGTTGCCCTGCTGGTCATAGACCGGCTTACAGATCTGCTAAGGGAAACCCCCGTTTTGCGTGGATTTCCTATTTATCGGAACTATTTTTGGGCGAATCTACGCGCTAGGCTCGGCTTGGCCGCGCTCCAAAAGTGGTCGCTTTGCAGGGATTTTTCTGCCTTTGCAGGTGTAGTAGCTCGGTTATTTACTGGCTAGGAAGCCGGAAAGGGGCGATCTCTATGGGATCGCTCGGTGTTGGCGCCCGGATAAGTACCCCAGCAGCGAGCAACACCGCGCCACCGTTCTAGCGCTGTCCTCGGACGATCTATCGGCGGTCCGAGCCTCGGTAGGCGGCGAGTTCGATGCAGATTTGGACCCCTTGCAGTGTACGCACGTTGGGAGTACAATTAGACCATGAAGACTGCCGAGAGCAAGACGCAGCGGTGGAACATGCGGGTGGCAGACGATGTCGATGCGATCGTCCGGTTGGCGGCTGAGCAAACCGACCAGCCGCTGACTGACTTCGTCGTCCAGGCGGCACGAGTGGTTGCGGAGGACACGCTCGCCGACCGCCGGGTGTTTCGCCTCGATGAGACCGCCTGGGATGAGTTTGTCGAGATCTTGGATCGGCCCGCCCGGCCCATTCCAGAGCTCGCCCGTCTGCTGTCTTCTGCCAGCGTCTTCGACGGCTAGTCCGTGGGCTTTCAGAAGCCCGTCGCCCTAGAGGCGCGACACAGCGCCGAGAATTTTCACTGCGGGGTGCAGTCGCTCGATGAATGGCTTCGCAGGCATGCTCTCCAGAGCCATCGCAGCGGCGGCTCGCGTGTGTTCGTAACGACTGAGACTGATCCAGATATCGCCGGCTATTACGCACTCGCGGCCGGTGCGGTCATGCCTCGCGAGGCCCCGGCCCGGCTAGCGCGGGGACTGGCGGCCAATCAGCCGGTGCCGGTCGTCCTGCTCGGTCGGCTGGCAGTCGATGCTCGCCATCAGGGCCAGCACCTCGGGCGCTCGCTGCTGCTTGATGGCATGACCCGAGTCCTTGAGGCCGGCGAGCTGATCGGGATCCGGGCACTCCTCGTGCATGCGGTCGATGAGCAGGCCAGGGAGTGGTACACGCGGTTTGGCTTTGAACGCTCGCCGACGCATCCGCTGCACCTGATCCTCTTGATCAAGGATCTTCGCGCGACCGTCGAGAACCTTGCCACCAGTTGACCCGCGATCGCCTCTGGTCGCCCTGGATTAGGGGAGC